>Ga0302310_10000172_pt1 | contig 61702 bp, 59 predicted proteins | sample III_Palsa_N1_2_FD_200451 | JGI IMG/M metagenome (GOLD analysis project Ga0302310, IMG submission 200451) | Peat permafrost microbial communities from Stordalen Mire near Abisko, Sweden - III_Palsa_N1_2 | ecosystem: Environmental > Terrestrial > Soil > Palsa > Peat permafrost | place: Sweden...
CGCCCTTGAAATAGGCGGCGAAGGCGCGGTCGTAGCGGTCGAACTGGCTCTCGTCCTTGACCAGGATGGTGCGCGCCAGCACGTAGAAGTCATCCAGGCTGAACATGATGACGTGGCGGCGCAGGGCCTCCAGCAGCGCCAGAAATTCGCCCAGGCCGGGCTTGAGGCCGGCGGCGCGCAGGGTGAGGAAGAAACCGAAGAGCATGGGAGCGACTGTAAACGATCCTTTTGGGCGCCGCGACGGGCGGTTCACCCGCGAGCCGGGGGACGACCCGCTTAGTGTACTGAACGCCGGGCGGCGAGGGGGTGCAGCTTTACTTGTGGTCCAGGGTGCGCGCGCCGTCCCAGCCCTCGGGCGGCGGCTGCGCCGCATAGCCGCGGCAGCGTTCCAGATACAGCTGTGACGGATAGTCGGCGGGATTCAGCGCGAGCGCGGCGGCGAAGGCCTGCTCGCCCTCGCGCCAGGCGCGCAGCCGGTAGGCGCGCATGCCTTCGGCATAGAGGGCCAGGCAGGTATCGAGATTGGGGAAGCTGCCTTCGTCATGGTGTCCCAGCGCCTCGTAGACGGTAACCGGCTGGTCCTTGCCCTTGACCCGCAGCAACTCGATCTCGCGCAGCGGCGTGGGTACAGTCAGCGCCTCGGCGGTGGCCTGCGCCAGCAGCACCTTGACCTGGTATTCCTTGGTGGCGCCTTCCAGCCGCGAAGCCAGGTTCACGCTGTCGCCGATGACGGTGTATTCCATGCGCCGCGGCGAGCCGATATTGCCCACCACCACATCGCCGGTGGCGATGCCGATGCCGATGTCGATGGGGCGCCGGCCGGCCTGCCGTCGGCGCTGGTTGAGGCCGCCGAGGCGGCGCAGCATGGCGTTGGCCACCGCCACCGCGTTGTCGGGGTCGCGCGGCCCCAGGAACGGCACGCCGAACAGGGCCATCATGGCGTCGCCGATGTATTTGTCGAGCACGCCGCCGTACTGGAAGATGGCCTCGACCATTTCCTCGAAGTATTCATTGAGCAGGGCCACCGTCTCGCGCGGACCGAGCGCCTCGGCGGTGCTGGTGAAGCCGCGCACGTCGGAGAACAGGATGGTGCTGCGCTGGATGCGGCCGCCGAGGGCGCTCTCGCCGGCCTCCAGCAGCTGGTCCGCAACCTCCTTGCTCATGTAGCGCGCCATGGTGCTGCGCACGCGCTTCTCGCGGGTCTGGTCCTCGAACGACAGGATCACGCCGATGGCCTGTCCCTCGGCGTTTTTCAGCGGCGTCGCGGTCAGGTTCACCGAAGCCACTGCCCCGTCCGGATGCACCAGGGACGCATCCGCCGCGAAGTCGGCGCGGCCGCTCTGCTGCACCTTGTCCACGCTTTTCAGCACCCAGTCGTTGTCCCCGCCCAGCGCGTCCGCCGCGGGCAGCTGCAGGATGTTCGCCGCTTCGCGCCCGAGCAGGCGCAGCGCGGCGCCGTTGGCGGTGACGATGCGGCAGGCGTTGTCGAGGGTGATGACGCCGTTGGTGGTGCTGGCGAGGATGTTCTCGTTGTAGCTTTTCACCGACAACACTTCATCGAACAGCTGGGCGTTCTCCAGCGCCACGGCCATCTGCGCGGTGAAGGCGCGCAGGCGCTGCTCGTCCTTGTTGGTAAAGGCGCCCTCGCGCTTGTTCAGCACTTCGGTGACGCCGAGCCGCTCGCCCTTCTTGTTGATGATGGGCATGCACAGGATCGAGCGGGTGTGGAAGCCGGTGTGCAGGTCGATGGCCGGATTGAAGCGCGGATCGCCATAAGGATCGGCGACGTTCTCGCCCAGGCCTTTGCTGAAAACCGCGCCGGCAATGCCGGCAGTGGCGGCGATGCGGATCTCGGCGGCCTGCAGGCCGACGCCGAACCTGGACCACAGCTGCCGCCGCTCCGCGTCGTAGACGAACAGGGTGCTGCGCTCGGCGTCGAGCAGCTCGGTGGCGGCGCTCATGATGCGGCCGATCAGCACGTCGAGCTTGAGCTCGCCGGCGAGATCCTGCGCCACTTCGAGTATGCGCACCTCGTCGCGCAGCCCATCGGTCATCAGGTTGAAGCCGCGGGTGAGATCGGCGTATTCGTCGGTGTCGAGCACCTTGAGATCGACGTCGAGATTGCCGCGCTCCACCTCGTTCATGCCGGCGATGAGGCGCGCCGCCGAGCGCGACACCTCCTGCGCCGTCAGCACTGCCATGGCCACGGCTCCGGTGATGGTCACGGTCAGCGCGCCGCCGATCCAGCCCCACAGCGGCCACATCAGCCGGAAGCTGATGGGCACACCCTGCACCCGCAGCATCTGGTCGACCTTGAACAGCACGGTGATGGCGATGAACAGCAGCGGCAGCGCGGTGATGAACAAGCACAGGTAGAGCAGCTTGCTCTTCAGCTTGATCGCGATCAGCCGGCGCTGGTCGACGCGCGTCATCTCCGGACAGTGCTGCCACAGGTATTCCACCACCGGCACCATGTGACGCGCCGCGATGAAGTATTCGATGGCGCCGTAGATCGGGCAGGCGAACAGCAGCACCAGCGCCGGGAACATCACGATCTGCCATGCGACGAAGCCGCCGTGCCACAGCCAGTTGGTGAGCAGCAGCGAGGTCACCGCGACCAGCGCGCCGAGCAGGCCGCGCACCAGCGTCACGCGCAGGAAGGCGTAGTAAGGCAGGTTCAGCGCGCGCACCAGGGCCTGCGAGATGGCGGCCTGCGCCGGCGCGAGGCCGCGGTCGAGCTGGTCCCAGACCTGCCCCAGCGGCAAGTAGTAGCGGCGGATCAGCCACAACTCCGGCACGATGAACAAGGCGACGAAAGGCGGGATCTGCGGCGTCAGCTTGAGCCATTGCTCGGGAGTGAATTCCAGGCCGAGGAAGCACAGGGTGATGGTGCCCAGCACCGCCGGGATCGAGCCCTTGACGAACAGCCAGATGAAACCCCGGTACAGGGCGCGCGCGGACACCGGGGCCTGTACCGCTCCCCCTGGCTGCTGCGCCGCGGTTGCCGCGGCTGATGATGCCGTCAGCATAGGGGGCCATGGTATCCAGCCTTTCGCCACAAGGCTATTGACGCAGCGGAACCCCGTCACACTATGCGACGGGTGAGAACCCCGGGCTCTGGGCCGAGCTTTGGCCGCGGCTTTGCGGCATGCTAGCGGCGGACCCTTGACTCCCTGCCTCCATGATCGACCCCGAAATCCTGCGCGCCGCCGAAGCGCATCTGCGCCGGCGCGACAAAAAGCTGGCCCGCCTGATCGATGCACACGGCCCCTGCACCATCGGCGGCAGCCGACGCGATCCCTTCCACATCCTGTGCAGCTCCATCATCAGCCAGCAGCTGTCGTCCAAGGCCGCCGACACCATCCAGGCGCGTGTGGCCGCCGCCACCCTGGCTGGAGCACGCTTCAAACCCGCCCATTTCCTGGAGATGAGTCCGGAGGCGCTGCGCGCCTGCGGCCTGTCCAACGCCAAGGCCAAATGGCTCAAAGCCGCGGCGGAGATCAATCACGCCGACGACGCCTACTTCCGCAAGCTCGGCAAGCTCGACGACGAAGCCGCCATCGAAACCCTCGACGCCCTCCCCGGCATCGGCCGCTGGACCGCCGAAATGTTCCTGATCTTCGCCCTCGGCCGCCTCGACATCTTCTCCCTCGGCGACGCCGGCCTCCGCAGAGGCCTCAATATGCTGCACAACAAGGGCGAGAAGCTGGATGACGAGGCTACACTGGCGATTACAGCGAAGTGGGCGCCTTATCGCTCGGTGGGGAGCTGGTATTTGTGGCGGATGGCGGATACGAAGGCGGTGACGGCGGAGGCGTAGATCCATACGACGTCATTCCCGCGCAGGGCGGCCCCGACACGGTGTCCGGAACGGTGGGTGCGGAAGGGGCCGCGCGCGCCTGCTCCCGCACCCACGCTGACGCGGCACCGTGTCGCAGGCGCAATCCAGTTCTGGCCGTACACACCGCAACTACCCCTCACCCCCAAGGGGAGAGGGAGAAAAGCGAAGGCTCAGTTGCCGCGCCGCGCCATGAACGCAATGCGCTCGAACAGATGCACATCCTGCTCGTTCTTGAGCAGCGCGCCGTACAACGGCGGCAAGGATTTCTTCACGCTGGTCTCGCGCAAGGTCGCCGGATCGATGTCCTCCGCCATCAGCAGCTTGAGCCAGTCGAGCAGCTCGGAAGTGGACGGCTTCTTCTTCAGCCCCGGCAGCTCGCGCAGACCGAAGAACACCTCCATCGCTTCCTTCAGCAGGTTCTTCTTCAGATCCGGGTGATGCACGTCGACGATCTTCTGCATCGTCTCGCGGTCCGGAAAGCGGATGTAGTGGAAGAAGCAGCGGCGCAGGAAGGCATCCGGCAGTTCCTTCTCGTTGTTGGAGGTGATGATGATGATGGGCCGGTTGCGCGCGGTGACGGTCTGGCGCGTCTCGTAGACGTAGAACGCCATCTGGTCCAGCTCGCGCAGCAGATCGTTGGGGAATTCGATGTCGGCCTTGTCGATCTCGTCGATCAGCAGCACCGGCTGGGTATCGCTGTCGAAGCACTCCCACAGGCGGCCCTTGACGATGTAGTTGGCGATGTCCTTGACCTTGGCATCGCCCAGCTGCGAGTCGCGCAGGCGCGACACGGCGTCGTACTCGTACAGGCCTTGCTGCGCCTTGGTGGTGGATTTGACGTGCCACTCGTAATAGGGGCGCCCTAGCGACTGCGCCACTTCCTGCGCCAGCCGGGTCTTGCCGGTGCCGGGCTCGCCCTTGACCAGCAGCGGCCGTTGCAGGGTCACGGCGGCATTCACCGCCAGGGTCAGGTCGTCGGTGGCGACGTAGGATTCGGTGCCGGCGAAACGCATTGCTTGTTCCTCTTGTGGAGGCTAAAGGATAACAGGAGCGTCCGGCAGTTCGTTGGCCGTGCGCGGCGCGCCGGGGGGATAGCGGGCCAATACGTCGGCCACGGCCTCGATCCCGGCCACCACGCCATCCTCGAATTCGCCCTCGCGGAAGTACTTTTCCATGAGCCGGCACACCGCGTCCCACTCGCCCTCGGCGATGCGGCCGCCGGCCACGCCGCGGTCGGCGACGATCTCCACGGTGCGATCCGCCAGCAACAGGTAGACCAGCACGCCGTTGTTGTGCTCGGTATCCCACACGTGCAGCTGCGCAAACACCTCGACTGCCCGCTGCCGGGGCGTCAGGCCGCGCCAGACCTGCGCCGGATGCAGCGCGGCCTCGACCGCGAAGCGGATTTCGCCGGAGTGGCGTTCCTCGCAGGTCCCGATCTCGCGCTCGATGCGCTGCAGGCTGGCCGCCGGAAAATGCCGGCGCACTGCTCGGTGGGTGGAGAACCAGTGTCTGCAGATCCGCGCCAGTCGCGACATTTCACCAGCTCCCCGAAGCGCCGCCGCCACCGAAACCGCCGCCACCGCCGGAAAACCCGCCGCCGGAGCTGCCGCCGCCGCCAAACCCGCCGAAACCACCGCCGCGGCCGCCGAAACCGCTGAACATGCTGCTACCCACCAGGGCAATGAACAGGCCGATCCCGGTGAAGGTCAGCGCCACCATCAGCGCCCCGCTGAGCAGCCACGCCGCCCCTCCCGCACCCACCGCGGTGAACGCGGTGGCGAGCGGCCGCCCGAAGATGGCGCGCAGCATGGAGGAGCCGATGAAGCAGCCGATGATCACGGCGGCGATCCAGCCGCCTTCATCGTTGTCGCCGCCGCTGCCGGCGGCGGCCTTGGGCGGCGGCAGGGGCTCGCCCGAAACCACCTTGAGCATGCTGTCCACGCCGGCGTCGATGCCTTCATAGAACTGCCCCTGCTTGAAGTGCGGCACCACGCTCTCGTCGATGATGCGGGCACAGATGGCGTCGTTGAGCGCGCCTTCCAGGCCATAGCCCACCTCGATGCGCAGCTGGTGATCGTCCTTGGCCACGATCAGGATGGCGCCGTCGTCGACACCCTTGCGCCCGAGCTTCCAGGCCTCGCCGACGCGGATGCCGTATTGCTCGATGGTTTCGGGCCGGGTGCTGGGCAGGATCAGCACGGCGATCTGGCTACCCTTCTGCTTTTCCAGATCGGCCAGCTTGCTTTCCAGCGCCGCCGACTGCTGCGGATCAAGCGTGCCCGTCAGGTCCGTCACGCGCGCCTGCAGGGGCGGCACCGCCACGTCGGCCGGCACGGCGGGAACCGCGCAGCAGCACAACGCCGCGAGCCACAGCAGCAGGCGCGGGATGGGCATGGGCCTCAGGCCGCGAGCGGCTTCAGTTGGGCTTGGCAGCGGTTGCCGGCGCCGCGGGCTGGCTGAAATCCACCGTGGGCGGCTGGGCAATGGTCTTTTCGTTGTCTACCGTGAAGTTCGGCTTGACCGTGAAACCGAAGTGCTGCGCCGTCAGGTTGCTGGGGAAACTGCGGATGGTGACGTTATAAGCCTGCACCGCCTGGATGTAGCGGTTGCGGGCCACGGTGATGCGGTTCTCGGTGCCTTCCAGCTGCGCCTGCAGGTCGCGGAACGCGGCATCGGACTTGAGCTGCGGATAGTTCTCCGAAACCACCAGCAGCCGCGACAGTGCGCCGCCCAATTCACCCTGCGCCTGCTGGAATTTGGCGAAGGCCTGCGGATCGTTGATCAGTTCGGGCGTGGCCTGGATGGTGCCGACCTTGGCCCGCGCCTCGGTCACCTCGGTCAGCACGCGCTCTTCCTGCGCGGCATAGCCTTTCACCGTATTCACCAGGTTCGGCACCAGATCGGCGCGGCGCTGATACTGGTTCAGCACTTCGGACCAGGCCGCCTTGACCTGCTCGTCCTGGCTTTGAATGGTGTTGTAACCGCAGCCGGAGAGCAGCAACACGGCGGTAACGGCGAATACAGCAAGCAGGCGGCGCAGCATGCAGGTTCTCCGGAGTGGAACGGAACCGCAGTTTGGTCCGACGGCGGGAGCAATGCAAAGCCGGATCGGGCCTTGGCGGCCGCCCGGGAATTGCGAGAACCGGCGCTAGTGCGTTTACTTTGCTGGATTTTATCGGGCTCCAAGGCAGCCCCGCGGAACCCGGCGGCGAAAGCCGTCGCGGGCTTGCTACTATTCGCATTTGAGATGCCGCGCCCACCGGGACGCGGCGCCTACCGACAATATCGTGGAGAACCGATTGATGAACCGACTGATCCTGATCACTTTCATTGCGGCGCTGGCGCCGGCGGCAATGGCCGCGGACAACACTCCGGCAACCGCCGCCGCCCCGGCGGCAGCGCCAGCCGCGGCACCGGCCGCGCCCGCGACGCCGGTGGAGGTCATTGCCCCGACTACATGCGAAAAGCCGACGATCGAGTATGACAAGGACGGCATCCTGACCAAGGGCAAGGCCCTGCAGGTCAAGGCCACGGCCTACCAGTCCTGCATCGACGCCTATGTCGCCATCCAGAAGGAAGCCGCCCGGGAGCATTACGCCGCCGGCGACGCGGCGATCCGCGACTACAACGCCTTCGTCAACGACGTCAACGCGGCGAACAAGAAGCTGGTGGAGAAGATCGACAAGCAGGCGAAGGACAGCAACTGATTCCCTCCCTGCGTCACGGCCGCGCCGTGACGCAGGGAGCGGTGCGCCTTCAGCCCGCGGCGCGGGCTTCCAGCGCCGCCACCGCCGGCAGGGTCTTGCCCTCGAGGAACTCGAGGAAAGCGCCGCCGCCGGTGGAGATGTAGGAGATCTTGTCGGCGACATGGAATTTGTCGATCGCCGCCAGGGTGTCGCCGCCGCCGGCCAGCGAGAAGGCCGGGCTCTGGGCGATGGCCTCGGCCAGGGCCTTGGTACCGCCGGCGAAGGAATCGTATTCGAACACGCCCACCGGCCCGTTCCAGACGATGGTGCCGCAGCCCTTGAGCAGGCCCAGCAGCTTGGCGCGCGTCTTGGGGCCGATGTCGAGAATCATCTGATCGTCCTCGACGTCGTCGATGCTGCGCACATCGGCATGCGCCTCGGCTGAAAACTCGGTGGCCACCACCACGTCTTCCGGCAGCGGCACATTGCCGCCGCGCGCCTGGATCTTGCGCTGGATCTCCCGCGCGATATCGAGCATGCCCGGTTCGTGCAGGGACTTGCCCACCTTGTAGCCGGCCGCGGCGAGGAAGGTGTTGGCGATGCCGCCGCCGATGATCAGCTGATCGGCCACGTCGGCCAGGTTGTTGAGCAGGTCCAGCTTGGTGGAGACCTTGGAGCCGCCGACGATCACCGCCAGCGGGCGCTTCGGCGCGCGCAGGGCCTTGCCCAGGGCTTCCAGTTCGGCCGCCAGCAGCGGGCCGGCGCAGGCCACCGGAGCAAACCTGGCCACGCCGTGGGTGGAGGCCTCGGCGCGGTGGGCGGTGCCGAAGGCGTCCATGACGTAGACGTCGCACAGCGCCGCCATCTTCTTCGACAGCGCCTCGTCGTCTTCCTTTTCACCCTTGAGGAAGCGGGTGTTCTCGCCGAGCACGATCTGGCCCGGCTGCAGGCTGACGCCGTCGATCCAGTTGGTGATCACCGGCACCATGCGGCCGAGATGCTCCGAGAACCAGGCGGCGACCAGGGTTAGCGACTGGTCCGGATCGAACTGCCCGGCCTTGGGCCGGCCCAGATGGGAGGTCACCAGCACCGAGGCGCCCTGGTCGAGCGCCAGCTTCAGCGTCGGCAGCGAGGCGCGCAGGCGCGCATCCGAGGTGATCTTGCCGTTGTGAATCGGCACGTTCAGGTCCTGGCGGATCAACAGGCGCTTGCCGGCGAGATCGAGATCGGACATGCGAAGGACGGTCATCTTTTGAAGCTCCGGGAATAAGGAATGGAGAATCGGGAATCGTCAAAAGAAAAGGGAGACGGGCCTTGCGATTCCCGTCTCCCCATTCCCGATTCCCGCTTTACTTCGCGCTGGCGAACGCCACCGTGGTATCCAGCATGCGGTTGGAGAAGCCCCACTCGTTGTCGTACCAGGAGGAGACCTTCACCAGGCGGCCGGAGACCTTGGTCAGCGTCGAGTCGAAGGTGGAGGACGCCGGATCGTGGTTGAAATCGCTGGAGACCAGCGGGCCGTCGTTGTACTTGAGAATGCCCTTGAGCGGGCCTTCGCTGGCGGCGGCCTTCATGATGGCATTGACTTCCTTCACGTCGGTGTCGCGCGCGGCGATGAAGGACAGGTCGACGATCGAGACGTTGATGGTCGGCACGCGGATGGCGAAGCCGTCCAGCCGGCCGTTCAGCTCCGGCAGCACCAGGCCGACCGCGGCGGCGGCGCCGGTCTTGGCCGGGATCATGTTGTGACCGGCGGCGCGGGCGCGGCGCAGATCCTCGTGATAGACGTCGGTCAGCACCTGGTCGTTGGTGAACGAGTGGATGGTGGTCATCAGGCCGTTGACCACGCCGATCTGGTCGTGCAGCGGCTTGACCAGGGGGGCCAGGCAGTTGGTGGTGCAGGAGGCGTTGGAGATGACGGTGTCGCTGCCCTTGAGCACCTGGTGGTTGACGCCGTAGACGATGGTGGCGTCGACATCGTTGCCGCCCGGGGCGGAGATCACCACCTTCTTGGCGCCGCCGGCGAGATGCGCGCTGGCCTTGGCCTTGCTGGTGAAGAAGCCGGTGCATTCCAGCACCACGTCGACGCCCAGCTCGCCCCAGGGCAGCTTGGACGGATCGCGATTGGCCAGCACCTTGATCTTGTCGCCGTTGACGACCAGGTATTCGCCTTCCACCGCCACCGTGCCCGGGAAGGGGCCATGGGCCGTGTCGTAGCGGGTCAGGTGCGCATTGGTTTCGGCCGGGCCGAGGTCGTTGATCGCGACGATCTGCACATCCTTGCGGCCGCTTTCGTACAGCGCGCGCAGAACATTACGGCCGATGCGGCCGTAGCCGTTGATGCCAACTTTGACTGCCATGGTGATCCTCTGTCTCAGCGCCCGCACCGCCGCATGACGGCTGGGCCCGTTCGGTGGGGTCCCCTTTCGGGGCGAATCGACCGCCGCGCCGCCCTGCCCTGGAGCCGGACTGTGCTGCGGGACGGGTATTTTACGCTATACAGGCGTCCACGGCACCGCCGTGTCAGGAGGAACTCTCCTGACACAGCGGTTTTACGTGCTGATGCAGCCTGTTTTCAGCCTATTGCAGGCTGAAGGTGATGGGCAGCTCGACCTTGAAGTCGGTGATCTCCGGCGACACGTTCGCCGGCACCGCCGGGAACTTAACGATGCGGTTGAACACGTTCTTGCACTCGGAATCCAGCGCCGGGAAGCCTGCCTTGTCCTTCATGACCACTTCCTCGATGGATCCATCGCGGGAAATGGTCACCATGACCTTGCAGGTGCCTTCTTCCTGGTCACGCACCGATTTGGCCGGATATTGCGTGTTGGCCTGGATGGTCTGCTGCAGCGTATTGAAGTACGAGCTGGGCACACCCACCTGCACCTGACGCACCGGCTGCGGCGGAGCCGGCGGCGCGGGCGGCGGCGGCGGCGGCACCGACGGTGCCTCCACCGGCGGCGTCGGCGCCTGGGTCACGATCTGCTGCGGCGGCGGCGGTGTGTTCAGCTTCGGCGGCGGCGTCTTCGGCGGCGGCTCCTTCGGCGGCGGCGGGGGTGGCGGCGGTGGCGGCGGTGGCGGCAGCATCTGGATCACCGCCACCATCTTCTTCTGCTGCGCCTGGAACATCTGCGGCCGCACCATATGCAGCAGGTACAGGATCAGCACCAGGTGGAAGATGATGGAGACGATCGCGCCGGGGCCGAGCGTGAAGGTTTTTCGCTTTTTCTTGATGGTTTCAGTCACGGTTCTCGCTCCGGGCCCTTACGGCTGGGCTTGGGACATGAGCGAGACCTTGTAGAAGCCGGCCTGGGCCGCCATCTTCAAAAGATCTCTCACTTTGTCGAACACCGCGCCCTTGTCGGCACGGATGTAGACCAGGTTGTCCGGCTCGGCCAGCGCAATTTCATGCAGCCGTGCCGGCAATTGGTCGATCGTCATCTGATCGACGTGACCACCGCCGGTGTCGATGTAGTAGTTGCCGTTCAAATCGAACGACACGATCAGCGGGTCGCGCGGCTTGCCCATTTCCTGCAAAGCCGCCTTGGGCAGGGTCACCGGCACTTGCGACAGCATCAACGGCGCCGTCACCATGAAGATGATCAGCAGCACCAGCATGACGTCGACCAGCGGCGTGACGTTGATCGAGGCGATGGCTTCGCCCAGGTCTTCGCCGTCCTCGGAGGAGGAGGAACTCGGTGCGCTCATGGACATAGGGTCACCTTGCCGAAGCCGGAGCTGCCGACGATGGCCATCAGGTCGACCACCCGGTCGTAGATGGACTGGGGATCCGCGCACACCGTGACCAGTTCGTCCGGATACTTCTGCGCGATGTCCTGCAGCCGCGCCGGTAGGTCGCTGTAAGCCACCGCTTCCTTCGGGTCGTCGTTGTGCTGGATGAAATAGTTGTTCTGCAGATCGAAACTCACGCCGAGCTTCTCGGGCGGCTTGTCCGACTGGAACAGGCTGGGTTTGGGCAGGGTGATGGGCAGCTGGTTCATCATCAGCGGCATCGTGACCATGAAAATGATCAACAACACCAGCATGACGTCAACCAGAGGCGTGACGTTGATTTCCGCCACGGGGCCCATTTCACCCTCGTCTCCGCCGCTGGAGACCTTGACGTTCATGCCCATGGTTTGCTTCCCTGCCGATCGCCTCTCCCTTCGGGAGAGGCCGCCGCGGCAGCGGCGGGTGAGGGGCGCGCTATCAAAAGCGGGTTCATTCCGACCAAACGGCGCTCCCTCACCCCTACCCCTCTCCCGAAGGGAGAGGGGTAAATCCCCGCAGCTTTGCAGCGGTACAAGAGACTGCGGTCCATGACTATCTTCAAGCCGCAATCGCCGGCGCGAAGCGCTTGGACAGACGGCCGGCGTAGATGCCGATGACGGTATTGAGGCGGCCGACGTAACGACCCAGGTTGGTGGCGAAGCTGTTGTACGCCATGATCGAGGGGATGGCCGCCGCCAGGCCGATGCCGGTGGCGATCAGCGCTTCGGCGATGCCGGGGGCCACGGTGGCCAGGCTGGTGTCATGCGCCGCGGCGATGCCGGTGAAGGTGTTCATGATGCCCCACACCGTGCCGAACAGGCCGATGAACGGGGCCGAGGAGCCCACCGTCGCCAGGAACGGCAGGCGTTTGTTGATGCGGCGGGTTTCGTTGGACAGTTCCAGGCGCATGGCGCGCTCGACGCGGTCGCGCACTTCGTGCAGAGCCTCGTGTTCGTGCTCGCCCGAGCCTTCACGCCACTCCAGGTTGCCGGCGGCGATGATCTTGGCCACGGGATGCTTGTCGCTGTAATTGATGATGTCTTCCAGGGTGCCGTTTTCCAGGGTCGACTCCAGGCGCCGGGCGGCGCCGAAGGCGGCGGTGAAGGCGAACAATTTCTCGAACATCACGGTCCAGCACCAGATCGAGAACAGCACCAGGATGACCAGCACCGCCTTGACCACGGGATCGGCCTGGGACACCAGGTGCTGGATGGAGAGGTCAGCGGCGCTGACTGCGGTATTTGGGTCCATTGAACAGGTCCTTTGAATAGCTCTTGAAAAATAAAATATTGGTGTGATGCGACGCGTCAGCCAGGGCGTGGCTCGCAACGCGTCACAACTTGCCGCTGAACTGCACACCGATCCAGCGCGGCGGCGCCGGGGTGTAGTTGTCCCAGGTCTGCGCGATGGGTGAGGTGTTGTCGAACAGGTTCTTCACCAGCAGACTGATATCGAAATGCTTGTCGATGCGGCCCGCACCGATGGTGAGGTCAGTGATGGCATGCGGATGAATCCAGCCGTAGCTCGACAGGCCTGTGTTATCCGAATTGAAACGGCTGGTATAGGCCGTGTTGAAGGTCAGGAAAACCTCGTCGGCACCGTTGTCCACAAAATAGAGAGGATGACGCAGATCGGCGCCGACATTGAAGGTGTACCTGGCCGCACCCGGCAGACGATGCCCCGAAACATCCCGGTACGGGGACGTCTGATTGGCGTTCTCGACCGGCTGCCCCATGTTGGCGAACTTGTAGAAAATCGCGTCGTTATAGGCGCCGCTGAAATGCAGTGAAGCGTAGGCGACCGGGGTATACAAGGCGTCCACTTCCAGCCCCTTCACATGCACCTTGGCGGCACTGCCGGTGGTGGACACATAGGCAGTGGCAGCCGACGCAGGGACACCGGCGGCTAAATTCAGCGCTGTGGTGTAGGGGTCGAATACGTCGACCGCCTGCTGATAGTTCTTGAGGTTGTTGAAGAAGATGTCGCCGTTCAGCGTCAGGGTTTTGTTCAACAGCAGCGATTTCAATCCCAGCTCGTAAGCCGTCGAAATTTCCGCCGGCGCAGGCTGGGAAACACCATTGGTGTTGATCGCAATGCCCGCCTTCTCGCCATGCTGCCAGGAGGCATAGCCGGTCAGATCATCGTTGAACTTGTAGCTCGGGCTGAGCAGCCAGGTGGGCTGGAGCTTGTAGAAAGGCTGGGCCGTCAGGTTATTCCACAGCACGCCGATCTGCGCTTTGCGCAAAGCCTGCGCGGCGGTAATCTGAGTGCCTGTCGCATCAGGATACTGCTGCTGGATTTGCGCCGCGGTTCCCCCACCGGGCAGCTGCACACCATTGATCGGACCGGTCGGATTCAATATGGCGCCATCGCCCTGGTCGGTAATCAGGGAGTTATCCCAGGTACGGCGCTGCTCGTACGTAAGCCGCAGTCCCTCGGTGACGGTGAAGGCAGGGGTGAAATGGAGGTGCGCCTGGGCATAGAACGCTTCCTGCCGCTTTTCGGCATCCTCGTAAGGATCCTTGCGCAGATTGTTCAAGGCATTGGACATCAGCAACAGGCCGGCGCTGTTGGTATCCAGAGTGGAATACTGGCTGGCGCTGGCAAACCATGCGCCGGCATCGGCACCCCAGCCGTTCTTCGACACATTGGTCGCACCCTGCGTCGAATTACTCAGCAGGAACAGGCCGGTCTGGTAATCCAGGAAGCCGCCGACCGGAGAGTTCAGGCGGAACTCCTGGGTGAACTGGTGATAGTCCACGTCACCGCCGGAGGCCCTGGTGATATCGAAGCGCGTACCTTCGTCATTGCTGGCATAGAAATAATACTGCTGGTAGCCGCTGATCGAACTCAGGCTGTAATCGCCCAGGTTGTAGACCAGATTCACCGTGCCACCGTGGCTGCGGGTGATCAGCGGCTGCTGGTTGTCGACGTCGACGGCGTTCAAACCGCCGCCATAGAGGTAATTCTGCGTGTAGTAATTGGGATAGGCATTGGAAAACCATGACCGCGCCAGACGTGTGGAAGCATCGTTCGATAGCGAGTTGTGGCTCCCATCCGAGTATTGCGTCGGCGTCGGCGTATAGATGGTCATGTCGTTGGAATACTCGGCGCCGGAGGTCTTGAAATCGAGCTTGATGCGCGCGGTCAGATTCGGCGTGGGCGTCAGCAGAAACTGCACACGGCCCTGGATACGGTCGGTGTTGCCGTAGCTCTGCGAAGAGTTATAGATGTTGCCGATATAGCCATTGCCCCGGTCGATCGAAACAGTGCCGCGCCAGGCCAGCAGGTCGCTGATCACCGGGCCGCCGACGACGGCATTGCCGATCACGCGGTCCCAGCTTCCCAGATCACCCTGGGTGTTGAGGCTGGGGCCGCCCACGGTGTAGCCGCCATAGGCGATCTCATAGGAGGCTTCCGGCGTGAAACTGGGTCGCTTAGTGGTGATGTAGATGCCGCCGGCATCGGCGTTCTTGCCGCCCTGGGTGCCCTGCGGACCATGCGCCACCGCAACGGTATCGATGTCGACCAGGTCGAAGCTGGCCAGGGGATTGTAGGCATAGGGCACGTCGTCGACCGTCACCAGCACGCTGGGATCCTGCGATTCGGTATTGGACTCATAGCCCAGACCGCGGATCGCAATGCTGTATTCGCGCGAGTTGCCGGTGCTGAAGGTGGTGACGTTGGACAGGCGCTTGGTGATCGCGGGCAGGTCCTCGGCATCCTGCAAGGCCAGCTGATCGCCGGTGACCAGGGAGATCGACTGCGGCACATCCTTCACGGCCTTGAGGCGATTCGGCGCCTGCACGGTGATCTGGGTCAGCTGCGCGGACTGATTCGCGCCGACGTCGGCCTGTTCGGACTCGCTTGTCGGCGGGGCTGCGCCGGCCGTCACCGTATCCGGAACATTTTCGGCGGCGGGCTGCTTGCCCTGCTGCTCGGCCAATTCCTTCTGACTTTTTTCCAGGGCCTTCTTCAATCGCGCCACTTCGGCTTGCAGTTCCGCCACCGATCCGTCCGCAGTCGATGCAGCGGACGCAGGCCCATCTCCGGCAGCGCCGGCATTGGCGGCGGGTGCGTCCGCCGCATGCGATGCCCCCGAAGACAGAAGCACTAGGCCCGCCATCAAGGCGGTGATGGATGTACCTCCGGATAATTTGTTCTTGTTATGGCTGACGCGACCAGAGGCGACTTCTGTGTTCATGAAGCTCTGCTTTCCTTGATGAGAGTGTGAGTGGAGATGCAGAGGCACTACAGCAACGCTCATGCCACAATCTTTGATAAATAAGTTCTTTTTATATGCACGTCATTGCACGCCTTATTAGATCCACGAAACTTTTATAAGATATTAATAAACAACAGTATTTTCAGATTTATAAGGAAAATCAAAATACGGTGATTAAGCTATAACTATTGCGATAAACATGAAGAGACGGGGATAAGGCGAAATGACCTGCTGCATTACGTTCAGAGGGTGTTGCATACGCAACAGCGCAGGCTCAAACGGAATCCAATTGAGCAGCAGGATTTCGCCACGGCCACTCCGCAGCAGGGTGCCGGTGCTTCGGGATCGGGGAGCGATTGCTTGCCGCCCGAAGGCTTTTCCGCGCGCATGGATCGGGCAGTACGCCCGGACTGTGAAAGCGGCAGACGGCGAACTGCGGCCCCGCTCCGCGGGTACGGTTTCAGGTGGAGATTCGCCGCAACAGAACGGGATGCCCGCAATGAATTACTGCCGCAGCGTCCATTCGATGACGCTTTTCAGATCGGCGTCGGAAATCTTCTCGACGCTGTTCGGCGGCATGGGCATTTCGCCCCACACGCCTTCGCCGCCGTCGCGTACTTTCTCCAGAAGATAGGGAAGTGCATTGCGGTCGGACTTGTATTTGATGGCGATGTCCTTGAACGACGGACCGATCAGCTTCTGATCGATGCGGTGGCAGGACACGCAGCCGCTTTTCTCCATCAGTTCTTCGCTGGCTTGCGCGGATGCGCCGATGGCGCATCCGGCAATCGCCACAAGCAGGGCCATGGCTTTCATGTCTTGTTTCGGGCAGCCGATGGCCAATGCGGGATCAGGGCTTCTTCTTCAGCTGCTCGACCGCCGCCAGGGACTGGTCGACATTGACCGCCGGTGCAAGGCCGCCCAGGCTCGCGGCGATCTTGCCGTCTGGCGTGACGATGAAGGTGGTGCGCTCGGCGAAGCCGTGGCCGATTTCGACGCCGCGAGTATCCTTCTTGCCCGCTACCGCGTCCCGCACCGTCAGGTCGAAGGACTTGGCGATGTTGCCGTCCGCGTCGGAAGCGACCGGAATCTTGCCGGCGCAATACTGCGGATCGGCGGAGAAGTCGTTGAGCCTGGCGATGCTGTCGAGCGACACGCCGATGATGGTGGCGCCGGCGGCGGCGAACTCGTCGTAGTTCACCGCAAAAGTGTGCGCCTGGATATTGCAGCCGCCGGTGAATGCCGAGGGATAGAAATAGACCACCACCGGCCCCTTCTGCAGTGCCTGCTTCAGGGAGAAGGTGAAGGTCTTGCCGTCGAGCGAGGCCGGCGCGGTGAAATCGGGGGCGCTGTCGCCCGGCTTGAGGGCGGCAGCAGCCGGCAGGGCGACCGCGCCTGACAACAGGCCGGCGAGCAGAAAACGTTTCATGCGGTACTCCTGCGATTGGAAAGCCCGGAACGGCAAAAGCGGCGAACACTCATTTGGTAAGAGGCTTGTACAGATCGTGGCAGGTGCGGCAGTTCTTCGCGGTGTCCCGGGCCGCTGCCCCTGCGGCGTCGAAGTCGTTCTTGTCCAGGGCAGTAACCACCCCGGCCAGCGCGACCTCACCCTGCTGGGCGATCTTGACCGCGTCATCGGTACCGCCCTTCTTGGCGAAGTAGGCCTCGGTTTCCTTCAGCACGCTCTGGATCACCTGGGCATCGGCCAGGGCGGCCTGCGCGTTCTTGGCGCCGAGCACCGGCCCCAGATCCTTGTTGGCGTCGTCCATGTCGCGCATGCTGTCATCGTCGAAATCGGTCAAATCGATGTCGGCATACACCAGGCCGCCTGAGAGTGACACCATAACGCCGGCCAGCACCAACCACTTGCGCATCTTCAGCATTGTCGCGTTCCCTTGCTGCGGCGCTTATGGCGCCGCCTTGAGATCGGTATAGATCCATTTGACGAAATGATCGGCGCTTTGCGCGCCTTGCGGCACACTGGCGTCGAACTCGGCGGTGGGCTTGGCGGCGATGACTTCGTCGAGGGTCTTGCCCTGATCGACCAGCGCGGCCACCTTGTCGCGAACGGCAAGCAGCAGGTCGCGGTGCGCAATGACCGCCGCCCGGTCCACCACCGGGCCGTGACCCGGAATGATCTTGGTGTTGGGGCCGGCACGGCCGATCACGGCGCCGAGTGCTTCGAGTAATCCCTTCAGGCTGCCGCCGTTGTTGAGATCGGCATAGGGATAGCCGACGGCGCGGAAGATGTCGCCGGTGGCGATGGCGTCGTGCCCGGCGAACTGCACCACGGTGTCGCCGTCGGTGTGCGCGTTCCTCACCGGAATCAGGCGCACATCCTCGCCGTCCAGGTGAATGGTCACCGGCCCATCATAGGTCACCACCGGCAGCGCGGCGGCCGTTGCCGGCACGCCGGGCGCGCCGCTGGCCTGCGGCCCCGGATGCGCCAGCCGCACCCGCAGCTGATCGCGCGCGAAGATGGTGGCGCCGAGTTTGGCGAAGTTCTCGTTACCGCCGGTGTGATCGCCATGCACGTGGGTGTCGATCAGGAAGCGGATCGGATCGGCGGAGTCGACCGCCTTGATCGCCGCCACCAGCTTGTCGGTCAAGGGCGCGAACTGCGAATCGACCAGCAGGATGCCGTCGGGCCCGGTCAGCACGCTGACGGTGCCGCCCTGCCCGTCGAGCGTATAGAAATTGTCGGCCAGCTTGTGGGTCTTGATCTCGACCTTGCTGAAGTCCGGTGGTTGCTGCTGGGCCTGGGCGGCAGCGGCGATGGTTATGACACCGCCGGCAGCCACAGTGCGCAGCAAGGATCGAACAGGTATTACAGTCACAGCATTGACTCCATGTGATGGGGGACAAAAATGCCCGGACGGCGCAGCTTCCGGGCATGCACTGTCTGCGCGGCGTACGCGAGCCAATGGGCTCGGACCTCTGATCAATTCGTCATTCCCGCGCAGGCGGGAATCCAGTTTTGCGAAGGTAGAAAATCAAAACTGGATTGCGCCTGCGACACGGTGCCGCCTGCGCGGGGGTGACGATGATTCAATTGTTCAGAGTTCCCTAGGCGATCAGCTCCTTCACCACCTCGCCATAAACCACCGTGGGACGTTCGGAACGCCCGTTGTTGAGGTAGGTGACTTTCAGGTGATCCAGGCCCATCAGGTTGAGCACGGTGGCCTGCAGGTCATAGGTATCGACCGACTTGCCCACCGACTTCAAGCCGATCTCGTCGGTCTGGCCGAAGGTGTAGCCGGCCTTGGAGCCGCCGCCCGCCAGCCACTGGGTGTAGCCCCAGGGGTTGTGGTCGCGGCCGTTGCCGCTTTCGCCGTAGGAGGTGCGGCCGAACTCAGAAGTCCACACCACCAGGGTGGATTCCAGCAGGCCGCGCGACTGCAGGTCGGCCAGCAGGCCGGCGATCGGCTTGTCCACCATGCGGGCATTGGCGGTGTGGTTCTTCTCCAGCTCCTTGTGCGCGTCCCAGGAAATCTCCTCGCCGTTCACGTCCACCGGACCGGTGATGACCTGGACGAAGCGCACGCCGCGCTCCACCAGGCGGCGCGCCTTCAGCAGGTTGGCGCCGTAATCCTTGACGTTGGCATCCGCATCGTTGAGGCCGTAGAGCTCACGGGTGGCGTCGGACTCCTTGCTCAGATCCACCGCTTCCGGTGCCGAAGACTCCATGCGGTAGGCCAGCTCGTAGGAGTTGAGGCGCGCCTGCAGCTCGGTGTCCTGCGGATAGCGCGAGCCGTTGTGCGCGTTGAGGCGCTTCAGCAGATTGAGGTTGTCGCGCTGCTGTTGCGCCGAGTCCAGCTCCGCCCGGTCCAGGTTGAGGATGGGCGAAGCACCGGGCCGGAACGGCGTGCCCTGGTACACGGCGGGCAGGAAGCCGGAGCTCCAGTTCACCGCGCCGGCGCTCGGCTCCTTGGTGCCGCCGTAGAGCACCACGTAAGCCGGCAGATCCGGATTGGCCGCGCCAAGGGCATACACCACCCAGGCGCCCAGCGTGGGCCGGCCGGGATTGAGGTCGCCGGTGTTCAGCTTGAGGATGGAAATATCATGGGTGGCGCCGATGGTGGTGCTGGACTTGATGAAGGCCAGCTTGTCGGCATGCTGCGACAGGTTCGGCAGCAGATCGGAAAACCAGGCGCCGCTGTCGCCGTACTGCTTCCAGCTGCGCTTCGACGCGAACAGCTTGCCGACGCCGCCCTGCGTGCTGGTCTTGATGCCCTTGAGGAAGGATTCCGGCACTTCCTCGCCGGCCAGCTTGACCAGGTCAGGCTTGTAATCGTACAGGTCGAGCGTGCTGGGGGCGCCGTTCTGATGCAGCCAGATGACCGACTTGGCCTTGGCCGGGAAATGCGTCTGCTTCGGCGCCAGCGGATCGACCAGATCGGCGGCGCGCGCCACCGACAGCCCTCCCGGCAACAGGCCGCCCAGTGCCAGCCCACCCAGGCCGAGTCCCGCGTTGACCAGCAGGTCGCGCCGCGATGTCTTGAAATTCATGATCTGTTTCCTTCTGCGTAATGGAATAGGGAGCGTCAGAACTTGTAGGCGAATTCGTTCGAATTGACGATGGTGTGCACCAGGTCGACGAACGCGGCTTCGCGTATCGGATTCGGTGTTGCCGCACTCTTCAGGCCGACCGGCAGGGCGATGGCGAACTTGCCGTCGGTGGCCTTCTCCTCGATGACCTTTTCGTGGCTGCTCAGGAATGCGGTCAAGGTCGCCTTCTCGAACTTGTCCGGATTGCGCGCGAGCAGGATCTGGTAGAGCCGGTCCAGCTGCGCGGTCTGGCTGTTGCCCGCCTCGCGGATGACCCTGCCGGCCAGGTCCTGCGACCACTGGAACACCAGGTCGCTGTTGTACAGGGTGAGCGCCTGCAGCGGCGTGGTGGTCACATCGCGCTTGCTGTGCACCTGCTGCGCGGAGGCCATGTCGAAAGTGGCCAGCATCGGATAAGCCACGCTGCGCCGCGTGAAGATGTACAGGCTGCGCCGGTTCCAGTCGTCCTGATCCTTGGACACGGTCCACAGCTTGCCGGCGTCGAGGCCCTTCGGGATCGGCGGGAATACGCTGGGGCCGCCCACGGTGTCGTTGAGCTTGCCCGAGGCCAGCAGCAGCGAGTCGCGGATCTCCTCGGCGTCCAGGCGCCGCCGCGGGAATACCGCCAGCAGCTTGTTGTCCGGATCGGCCTTGGACGCGTCCTCACGATAGGCGGAGGACTCCCGGTAGACACTGGAGAGCAGGATCTCGCGCTGCAGCTTCTTCGAGCTCCAGCCGTCCTTGACGAAGTTGTCCGCCAGGTAATCCAGCAACTCCGGATTGGTCGGCTTGTCGCCGGCCCTGCCGAAATCGCTGACCGACCTGACGATGCCGCTGCCGAAGTACTGGCTCCACACGCGGTTGACATAGACGCGCGCGGTCAGCGGATTCCGCGGGCTGGCGATCCAGTCGGCCAGGGCGGTGCGGCGCCCCGACGAGAACGGATGCCCCAGCACCGTCACCGCGGGCACGATGACCGGCTTCTCGCCGTTGGCGATGGCGGCCGGGAAGGCCGGCTGCACCTCTTCCAGCGGACGGTCCTGGCTACCGCCGAACAGCTTGAAGGTAGGCGGCGCATCGGCATGCCCCAGCTCGTTCATCGCGGTGATCTTGTCCGAGCCGCGCTCCGGCTTGAGGCTGTCGAACTGCTTGAGCTGCTCGGTCAGCTTCTTGTACTTCTCATAGCGCTCGCCATTGTCGGGCGTGTAGTTCGGGTCGTCCTTGTTCTCGCCCGTATAGGCAAGATAACTGACGATGTCGGCTTCGGTGGTGACATTGGCGAGGCGGTGGTTGATCCAGCGATCCTGCGGGGTCCATTCGCTCTCCGGCTTGAAAATGGCGTCCCGGCTATCCGTCAGGTAGCGCTCCTTGTGATACTTGAGCGCCGCGTCGCGGATCGGATCGAGGATCGCCTTCTGCTGCGCGCGGATGTCCTTGGTCGCTTCCTTGTACTTGGCGTCGGCCGCCTCATAGGCGAGCTCCTGCGGACCGGTATCGGCAGGAATGCTGTTGACTTCGCTGGTATTGGCGAAGAAAGCCTGGAACTCGAAGTATTCCTTCTCCGAGATCTTGTCGAACTTGTGGTCGTGGCATCTGGCGCAGCCGACCGTCTGGGCCAGGAACACCTGGCCCACGGTATCGGTCATGTCGGTGGTGATCTGGTACTTCCTCTGCACCAGGTCGCGGGAGTTGTAATTGTCCGGATAGCCGGCGAGGAAGTCGGTCGCGATCAGGGCCTGCTTGTCGTTCGGCGCGAGCTCGTCTCCCGCCAGCTGCTCCTTGACGAACTGGTCGTAAGGCTTGTCCTGATTGAAGGAGTTGATCACGTAATCCCGATAACGCCACATATTGGGACGGGTGATGTCGTTCTGGAAGCCGGAGCTGTCGGCATAGCGCGCCAGATCGAGCCAGCGGCGGGCCTGGCGTTCGCCGTAGTGCGGCGAGGCCAGCAGCCCATCCACCAGCTTTTCGTAAGCGTCCGGCGAGCGGTCGTTGACGAAGGCCTGGACCTGCTCCGGCGTGGGGATCACACCCCAGACATCGAGCGTGGCGCGGCGCGCGAACGCGGCGCGGTCTGCGTCGGCCGAGGGCTTCAGCCCCTTGGCCTCCAGCTTGGCCAGCACGAAGGCGTCGATCGGCGTGCGCACCCATTTCTTCTGGTGAACCGCGGGCACCTCCTGACTCTTCACCGGCTGATACGACCACAGCTGCGAGCGGGCCGGCGCCTTGGCGACAGCGGCATCCGGCTTGCTGTCCGTCGCCGCAGCGGCTGCGGCAACCGGGCTGGCGGCCGGCTTGGTGTCCACCGGCGCAGGCGCTGCCGCTGCGACATCGGTCTTTGCATCCGTGGTTACGGCGGCGGGCGCCGCAGCTGCGGCATCCGGCTTGTCGTCCGCTGCAACCGCGGCGGCGGCTACCGTAAGCCCGATCAAAAATGCGAATACTGCCTGGTTTTTCTTCATTCACTTATTCCCAAAAATAAGAGCCCGCAAATCCCAACCGAGCAAGCTGCGCCGCAATGCCAACACCTCCGGCGCACTGCTCTCCAACCGCTACATTGCAACGAGCAAGCCAATCCGGCGGCGGCGCGTCGGCAGCGCGACAAACATCGACGCGTGCCGCGTAAGCGCATGTTTGCAGGGAGATTATTTCTACGCCGTCGCGGGGCTCGGCAGTATCACGACGATGCGACATGCGCTTCCTGCGTGGAGCGGATGCTGCTTTCCCAGCACCGGCAGCAACAGGCTGTTGAAGAAACGGCAAGGTGTATGAATACGGACCATGAGCTTCATCGCGAGCCTGTGCCCACCCGCAAGGCTGGAAGATCAGAACGACGGCGCCTCGGCCAAGGGTGCCTTGGCTACGACCCAGGCCAGGGTCAGCCCGAGCGCGACGATCAGCAGGGCCGCGAGCCATAGCCGCGACGACTGGATGGCCTCTTCGGCCGGCACGGCGTGCGCCGGCTTGCGTCCGGTCAGCATGGCACGTACCAGCCGTTCCTTCCTGGCGACCAGATGCAGCAGCACCGCCAGCACATGAATGATCACGGCGGCGAAGATCCAGTCGAACAGCAGGCGATGCAGCGAGGTCAGCCACAGGCTGCGCTCGTTGCTCACATAACCGTAGAGAGGACCGACATCGATGATTTCATCGTTGCTGAACAGCCCGGTGAGCGCCTGAATCAGCAGAGCCAGCAGCAAGGCCATTACCATCAGGGCGCCCAAGGGGTTGTGACCGGCATGATGCTGCTTGCCGCCGCGTAACAACTCGCGCAGGTAAGCGCCCGTGGCCGCAGGCCCGCGCACGAAATTGCGGAAGCGCGCATGCCGGGTGCCGATGATGCCCCACAGGATGCGGAACGACACCAGCACGATCACGGTGTAGCCGGACCAGACGTGATAACGGAAATAGGCAACGCCGAGCTTGTTGGTGACGTAGCTGGCGATGAACGCGGATACCAGGGTCCAGTGGAACAGCCGCACCGGCAGGTCCCAGACCTGCCGGTGCTCCGCTTCCGCTGCTTGAGTATCGGCGGTCTCCGCTGCATCGTCCGCCGGGCGCCTGGAGCGATTGACCGCTCCGCTGGAGGGCAGCGCGGCCATGCTTATTTCACCCGGTAATTCTCATGGCAGCCCTTGCAGTCCTGCCCGACTGCCGCGGCTGCCGTCTTGAACGCGTCGGAAGCGCTCTTTTCCTTCGCCGCCACCTGCACCAGGTTCGCGGCGTGATCCTGGAAATCCTTGATGCGCTTGTCGAAGTCCGCGCGGTTGGTCCAGACCTCGGGCTTGGCCTTGGTATCCCCGATGTTGGAATTGTCGGGGAATGCATCGTTGAGCAGGCCGGCGAGGAAGGCCACCCGGGTCGCGCTGGTCTGCACGTCGACCGATTCATAGCTGGCGCGCCCCTGCAGCACTTCGCCAATCGGCTTGAAGTTGCTGCCGATCAGGGTGAACACTGCCTTGCGCACGTTGATCGCCTGCGTGCCGGGCGACGGCGGGCCGCCTGCCGGCGCGGCTGCCGGGGCCGGTGGCGCCTGCTGCGCGGTGGCCGACAGGGCGATGCCGGCAAACAGAATAAAAGCGGAAATCGTCAGGGTGATACGGCTTGCGGTAGTCAATTTGCTGCTCATGATCTCGAATGTTTCCTGCCTGCAAAGGTTTGACGGGCGTCAGGGGGCGAGGAAAGGCCGCCACGAAGTCGGCGGACTCACTCATCTCCGGATTGGGGTTCAATACAAGGCGCTGCGGAGGAGTGCAGCGCAACTAGCGCGCCAATCCGGCGAGGCCATCGCGGGGTTGCGGGAGGGCAGCATCGCCTCGCACGTATCCGCATGTTTGCAAAGGCGAATGTTCGCTTCAGCCGATCTCGTCGGGAAATCCATGCGGACACCCGCGTGAATTTTCCAGAGCAAGGGATGCTGCATTCTCAACACCAATCCCAGCACCGTGTTGAATAATCGCCAGCGGCCCGAGTGCGGTCACTCGCCGGGTCCACCATTCGCAATCATGTAACGTCAACCAATGCGCTTGCCCATGCGCACCAACGGCACCCGCATGCCCGATCGCGTCGCCGCCTCGAAGCGCTCGATGTCCTCGTAGCCGCAGGCGCGGTACAGCGGCTCGCCGGCCATAGTGGCGGCAAGCTCCACCCGGGTATAGCCTTCCGCCGCCGCGGCCTCCTCGCACAAGCGCAGCACCAGGCGGCCGATACCCTGGCGTACGAAGCGCGGGCTGGTGTACATCGCCCGCACCCGCGCCGGCGCCGTCCGCGGATCGAGCAGGGCCGCATCGCGGCCGGCCGAGTGATTGCCGCCGAACAGGGTGGCCCTGCGGCTCCAGCCGCCGCAGCCGGCGATCACGCCTGCGCATTCGATGACGTAGTAGGTGCCGTCGTCGATTAGCTGCGTATCCAGCCCCATGATGTCGAAGGAGGCATCGACCGCATCCGCCGGGAGAAATTCGCGCAGCAGCTCGCGGATCGCCGCCGTCATCAGCGGCTCGATCGCGGCAATATCCTCGCGCCGGGCCAGGCGATGGGTGAATACAGGGTGAGACAAGTTCATTTCCTTCTGCTGGCAACTCAAGGCTTGCGAAACAGTACCGGCCGGCCCGGGAATCGACCCGGATGAAACGGCGCATCCCCGATGGCCTGGAAGACCGGCATTAACCCAGCCTTAACAAAGCGGTCACACAGGCTGCTTACCATGATCCGCAGGGCGCTCCTTGATCTGGGTGTGAACTGTGCCCAATGCATTCCGGATTGGCCCCATGGGGACAATCATAAAAAGACCTGCAAAAAAAAAGCCACTGGGGAATCGAACAATGTTCAAACGTATCGCAATCACGCTGACGGCGGCTGTCCTCGCGGGTGCCGCCGGGTGCTCGGGCAGCACGGGCGACACCGGCGCAACCGGCGCCACGGGAGCAACCGGCGCGACGGGCGCTACCGGTGCCACGGGCGCCCGCGGTGACGCGGCGGCGGCCTACCAGACCAAGACGCCGATCAAGCATCTGGTGGTGATCTTCGACGAAAACGAATCCTTCGATCATTATTTCGGCGCCTATCCGGTGGCTGCCAACCTGTCGGGCGAGCCGGCCTTCACCGCCGCCACCGGCACGCCCACGGTCAACGGCACCCCGGGAACCGCCAATTACATCAACGGCTACACCACGGCGCTGCTGACCAGCAACCCGAACGCAGCCAATACCCTCAACAATGGGGCGCCCTCGGCGCAGGATGCCAACACCGCGCCCACCACCAGCGGCGGCGCCGTCAACCCGTTCCGCCTGGACCGCTCGCTGCCGGGCACCGCCGACCAGGATCACGACTATCCGGACGAGCAGCGGGCCTTCGACGGCGGCGCCATGGACCTGTTCCCGCTCTACACCGGCGCCGGCGGTACGGTCAGCGGCAAGGCCGGCCCCTCCTCGGCCCCGGTGCCGTACAACACCGATGGCCTGGTGATGGGCTACTACGACGGCAACACCGTCACCGCGCTGTGGAACTACGCACAGAACTTCGCCCTCAACGACAACTCCTTCGGCACCACCTTCGGCCCCACCCTGATCGGCAGCCTCAACCTGATCAGCGGCCAGATCGACGGCGCGGTGGACAAGAGCAGCGGCGCGGCGGCGGCGGACCTCGCCGCCGACGGCGCGGGCGGCTTCACGGTGATTTCCGATGCCGACCCGTTCAATGAAACCTGCACCGCGGCCGGCACCGCCGAGATCCAGATGCAGGGCCAGAATATCGGCGACCTGCTCAACGCCGACGGCATCAGCTGGGGCTTCTTCAAGGGCGGCTTCAACCTGAGCGCCGTCAACAGCAACGGCACCACCGGCTGCAGCCGCAGCACCACCTCGACCATCACCGCCGCCAACAAGAAGGATTACAGCACCCATCAGGATCCGTTCCAGTACTACGCCACCACCTGCAACCCGACGCATACGCGCCCGGCTTCGGTGGCGGTGATCGGTACCACGGCGGACACCGAGCCGAGCACGGCGGGCTGCACCAAAGCCACCGTGACGGCCAACCACCAGTACGATGTGAACGACTTCATGGCAGCGGTCAGCGCCGGCAACTTCCCGGCGGTGAGCTACCTGAAGGGCTCCAGCATGCAGAACGGCCATCCCGGCTATTCCGATCCGCTGGACGAGCAGCAGTTCATCGTCAGCCTGGTCAACTTCCTGCAGCAGCAGCAGGAGTGGTCCTCCACCCTGGTGGTCATCGCCTATGACGATTCCGACGGCTGGTACGATCACATGACCCACGTCGTCAACGGCTCCAACGTCTCCGGCGTCGACTCGGCCATCTGCAACGGCTCCGGCGTGCCGGCGGCCTCGCTGCTCAACTACAACGGCACTGCCGTGGCCCAGGGCCGCTGCGGCTACGGCCCGCGCCTGCCGCTGCTGGTGATCTCGCCCTACGCCAAGACCAACTACGTCGACCACACCCTGACCGACCAGACCTCGATCATCAAGTTCATCGAGGACAACTGGCTGCAGAGCAAGCGCATCCCCGGCTCCTACGACGCCATGGCCGGCACCATCGAGAACATGCTGGACTTCACCAAGACCGGCAGCGCCGCCAATCCGCTGCTGTACCTGGACGAAACCACCGGGCTACCGCAGTAAGGAAAGCCGCGAACGGCAGCGGCGCAGCCTGGCTGCGTCCCTGCCCACAGCCTATGGCGGGCGCCTCCACCCGGAGCCGCCCGCCTGTTCTTTTTGAGTGTCGGGCAAACCCCGCATAATCTCCGGCAAATTCCTTCATCGTCGGCCACGGCAGCATGAGCATCACGCGCAGAAATTTCCTGGTGAAGGGCGGCATCTCCGCCGCCTGCATGGCGGTGACGCCCTCGCTGCTGTCGGCGCAGCGCCTGCCCGCGCAGGCGCTATGCCGAGCGCCGCGGCTGCTGCCGGCCGGGCTGGTGGTGCCGCCGGGGCCGGTGCGTCCGGCGCTGCGGGTATCGACGCTGACGCCCTACGTCGATCCCCTGCCGATTCCGCCGCGGGCGCACAGCGGCGAGACGCGCGCCCTGCCCCACCAGCCCGGGCTGAAGCTGCCGTACTACCGCATCGAGATGGCCCAGACCGAGCAGCAGGTGCACCGGGACATGCGGCCGACGCGCTGCTGGACCTACGGCGGCTGCATGCCCGGCCCGACGCTGGAGACGCGCAGCGGCCAGGGCATCCTGGTGGAATGGGTCAACGCCCTGCCGCAGCAGCACTTCCTGCCGATCGATTACCGCCTGCACGGCGCCGGGCCGGAGCAGCCGCAGGTGCGCACCGTGGCCCATCTGCACGGCGGCAAGACGCCGCACGACAGCGACGGTTATCCGGAAGACTGGTACACGCCGGGCCACTCCGCCCTGTTCCACTATCCCAACCGGCAGGAAGCGGCGGCGCTGTGGTACCACGACCACGCCATGGGCATCAACCGGCTCAACATGTACGCCGGCCTGTTCGGCGCCTACCTTATCCGCGACGAAGCCGAAGAGGCGCTGGGCCTGCCGGCCGGCGAGTTCGAGATCCCGCTGCTGCTGTGCGACCGCATGTTTTATGCCGATGACCACCAGTTCTACTACCCAGTCTCGGAATATCCGGGCGCGCCCTGGGTGTGGGATATCCAGGCCGACGGCACGCTGGTCAACGGCAAGCTCTTTCCTTACTTGGAGGTGCAGCCGCGGCCTTACCGCCTGCGCCTGTTCGGCGCGGCCAACAGCCGCGTGTTCCGCCTGTCGCTGTCCAACGCGCAGCCGCTGCTGCAGATCGGCAGCGACCAGGGCCTGCTGCCTGCGCCGGTGCCGCTGGATCGCGTCAGCCTGGCGCCGGGCGAGCGCGTCGACATCGTGGTGGATTTCAGCGGTCTCGCCGGCCAGCAGCTGGAACTGAAGCACGATGCCCTCGGCATCCTGCAATTCCGTGTGGCCGGCAACAAGGCGAGCGGAGCGGCCGCGCGTGGCCTGCCCGCCGCGCTGCGGCCGGTGCCGCGCACGCCGGCGGCAAAGGCGGTGAAGACGCGCCAGATGACCCTGGGCGAGCACGACAGCGGCGCCGGCGACCCGGTGATGCTGCTGCTCAACGACACGCCCTGGTCGGCCCCGGTCACCGAAAAGCCGCGGCTGAATTCAACGGAGATCTGGGAATTCCTCAATCTCACCGACGACATCCACCCGATCCACCTGCACCTGGTGCGCTTCCAACTTCTCAACCGGCAGGTGTTCCACGCGCCCGACTACCTGCGCTCGGGCAAGGTGGTGCCGACCGGCGCGGCGATCGAGCCCCAACCGCAGGAACTGGGCTGGAAGGACACCATCCAGGCTTATCCGGGCATGATCACGCGCATCATCGTGCGCTTCGAGGGCTATGCCGGCCGCTACCTGTGGCACTGCCACATCCTCGAGCATGAGGCCAACGATATGATGCGGCCGTTCGAGGTGATCGCGTAGAGTCCTGAGTTAGAACCTCTTCGGGCAAGTTGAAAGCCGTTCGTGGCGAGTGCCGCGCGTAGCGCGGTGTATCGAGCCACCAGCGGCGCAGCCGGCCCCTCCCTCGATATGACCGGCATAGCCGGGCTACTCGGGACATTCGGTGAAACACCGCGCTACGCGCGGCACTCGGGGCGAACGGGGTTTTTCCATGAATTTCTGACTCACCACAGCGCACAACAAGCACTACGGCTTGACGAACGGCACCACCGAAACGCTGTTCATCGGCGAGCCTTCCACGATCTTGGTGGAATAACCCAGGTAAACCAGCACCCCGCGCCGCTTGTCGACGAAGCGCCGCACCGTGGTCTTCTTGAAGATGATCGAAGTGCGCTCGCTGAACACGTCCGCATCCTCCGGCAGATCGGCCGGCAGCGACACCGGGCCGGCCGCGGCGCAGGAGATGGAGAAGCGCGAAGGATCTTCCGCCAGTCCCAGGGCACCCGAATAACCGCCGGTACGCGCCTGGCTCAGGTAGCAGGTGACGCCCGGCACCGCGGGATCGGGATAGGCGGTGACGCAGATCTTGTCGTTCGGACTGGCCAGGCGAAAGGTGGTGCTGACGCAGCCCACATCTTCCGGCGAGCTGTCTCCGCCCGCGGCAACCACCGGCGCCGCCGGCAGCAGGATCACGACGCCCACGGCGGCGACCAGCAGGCCGGCCACGGCCGTTCCCACGAGCAGGCGAATCTTCATTGCGGACACTCCCAGGCTGCCGCGGATGATGCGGCAGTGGGGTGGATGTTAGGAACAAAGGCGGCCGGAGCGCAATGCCGTACAACTTCCGGCACCCGCGGCGACCGTAGGAAGTCCCTGTGGGACGGAAGAATGAAAGCCCGTTCGCACCGAGTGCGTTGCGCAGCAACGTGTATCGAGGGGCCGGCGGCACGGCTGGCCCCTCGATACGCCGTGCTTCGCGCGGCACTCGGGGCGAACGGAATTTTCAACGAATTTCTAATTCACTACTCTAGTACGACTGCCACGGCCAGGGCTGTACCGCGATGGCGACGCGCCGCGGATCCCACCACGGCAGACTGTCGATCAGCGCCGGATAGTTCGACGGACAGTTGTTCAGCGTCGGCAGCAGCATGCCCGGCAACAGCGGCGCGGTATCGTTGAAGCGCGCGCCGAGGAAACCCAGGGCCAGGGGCTCACCGGCCAGTTCGCCGGCGACATGCACCAGGGCCACGAAAGGCGGAGCGGTCAGGGTGCGCAGGGTCAGCACCTGCACGCCGGCCGCACAGTAGTTCTGCGCCAGCGTATTGTTGCCCGCCACCGGCACGATCTCGTCGAGCTGATCCTGGTAGTTGAACACCGGCATGCTCGGCGTCGCCTGTCCCAGATCGTTCTTCTGATACATGTACTCGGCCACCGACGAATCGATCGGATCGCTCAGGGTGGTGTAGTTCTCGATGCGCGTGAAGGCATAGGGAATCGCCGTTTCCAGCGTGCATTCGTCGGCAGCGGTGGCGAACATCTGCCGCCCCGTCGCATTGAGCGCGGCGTAGAGTCCGGCTTCCGGATAGGCGCGGTCCAGCCCGACCAGGGCGATGACCAACAAGCCGGCGGTGGCGGTGCCATCGTTGTGCTGCAACATCAGCTTCAGATCGGACGGCACGCCGCCCTCGGCGGCGCCGACCACATTCAGCTCGGGCGCATACAGCTGCTTCTGCTCGGCCGCCCAGCCGGTGGCCGCGCCGCCGCCGGAGTAGCCCCACAGGCCGACTTTGGTGCTGGGGCTCAGACCATCCGGGGCGTAGTTCAGGACGGCGCGGATGCCGTCGAGCACGCCATGCGCCGACTGCATGCCGGCGATGAATTCCGAATTCGGCCCTTCGTAGTCGGCATAGACGATGGCATAGCCTTGCAGCAGCGCCGGCAGCGAAAGGCTCACCTCATAGGTGCCGACGCCCAGCACCGAAGAGCCGCCGAGCAGTCCGGTACGGAGCGAGTAAGAAGGCTGGCAGGCGGTGCTCAGCGAATCCTCGGCAATCTGGTAGGACACCAGCGGCCGGGTGCCGCCGCCGGTCCACGAGCCATGCGGGACCAGCACGGTCGCCGCCTCGGCCACCGGCTGGCCCTTGCCGTCGGTGGATTTGTAGAGCACCTGCCAGGCGTCGATTTTCAGATTCTGCAGCTGGGTCAGCTGCGGCAGCAGCACCGCCGCGGCGTCACCGAAGACGGTGGTGAGGGTGGTATTGAGCGGCGGCAGCAGGTATTCCGCCACGATCTGGCGATTGTTCAGCACGGTACCGTTGGGCAAGCCCTCGTAACCAGCCGGGGGCACGTAGAACGGATCGTTCTGCGGCAGCGGGATCTGCTGGGCTTTGGCGGTGCCGATCAGGCCCGCGGCCAGCACCAATACGACGGCCAGCGCCCTGCGCAGGGCGACTATTCTCTCCATGGCGACTCTCCTCCTCGTTCACTTCCTGTTGGAACAACCTGGCCGCTTCTTGTGATTGAGCGGCGTCGTGAACCGAGTCTAGGGGTGCGGCTGTCCGGCCAGCTTGTATAAAACGCTTGCCCGGCGACCGTTCAGCGCCAGCACTTGTGAAAGCTGACGCCCTGCCCTGAAGTGGCGGCGGAAGGACTGAGGCCGAACAGCTCCTTCACCGCATGATCGATGTGCGCGAGATCATGAAAGCCCATCTCGTGCGCCACATCGGTGAGCTTCATGCCCTTCTCCCACAGGCGGATCGCCTTCCAAGTGTTGACCCAGCGGATGTACTGCGCCGGCGCACAGCCCAGGTTCTGCTGGAACAGGGCGCGCAGCCGCGACTCGGACAGCTCCGCCACGGCGGCCAGCCGCGGCAAGGACAGCTCATCCAGCGGCAGCTCGTCCACCAACTGCATCACGCGCTGTATCCGCGGATCGTACATGACAGATGATTCACTTCTACCGCCGAGAGCGGCGATCACCCGATCGAACAGGCGATGCGCCTGCGGGCAGCTCATCGGCTCGGCAAACGAGGCGCTCAGCAGGGGCCGCAAGCCTAGCAGGTCGTCCTCGTCCAGCACGCGCACCGCCTGCTGCTTCATGCAAGGCTGCAGGGCGGCATAGCTCGCCGTGGTGATGCCCGCGTCGAACAGGCTCAGCTCGGCGGCATCCGCTTGGAGCAACGTGCGGCTGACGTTGGGCGCGAGGATCACGCCCTGGTATTCGCGCACCGGCTGGCCTTCGATCTGCATCAGGAAGGGTTTGCGATTGGCGACGAGGATGGTGGCCGAGAGGCGCTTGTGCGGCTTGGCCGTGGCGCTCAGGGCGAACGAATCCGCCTGCATGATGAAGCAGCGGTCCCACATGTAGACCCGCATCGTCGGACCACCCTGTCCCCGCATGCCCATCCCCGCGTCGCCCGGAAACGTCAAGACTACATCGGACGCGGGCCGCTGCGATGCCACTCGCCATCCCGGCTTATGCCTGGGCGTGTCGTACAGCAGGTCCGGCCGCCTCCGGCTCAGGCCGCGTGCACGTGCACTTTCCAACTGATCGCGCTGGTGCCCTGCTCCAGGCTCAGGCGACTGACCATGCGCTCGATGTGGCGATCGGCCCGGCCCTGCGTCACCACCTCGGCCGTCACCCGCACCTGCGGCGTGCCCTCCACCGGCTCGCGTTGCAGCGAGCGCAACAGCATGGCGTCGCCGGCGGCCTCCTGCAGCAGGGAGTTGCGGATATGGCTCTCGACGCGGTCGCGGCAGGTCAGCTCGATCAGGTAGCAGGTCTCGACCTCGCTTTGCGCCTCGATCGGCTGCCGGTTGATGAAGAAGGCCAGCGGGCGCAGCAGCACGTTGGCGCCGAGCACGATCAGGGAGGTGATGAGTGCCGGCAGCAGATAGCCCAGTCCCGCCAGCGAGCCCACCGCCGCCGAGCACCACAGCGTCGCGGCGGTGTTCAGGCCGCGCACATTGAGCCCTTCCTTGAGGATGATGCCGCCGCCGAGGAAGCCGATGCCGGACACCACCTGCGCCGCGATGCGCGTGCGGTCGGCACCGACCGCGCCTTCCGCCGCCATCCCCGACAGCGCCACGAAGGCCGCCGACCCGGCCGCCACCAGGGCGTTGGTGCGCAGCCCGGCCAGCCGCTGCCGCCATTGCCGCTCCAGACCGATGGCCGCGCCAAGGCAGACCGCAATCAGGACGTTGGCCAGGAATTCCAGGGATGACATCGGACGATCTCCAAGCAGGGTTCGAATCAATCGATCAGCGCTTGCCCGCGGCCACGGTGGCCATCGCCACCATAACCGCAATGGCGCCGCCGTCGATGGCGCCCAGGGCCAGCAGCAGCATCAAGCCCACGCCTACCGGATGGTGTGGATCGCGGCTGCTGCGCAGGCGCGCCCGCAGGCTCAGGCCCTGCGTCGCCGTCACGCGACTTTTAACTGTGAGTTCCATGATCTTCTACCTCCGCGACGACTTCGTGAACGACCCGGCGCCGCCGGACTTGTGAATCGGGCAATCCGTTCCGTGGCGTGAATGCCCGGCAGCAGCGGCAACGGCCTCCGCTTCATTGAGGGAGCAGGACCAGCTCACCACGGGACCCGCCGGACGGCGGTAACTGACGACATTATTGCGATGGTTCACGACACACCTCCTTGCTGGCTCCGCGTCAAGTCCGCAGAGCACATCCTTCAGGCATGGCCGAACGCCATCTGCACGGCCTTGTATATGGCCATGGCGCTGGCCACGATCAGGTAGCCGCGCAGCACGCCCATCCAGAAGCGGTAGCGCGGGCTCAGCTTCACCGGCTCTAGCTGCGCCAGCGGCGGCATGCGCCAGCCGTCGCGCTGCTCCGGAGCTAGCGGCTGCGCGGCAGCCTCGCGGCCGCGGCGCAGCAATAGCATCACCGCCCCGGCGAGCAGGCCGGTAACGGCGCCGACGAGCAGGATGCCGATGATGGCGCGCTCGCCGATGTCAGGGAAAATGACCGAGGCGGTGAGAATCACCGACAGGATCACCAGCACCCCCACCACCAGGCTGGTGAACAGGTTGACCCGGCGCGAGTTGACCCAGGGGCCGAGCACCGCCTTGTCGTTGCACAGCAGCAGCAGGAACACCGAAGCGCTCGGCAGCAACACCCCCGCCAGGGTCTGCACGGCGTTGGTCAGCAGGCCCAGCGGCGCGCGCGGAATCAGCACCAGCGCGGCGGCCAGCACGATCAGGGCGAAATAGATGGCGTAGAAGCCGATCGCCTCGGTCGGCTTGCGGTGCAGCGAATGGCGCAAGGTGAAGACATCGCCGATGGCGTAGGCGGTGGACAGCGACACCGCAGTGGCGCCGATCAGGCAGGCGTCAATCAGGGCGATGGCGAACAGCGTCGCCGGCAGCCGGCCGTAGTACTTGGCGATGCCCGTCGCCACCGCCCCGGTATCGGCGAAGTTTCCGAACTCCGGGCGGCCGGCGAAGGCCGCGGCGGCGCCGGCCATGATGGCGATGCCGCCGACGATCACCACCACGATGCCGATCAGCAGGTCGGCCCGCTGGTAGCGGACGAAGCGCGGCGTGATGCGCTTGTCGATGACATAGCTCTGCTGGAAGAACAGCTGCCACGGCGCCACCGTGGTGCCGACGATGGCGATGATCAGCAGCATCACCTCGCTCAGCTTCGCGCCATGCGGATAGCCCGGGATCAGGGTGTCGCGCACCACCTGCCCCAGCGGCGGATGCACCAGCAGGAAGAACGGCAGCAGCAGGAAGCTGCCCAGCACCAGCGCCAGGGCAAAGCGCTCGAAGCTGCGGAAGCTGCCGGTGCTGACCACCGCGCCCACCAGCAGCGCCGATACCGCCACTCCCGCCAGCTTGGGCACGCCCAGGTAGTCCAGCGCCAGGCCGATGCCGATGAACTCGGTGACGATGGTCAGGGCATTGAGCACGAACAGGTCGATGACGCTGAAGGCGCCCCAGAACTTGCCGAAGCGCTCCAGGATCAGCCGCGCATGGCCGACGCCGGTGACGGCGCCCAGGCGCAGCACCATTTCCTGGTTGACGTAGAGCACCGGCACCAGCAGCGCCAGGGTCCATAGCAGGGTGGTGCCGTAGTTCTGGCCGGCCTGGGCATAGGTGCTGAAGGCGCCGGCGTCGTTGTCGCCGACCATCACGATCAGGCCGGGGCCGGCGATGGCCAGCAGGGTGCTGAGCCGGGCGGCCCAGCCGCTGCGGCACGCATGATCGTCGCGCCGGATGGTGCCGAAGGCGCCTTCGATGTCGCCGAGGTGCGCGCTGTCGAGCACTGCTTCCTGCATGCCATCCTGCGCTGCTGTTGCGAGTGTGCGTTCCATGGGGGTCTCCTGAAGCCTGGTTCGAAGCCTGGGGTTCACGGTTTCAGTATTCGAGATGGATGCGGAAGCCGATCACATCGGCGGGGCCGCGATCCTTGTTGTAGCCGGGGTGGTCGATGTGCTGGTAGTCGGCGCTCAGCTGCACATGCCGGATCGGCTCGAAACGGTAATAGGTCTCCAGCACGCGCTCGGCGCCATAGTTGATGCGGCCGTCGCCGACGACGAAGCCCTGCCCGCCCGCCGCCAGATATTCTTCATGTGGCCCCGACAGATTACCGATGACATAGGCCAGGCCGGCGCGGTCCGTCGGCCGCCGCCAGTGCGCGCCGTCGACCTGTCCGCCGAAGCTGAGCAGGCGGTCCACCTCGGTGAAGGCGAAGGACTCGGCGCGGCCATCGTTCCAGCCGATGCGGCTGAACAGCCCGGTCTCGCCGTGGTCCGCCAGCGGCAGCTCGCCATTCAGACCGAAACCGTACTTGCGGCGGTAGGGCTTGTCGTCGGCGACGATATTGGGCGTGGTGCCGGTCTGCTGGCCGATGGCGAGTGCTTCGCGGTACAGCCCCATCCGGGCGGTGTTCTCATACACCAGCACGCGCAGCACCGCACCGTTGTCCTTCGGCTGTTGCAGCGTCAACTCCAGGTTCTGACTGTTGGACTTGGTGATCGGGTTGTCCAGCGGCTGGCCGTTGGCGAACTTGGGCATCTGGTAGATGCCATAGCGCAGGGCCCACACCGGGCTGACATAGCCCACCACCAGGCCGCCGGTGTAGCCGCGCGTGTCCGCTGCATAGTCCCACGCGGTATCGTTGAACAGGCTCCAGTTCTCGAACTGGGTGCGGGTTGAATTGGCATAGCGGTTGCGGTCGAAATCGTCGGGCACGGCCATGGTGCCCAGCTTGAATTCCAGGCGCGTGTCCGCCTCCTCGCCGGGCAGCTGGTCCTGGGCGCGCTCCACCGTGTGGGTGGCAGCGCTCAGCGGCACCACGTAGCGCGCGTACTTGCGCGCGGCATACGGCGTCTTCGGCAGGCTGGAGGCGCCCTGGCGGATCGGGTCGCCGTTGGTCAGGCTGCCGAGGCCGGTGACGTTGCCGATGCCGGCGCCGAGGAACTGCTCGATGTCCAGATACAACTGGAAGTGCCGCACCGGTTCCCAGCCGGTATACACGCCGAAGGTGTAGCTGCTGGCAGTATTGCCGTCCGACGGCAGGCTGAGATTGCTCGCATAGGGCGAGGTCATCGGAAACAGGTGCTGGCGGGTCAGGGTGAACTGCAGGCCGGTGAGCTGAGGCAGCGGCACGTGATCGATCCCGGCCCGGGACAGCCAGTCCTGGTTGTCGGCCTGGGTATTGGCCTGGGCATTGGATTGAGCGGACTCATTGGCCGCGGGCGCCCCCACCGGCGGCGCAGTGGCGTCCACCGGCGGCGCGGCGTTGCCGCGCTCGCTCGCCTGAATCTCGGAAGCCGGGAACCATCCCAGCAGCATCAGTGCGATGCAGGCGGCGCATGAAGCAAGATTGTTTGGCCGAAACAGCATGTGCTCCCCTTATCCTGGGCAAGCCGCCACCCTGCCGCTCGGATGGCGGCACGCGGCGGTTTCGGGTACAACAAGTCCCTGCGGACGGTTCGGGCCCGACGGAAAAAAGCACGCTGCGGGTAGGGGCTATCCCGGCTGGAGGCCAGCCCAGGATAGGAAACTACGAACGGCGCGCTGTCCTGACGCTTGGAGCGGGACAGCGGCCGGGGAAGAAGGAAACTCCGAGGACGGTCCCGCTTTTACCCCGCGACGCGGCGGGGATTGCTACTGTCCAACGAAGATCCTCCTGATGCCTGTGATGGCGCGCACTATACGCCTCGAAAATGCCCTGTCAAGGTTTTTTTGCCCAATAAAACGTATCCCCCATGGGGGATAGGAAAACATCCTCCATGGGGGATCTGTATTCCGGAATGAAAAGCCGCGGCAGGCTACCACCCGCCGGCGCGGTTGGGCAGCTCAAAGGTATTTGGCGACGTCGCGGAATTCGGCAATCAGCTTCTTGGTCTGTGCCTTGTCCTTGGCGCTCACCGTCTCCTGCAAGCAGTGATCGATATGGTCGTGGATCAGCGCCTTCTTGGCATTGTCGATGGCCTTCTCCACCGCCTGCAGCTGCTGCGCCACCTCCACGCAGGTGCGGCCCTCCGCCAGCATCTCGATGATGTGCTCCAGGTGCCCCTTGGCGCGGCGCAGGCGCTTGGCGATTTCAGGGTGCGTTTCGTGCATGGTCAAAGCCGTCGGCGGGAAAGTGGCCCTATTCTCCGCTAAATGGCCCCGGCGCGGCTCCCTGTAGCCGGCGCCGCGCCGGCACGGCACTCCGCCGGGTCTTGTATCTTATCCAGGCACCCACACTCCGAGGCACGCGGGCATGAATGTACTGATCTTCGGCGCCAGCGGCATGGTCGGCCAGGGCGTGCTGCGCGAATGCCTGCTCGACGGCGGGGTGGATTCGGTGCTGAGCATCGTGCGCAGCTCCGGCGGCGAGCCGCATCCCAAGCTGCGCCAGCTGGTGCACGGCGATCTGCTGGACTACCGCGCCATCGAGGCCGAGCTGACCGGGTTCGACGCCTGCTTCTTCTGCCTTGGCGTATCGTCGGCGGGCATGAGCGAGGACGACTACACGCGCATCACCTATGGCTATACCCTGGCCGCGGCGGAAACGCTGGCGCGGCTCAACCCGCAAATGAGCTTCGTCTATGTCTCGGGCGCCGGCACCGACAGCACCGAGCGGGGCAGCAGCATGTGGGCACGGGTCAAGGGCCGCACCGAGAATGCACTGCTGCGCCTGCCGTTCAAGGGCGCCTACATGTTCCGTCCCGGCATGATCCGGCCGCTGCGCGGCGCGCGCTCCAAGACCGCAGCCTACCGCGTCACCTACACGGTGCTGAGTCCGCTCCTGCCCCTATTGCACCGCATCTTCCCGCAGCAGATCACCACCACCGAGCAGATCGGCCAGGCCATGCTGATGGTGGCCCGGCAGGGCGCGCCGAAGCACGTCCTGGAGATCCGCGACATCATCGCCCTCACCGGCGCCTGAATCAGGGGCCCCGGCCGCAGATCAGCCCTTGCCGGCCAGCGCCTGAACGATACTCGAGAAATCCAGCGCACCGCTGCCCGCCTGGCTGTGCCGCTGGTACAACTCGCGCGCCAGGGCTCCCAGTGGAGTCGAAGCCGCAGCAGCGCTCGCCGCTTCCTGCGCCAGCCCCAGGTCTTTCAGCATCAGGTCGGTGCCGAAGCCGCCGCTGTAGCCGCGCGACGCCGGCGCATTGTCCATCACGCCGGGCCATGGGTTGTACAGCTCCAGCGCCCAGTTGCGGCCGGAGCTCTTGGCCATGATGTCGGACAGCACCGTGGCATCGACGCCGCTGGCCACGCCGAGGTTGATCGCCTCGGCGGTGCCGATCATCTGGATACCGAGCAGCATGTTGTTGCAGATCTTGGCGATCTGCCCGGCGCCGCTGGCGCCGGCGTGGAAGATGTTGCGGCCCATTTTTTCCAGCAGCGGCCGGGCGCGCTCCAGCGCCGCGGCGGGGCCGCCGACGATGAAGGTCAGGGTGCCCGCGGCCGCGCCAGCGGTGCCGCCGGAAACCGGCGCATCGATCATGGCGAAGCCTCTGGCATGGGCCTCCTCGGCCACCTCGCGCGCGGCCTGCGGGGCAATGGTGCTGCTGTCGATCAGCAGCGCCCCCGGCTTCGCCGCGTCGAGCACCCCGCCGTCGCCAAGGTAGAGCTTGCGCACATGCGCGCTCGCCGGAAGCATGGAGACGATCACGTCGGCATCGCGCACCGATGCGGCGGCGCTGACGGCGGCCACCGCGCCGGCATCGGCCAGCGTCTTCAGCGCGGACGGCACCAGGTCGAACACGCTGAGGTCGTAACCCGCCTTGAGCAGGTTGAGCGCCATGGGCGCGCCCATGTTGCCCAGGCCTATGAATGCAACTTTCATCTGCAATCTCCGGTGGTTTTTTGCGCTTGGAGCATTTTTGCTACAGCTCCATAAAACTCCCCTCTCCCGCTTGCGGGAGAGGGGTTGGGGGAGAGGGCGCTTTTCCTCGCTTCACAGCCCCTCTCCCGGCCCTGCGGGCCACCCTCTCCCGTCCCACAGGGACTTCCTATGGTCGCCGCGGGAGAGGGGAAATCAAAACTGGACCGCCGCCTGCGCGGGGGTGACGAATTAATCAGAGGTTTCCTAAAGATCGGCCAGCGGGTTGGCTTCGTTCAGCCAGCTCGACCAGGGTGCCTTGAAATGGGCGGCAACACCGTCGGCCGATACCTCGGCCAGCGACGCCGGCGTCCAGCGCGGCTTGCCGTCCTTGTCGACCAGCAGGGCGCGCACGCCTTCGGCAAAGTCCGGATGCGCGCAGCAGCCGAGCGAGACGATCAGTTCCATCCTGAAGACTTCCGCCAGGCTCATATGCTTCGCCCGCCGCTGGATTTCCCAGATCAGCGCCGCCGAGGTCGGCGAGCCGCCGGCCAGGGTGGCGGCGGCTCGCTTGAGCCAGGCATCGTCGCCCTCATAAGCCGCAATCCGCGCATGTACTTCAGCCAGGCTGTCACCTTCGGTCAGGCGCTCGATCTCCTCGGCGTGCTTACCGACATTCGATACGGGCAGCGCATCCACCGCGCGGCCCGCAAAAGAGCGCAGCGCCCCGGACAGGATGGCGTGGTTGTCGGCCGCGGTCCTGCTCCAGACCGTGCCGGCCAGTTGCTCGAACAGCGCTTTGCGCTCCTCGGCCTTGAGAAAGTAATCCGCCAGTCCGACCTTCAGCGCGTCATGCCCGTTGAGCGCGGCGCCGGTGAGCGCCAGGAACAGGCCGGTGGGCCCCGGCATGCGCGGCAGGAACCAGCTGCCGCCGACATCCGGATACAGACCGATGCCGACTTCCGGCATGGCGATGCGGGAAGTCTCCGTCACCACGCGATGGCTGGCGCCGGCCATCAGGCCCAGGCCGCCGCCCATGACGATGCCGCTGCCCCATAGCAGGACCGGCTTGGGATAGGTATGGATAAAGTAATCGAGGCGGTATTCCTCGCTGAAGAAGGCCTGGGCCTGCTGATTCGGCCCCGGCCCCTGGTCCACGATGATCGAATCGCGCAGGAAGCGCACATCGCCGCCGGCGCAGAAGGCCTTGTCGCCGGCGCCGTGCAGCATCACGCAGGCAATCGCCGGATCTTCGGCCCAGGCGCGCAGCCGCGGCGCGAGCGCGCGTATCATCGCCAGGTTCAGCGCGTTGAGCGACTTCTCGGCATTGAGCTGCGCGAAGCCGAGCCGCATCCCGCCGCCGGCGGGCAGCTCGCCGAACAGGACTGGCGCCGGCAGGCCGTTCGAATCAGCCATTGCGCCACTCCGGCTTGCGCTTCTGCAGGAAGGCGCCGACGCCTTCCTTCTGGTCCTGGGTATCGAACAGGTCGATGAAGGACTCGCGCTCCACCGGCAGGATCTGCTGCAGCGGGTTGGCACGTGCGCCCTGGATCAGCGCCTTGCAGGCGGTGACGCTGCTCGGGCTCTGGTTCGCCACCTTGGCCGCGAGCTGCAACGCCGCCTCCAGCGCGCCGCCGCTGGGCACCACCTGCTCGACCAGGCCGATGGCCCTGGCGGTGGCCGCGTCGACGCGCTCGCCGCACAGGATCATGCGCTTGGCCCAACCCTCGCCCACCAGCCAGGGCAGGTTCTGTGTGCCGCCGGCACAAGGCAGCAGGCCCACGCCCGCCTCCGGCAGCGCCAGTTGCGCCTGTTCCTCGGCGATGCGGATGTCGCAGGCCAGCGCGCATTCCAGGCCGCCGCCCATGGCATAGCCGTTGATGGCGGCGATGCTGACGCCGCGGTAGGCGCTGAGGGTTTCAAAGGCCTCGCCGAAGCGGCGCGCCATCTCCCGCGCCACAGCCTTGTCGCCGTCGGCGAACAGCTTGAGGTCGGCGCCGGCGGAGAAGAACTTGCTGCCCTCGCCGGTGATGACCAGCGCATAGATCTGCCGGTCCGCCTCGAGATCGCGCACCAGGCGCGTCAGCGACTTCAGGCTCTCGGCGGTCCAGGTATGAGCCGGCGGATTGGACAGGGTCAGCACGGCAGTGTGGCCGCGCTGCTCCAGCTTGAGATTCACATATTCGCTCATCGCAGTTCCTCGGTTGCGCCTTCGCGCAAGATGGCGCGGGCGACGATCACCCGCATGATTTCGTTGGTGCCTTCCAGAATCTGGTGCACGCGGCTGTCGCGCACATGCCGCTCCAGCGGAAACTCGCGCGAGTAGCCGTAGCCGCCGTGCAGCTGCAGCGCGGCATTGGAAACTTCAAAGCCCACATCGGTGGCGTAGCGCTTGGCCATGGCGCAGTAGGTGCTGGCGTCGGGGCTGCCGCTGTCCAGCTTCCACGCCGCCAGGCGCACCATCTGCCGCGCCGCCACCAGCTCGGTGAGCATGTCGGCGAGACGGAATTGCAGGGCCTGGAACTGCGCCAGTGGCTGGCCGAACTGGCGGCGTGTATTGAGGTGGGCCTGTGCGCGTTCCAGCGCCGCCTGCGCAGTGCCGACCGAGCAGGTGGCGATATTGACGCGGCCGCCATCCAGCCCCTTCATGGCGATGGTGAAGCCCTCGCCTTCCGCGCCCAGGCGGTTCTGCAGCGGCACCTCCACGGCATCGAAGCTGATGGCGCGCGTCGGCTGGCTGTTCCAGCCCATCTTGTGTTCCAGCTTGCCGTAGTGGATGCCCGGCGTGCCGGCCGGCACGGCGAAGGCGGAAATGCCCTTCGCCCCCGCACCGCCGCTGCGCGCCAGCACCACCAGCAGATCGCTGGCGCCGGCGCCGGAGATGAAGACCTTGCTGCCGCTGATGACATAGCGGTCGCCGCGCTTCTTGGCGCGCGTGCGCAGGGAGGCGGCGTCCGAACCGGCCTCGGGCTCGGTCAGGCAATAGCTGCCGAGCTTGCGGCCCTGCGCCAGCTGCGGCACCCAGCGCTCCGCGACTTCAGGCTGCGCCCAGGTCGCCACCATCCACGTCACCATATTGTGAATGGTGATGTAGGCAGCGGTGCTGGTGCAGCCGGCGGCCAGTTCTTCGAGGATGATGGTGGCGTCGAGCCGCCGCAGGCCGAGGCCGCCGCGCCCTTCCGGCGTGTAGATGCCGCAGAAGCCCAGCTCGCCGGCGCGCGCGATGGTCTCGCGCGGAAACTCGCACTGCGCATCCCAGCGCGCCGCATGCGGCGCCAGTTCGCCGCGCGCGAAGCTGCGCGCGGCATCCTGAAACGCAAGCTGCTCCTCGCTCAGCGCGAAATCCACAGGCAGGCTCGTTTCAGCGCAGGCTGATGGTGGTGTTGACCCCGGACACCGCCGCGTCGTCGAACCAGCGCTGCGTCACCGTCTTGGTCTGGGTATAAAACAGGATCACCTGCTTGCCGTAGGGACCCAGATCGCCCAGCTTGGAAGCGCGCGAACCGGTGAAGGAGAACAACGGCACCGGCACCGGGATCGGCACGTTGATGCCGACCTGGCCGACGTCGATGTCTTCCTGGAAGCGGCGCGCCGCCGCACCGGACTGGGTGAACAGCGCGGTGCCGTTGCCGTTGGGATTGGCGTTGACCAGCTCGATCGCCTCATCCAGCGTGGCGGCGGAGAGGATCACCAGCACCGGCCCGAAGATTTCCTGCTCGTAAATGGCCATGCCGGGCTTCACCCCGGAGAAAATGGTGGGGCCGACGAAGTTGCCCTTCTCGTAGCCGGCCACTTTCGGATTGCGCCCGTCCAGCTCCAGCCTGGCGCCCTCGGCCACGCCCTTCTCGATCAGGCCGCTGATGCGCTGGAGCGCCGCACATGAGACAACCGGGCCGACATCGGTGCCGGCTTCGGCGCCGGCGTTGATGCGCAGGCGGCGCGCCTTCTCCACCAGCTCCGGAATCCAGCGCTGCGCCTCGCCGACGAACACCGCCGTCGACGCCGCCATGCAGCGCTGCCCAGCCGCGCCGAACGCGGCGCCGGCCAGGTTGTTGAGGGTCTGCTCCTTGTTCGCGTCCGGCAGCACCACCGCGTGGTTCTTCGCGCCCATCATGCATTGCGCGCGCTTGCCGGCCAGCGTGGCGCGCTGGTACACATGAGTACCGACGCGGGTCGAGCCGACGAAGGAAATGGCCTTGATGTCAGGATGATCGCAGAGGCCGTTCACCACCTCCTCGCCGCCGTGCACCACGTTGAGCACGCCCTTGGGAATGCCGGCTTCGAGGGCCAGCTCGACCAGGCGCATGGTCACCATCGGGTCCTGCTCGGAAGGCTTGAGCACGAAGGTGTTGCCGGTGGCGATGGCCATCGGAAACATCCACAGCGGGATCATCGCCGGGAAGTTGAACGGCGTGATGCCGGCGCAGACGCCCAGCGGCTGCAGCAGCGTATAGGTATCGACGCCGCCGGCGACATTGGTCGCCAGCTCGCCCATCTGCAAGGTGCCGATGTTGGCGGCGTATTCCACCACTTCCAGCCCGCGGAAGATATCGCCCTCGGCATCGGGCAGGGTCTTGCCCTGCTCGGCGGTGAGGATCGCCGCCAGCTCCTGCATGTGCTCGCGGATCAGCTGCTGATACTTGAGGAAGATGCGCGCGCGCGTGCCGATCGGCGTCTTGCGCCAGGTCTTGAAGGCATCCTTGGCCGAAGCCACCGCCGCATCGAGTTCCTGCGCGGTGGCGAAAGGCACGCGGGCCAGCACCTGCTGCGTCGCCGGATTCACCACGTCGCGCCACTGCGTGCTGCGCGAATCGACGAACTCGCCGTTGATCAGCAGCTTCACGGTCGGCGGGACGGCCAGGCCGGCGGCGGGTTTGGACGGGGCGGCGCTCTGCATGAAGAATCCTCGGGTCGGTGCCGGCTAGCCAAACGCCAGCAGGTTTTGCATTATTCGCATCTATGGCAGCAAAGATAGGCCTGAAAATGCGAACAAAAGCAAAGCGGAACCCTCGTATTTGCAAATTTTGCGAATGCCGGAGTTGAGACCATGAGCAAGGTCTACATGGGCGTGCGCCTGCAGCGCCTGCGCGAGGAGCACCGCATCACCCAGGTGGCACTGGCCAAGGCGCTCGGCATCTCGCCCAGCTACCTCAACCAGATCGAGCGCAACCAGCGCCCACTGACGGTGCCGATCCTGCTGCGCATCAACGCCCAGTTCGGCGTCGACGTGCAGTTCTTCGCCGAGGACGACGAGGCGCGCCTCATCGCCGACGTGCGCGACGTGCTGGCCGAAACCGGTGCCGGCACCGTCTCCGTCGCCGAGACGCGCTCGCTCGCTTCCAACATGCCGGAGATCGCCCGCGCCGTGGTGGAGCTGCACCGGCGCGGCCGTGCCGCCGCCGAGCGCGCCGACGCGCTCGCGGCGCAACTCGGCGACGGCCACAAGCTCGCCTCCCAGGCCCAGCCCGGAGCGAGTGACGAGGTGCGCGACTATCTCAACCGCCGCTATAACCACGTCGCCGAACTCGACCAGGCCGCCGAAGCCATCTTCGAGGAGAGCGGCCTCGCCGTGGGCGATGTGGCGACCCGCCTGGCGCAGCGGCTGGTGCAGCGCCATGGCGTGCGCATCGCCGTCGCCGGCGCCGACGACACGGCTTTCGGCAAGCAGCGCTTCGACGCCGGCAATCGCGTGCTGCACCTGCCCGAGTATCTGCGCCCCGGCCAGCAGGCGTTCCAGATGGCGATGCAGCTGGCCCTGCTGGAGCTGGGCGGCATGCTCGACCAGCTGATCCGCGACGGCGGCTTCGCCGGCGCCGAGTCGCAGCGCCTGGCCCGCATCGGCCTGGCCAACTACTTCGCCGGCGCGCTAGTGATGCCGTATGCGCTGTTCCTGCAAGCGGCGGAAGAGCTGTCCTACGACATCGAGCGCCTGTCCAACCGCTTCGGCGTCGGCTTCGAAGCCGTGTGCCACCGCCTCTCCACCTTGCAGCGCCCCGGCGCGCCGGGCCTGCCCTTCTTCTTCGTCCGCGTCGACCGCGCCGGCAATGTCTCCAAGCGCCACTCCGCCGCGGATTTCCACTTCTCGCGCATCGGCGGCACCTGCCCGCTGTGGATCGTCTATGAAGCCTTCAGCCAGCCGGAGCGCGTGCTGACCCAGATCGCCGGCATGCCGGACGGACGCAACTATTTCTGGATCGCGCGCCAGGTGGTGAGCGGCGCCGTGGGCTACGGCCGCCCGCAAAAGACCTTCGCCGTCGGCCTCGGTTGCGACCTGCGCCACGCCCACCGCCTGGTCTATTCACGCGGCCTGGACCTGTCCGATCCCGGAGCGGCCACCCCCATCGGCGTCGGCTGCAAGGTGTGCGAGCGGCAACGCTGCCCACAGCGCGCATTTCCCTCACTGCTGCATCAATGAAGCCGCTTCAAAACCGCGTCACCGCTGAATGGCATCAAATAGAGCTCCATACCTTCCATTTTTCGGTAGGATTATTTTCATTAATACAGTCTGTTTATGGAAAATGGAAGGGTCTACTGTACGCGCCACTCGGGCATCTGGCCCAACGGACAGGAGATCGACATGAACAGGAACCGGCCATATGCCACCGCGAGCAAGCTGGCGATCCTCGCGTTAGCCCTGAGCGGTTTCGCGGCGCAGGCGCAGCAGCCCGATCTGGAATCACAGGTTGCCGCCGCCACGGTCGTGGCGCCTGTGGCCGCGAACCAGTCGCTGAAAGGCATCGTTGTTACCGGCTACAGCAATCCTCTGCTCCGCTCCGATCAGCAGCTTGCGATGCTGAGCGCGTCGCTGCCGCTGGACGCGAAGAACGGCGCGGCACAACCCACGAATTTGCAGCGAGTGGCAGCGTTGTTTCCCAAGAGTCCCAACGCGGCGGCCGGTGAGCCGCGGCGGATGATGGAGCGCAGTTACGCACCGCCAGCTGGATCGGATCCCGATGGAGACGTTGCGCTGGGTGTGCGTTAGGGATTTGCCCGAATTACAACCCCGGCGGCCATCCAAGATGCTCCATCGTGAGCAAGGAGCGAATTTGAGACGCTCGACACCCGGACAACCATACCGGATTGCTCCCAGATAAACGGTCAACGCCTGCGTTAAGCCGCGAACCCGCCGGAGGTGAGGCCATCGGCTTAAACAGCTGGTTGAGCTCGTGTAGGGCGGGAGAAGCGTAGCGTATCCCGCCTTCCGCGATAGGCGGAATAGCTCCCGCCCTACGGCCTTTCTTTACGCCGGAGCACGACATGGGTGGCTTTCGCGGACGCGACGAACTGGATGCATTCGTATCCTGAAGCGCGCAAGTCAACCCCTTCGAACAGCCGCTCTCCCCCGCCAAGCAGGACCGGCGAGATCGCGAGGTGCAGCTCGTCGACGAGGCCCGCGCGAAGATACTGCTGGATGGTGCTGGGTCCGCCGCCAATGCGAACATCCATGCCCTTGGCTGCCTCGCGTGCCCGCTGCAGCGCCTCGTGAATACCGCCCGTAACGAAGTGGAATGTGGTTCCGCCTTCCATCTGGATGGGCGGGCGCGCGTGATGAGTCAAGATGAAAGTCGGAACGTGATAAGGCGGGCTGTCTCCCCACCAGCCTTTCCAGTTCATATCGGGCCAGGGACCCCGGATCGGTCCGAACATGTTCCTGCCGAGAATCCAGGCTCCCATATTCTTCATGCCCCGTGCGGCGAAGTCGTCATCAATCCCCGTCGTGCCACCATCGGCACCAAACAGGCTCCGCTGGAACGTGCGTGTCGGGATCAACCACTGGTGCAGATCTGTCCCGGCCGCGCCCAGCGGATTATTGATGTCCTGATTCGGACCCGCTCCGTATCCGTCAAGCGAGACGGTAAAGCCTGCAACTCGAACGCGTGTCATTGTCATGCCTCCATTTCGATGGACACCTGAAGCCTACGCTCGCTATCCGGCCTTCAAAGGCCCGGCGACCTTGTAAAAGCTGAGGACGACGCCGGACGGCATTGCCTTCGTGCTGACGAGCTCGAATGCGCGTGGCGGAGTGCCTTGCGCAAAAAAGCGCTTCCCCGTACCCAACAGGACCGGATAGACGATCAGCAGGACTTCATCCGCAAGCCCGTGTTCGAGCAGCGGCGATGTCAGCGTGGAGCTGCCCCAGAGGACAAGGTCCGGGCCGTCCTGCGACTTGATGCGGCGAACGCCCTCGACCAGGTCCGGTGCCAGGCCCTCGAACGGGCCCCATTCAAGACTTTCCGGACGGTGGGTGGCGACATATTTTGTTGCCGCATTGAGGCTGTCCGCCATCGGACTGCTCGGCGCCTTTGGCCAGTAGCCCGACCATAGATCGTAGGTGCGCCGGCCCAGCAGCAGATCGAAGCGTCCGCCATGCGCGGCGAAGACTGCGTCCCGGCCAGCGGGAGTCCGATAGGGCGCAGTCCAGTCGCCGTGGGGGAAATCGCCGTCTTCGTCCGAGGTCTGGAGTATGCCGTCCAGCGAGATGTGCTCCATGATTTTGAGCTTTCTCATTCGAGTCTCCGTGTTCCGGGGTGAGCGCTTCTAGTCTCTTGGCATTGCGAGGAACTCGCGCACCTCGACCGGTGCGCGGCAGGCGACGACCGCTTTGCGTGCCCAGGCCACGGCCTCATCCATGCCGGCCGCGTCGAGTATCCAGAAGCCGCCGATGTGTTCCTTGGCCTCCAGGTAGGGCCCATCGGTGACGACCACCTTTCCGCCGGGCTGCTTGCGCAACGATTTCGCCTGGGACGCCGATTGCAGGCCGCCGGCGAAGAACCTGGCGCCGACCGCCGCCATCTCTTGGTTGAGCACATCGATATCGCGGACCATCCCTTCGGTCTCTGTGGACGGGTCGTAGTTGTCGGGGTGGTGAATGGCAACCAGATATTGCGGCATGTCGGTCTCCTGAAAATGATCTTCGGCCGGGCTAGTTATCCCGCCTTCACTAAAACGACGAACGGCGAGACCGGAATTCGACAGATTGTCCCGAAAATTTTTAGTTCTTGCGTCCGAGTGGCGGTGTACTCCTCACCCGAGCTAACCGGAAACTACCGGCCACGAGGACGTGTAGCTCGTAGGGCGGGTTAACGCAGCGTAACCCGCCGCCGAAGGCCGCGGAAGGCGGGTTACGCCGCTTCGCGGCTAACCCGCCCTACGAGCTCTTTGTCCTAGCCACCAGGACGTCATACCGGCGCAAGCCGGTATCCAGAGATTCGGAGGAAGCACTTACCTTGCCCTGGATTCCGGCTTGCGCCGGAATGACGACGTCGTTTTACCTCCTCCAAACAGAGTCGGAATGAGGTCTTCGCGGCACCGGATTTTTCATAAATAAGGGACAGCTCCACTCATCCACTCAGATGAGGCTCGCCCCCTGCCGCGGCCGCATAGTGGCTGAATACACCAAGCGCCACAAAGTCCGGAGGGGACGCGCAAGATGGCTGGCAAAGCGGACTTCGCACCGATCGTCCTGTCCTATGCGCTGTGCATCGCGGCCGGGGCGGCCGTGCTGTTCGGCATGAAACTGGCGCAGCCCTGGGATGCCTTCGTCGCCGACGTCGTGGCTACCCTGGTGATCTTCCGTTTCAGCCTGCGCCACCGCAATTCCAGTTTCTACGATGCCTACTGGAGCGTGATCCCGCCGCTGCTGGCGATGTACTGGATGTGGAGCCATCCGGGCAGCGGGCAAAGCCCCCGCGCCATGCTGGTGATGGCCCTGGTGTGGCTGTGGGCGATCCGCCTTACCACCAACTGGTCGGTGCACTGGGGCGGCTTGCATCATGAGGACTGGCGCTATCCCCTGGTACGCTCGCGTGCCGGCAAGGCGGCGGTGCTGGCCGACCTGTTCGGCATCCATCTTTTTCCCACCGTGCAGGTGTTTCTCGGCTGCCTGCCGGTGTACGCCGTGATGAGCCGCATGGGAGCGCCGCTGGGCTGGCTCGACGCCCTGGCGTTCGTCGTCACTCTTGGCGCCATTGCCATCGAAACCATCGCCGACCTGCAGCTGCACGCCTTCATCTCGCGGCGCCAGCCCGGCAGCTTCATCAACAGCGGCCTGTGGGGCTGGTCGCGCCACCCGAACTACTTCGGCGAGTTGGGCTTCTGGTGGGGGCTGATGCTGTTCGGGCTTGCGGCGGCGCCCACGCAATGGTGGTGGATCGTGCTTGGCGCGCTGGCCATGACCGCCATGTTCCTGTTCGCCAGCATTCCGCTGATGGACCAGCGCAGCATGGAGCGGCGCCCCGCTTACCGCGAGCACATGCGCAAGGTATCGGCGCTGCTGCCGCTGCCGCCGCGTAGCTAGAGCGTTTTTGATTCGGGTGAACATGGGTTGTCCCCTCTCCCGTTTACGGGAGAGGGTGGCCCGTCAGGGCCGGGAGAGGGGCCGTTTGCACAGTTTCACGGCCCCTCTCCCCTACCCCTCTCCCGTAAACGGGAGAGGGGACAGTTGCATGTACTTGAACGAAATATGCTTCAGGAGTCGATATGGACAAGCAATGGAACCGTTTCTTCGCCTTCCTGCTGCGCGACGGCCTGATCATCCTGCTGGTGCTGGCGCTGTGGATGGCCACGCTGCGCACCGGCAGGCCCCATGACCTGTGGTCGGTGGCGCTGCATCTGGCCACCGGGCTGCTCACCGTGTTCGTCGCCTACCTGCTGCATGAATGGGGGCACCTGATTGGCGCCTGGATCGCCGGCGGCTACTTCGTCCTGCCGGCGACGGTGGCCGAGACGCCGTTCCTGTTCCGTTTCGACAACGTGCGCAACAGCCGCGCGCAGTTTGTCTCGATGTCGCTCGGCGGCTTCGCGTCCAGCATCCTGGTAGTGGCCTACCTGGTGATCGCCCTGCCCTGGAATCTGCTCGCCAGCTGGATTGCCCTGGGCCTGGTCGCCGCCGGCGTGCTGGCCACCTTCATCATCGAAGTGCCCATGTTCCTGGGCGTGGTGCGCGGCGGCCCCATGCCCACCGGCGAGGCCTTCGTCTCCCCGCCTGGCACGCCGCCGGAGCGGGCCGGCGCCGGAGGTTCCAGCGCTCTCTAGGCGCTGGCGGTCGCGGCCGGCTGCTGCCCCGCCAGCTGGTCGCGCACGAACTTGATGTGCTGGCGCAGCACGAAGATCTGGCTGGCGTAGGCACCCGGCATCTTGGAGCCGATGATCGCCTTCTCGATTTCGCCGAGACGCTCGATCAGCGCCGCGCGCTCTTCCGTCGTCAGCGGCTCCAGCACCGCGCGTTCCAGCGCCATCAGCTCGCCGTAGCGCTTGTAGATGCGGTTGTTGATGCGCCAGCCGTACAGCGCCGGCACGATCCGCAGGCCCGGCACCAGCACCACGATAATCGGCACCAGCACGGCCACGGCACGATCCAGCAGGCTGGCCAGCCAGAACGGCAGAAAGCGGTAGGCGAAGCTCTTGCCTGACTTGTAATAACGGGCGGCGTCATCGCTGATCGGAAACTCGTGATGCAGCGGCGAGGGAAACTCGCCGGCATTCTGCAACAGCGAGGCATGGCCGTTCACCTCGTGCGCCGCGTCGAGCAGCAGATCCGATAGTGCCGGATGCAGCTCGGACTTCGCTACCAGTTCCACCGCCGGCGCCAGCATGGCAATCGGGGCCGTCGGCAGGTTGTCACCCAGGTCGAATGCGCCCGGCGGCAGATCCAGCTTGCTCAGGTAGGGGAAGCGGCGCACATAGGCGTCGGCCTGCGGAAAATCGAACAGGCGGATGCCCTCGGCATGCAGCATGGTGCGAATGCTGTTCGGCCCGGCCGAGTCCCCGGCCAGGAAGATGGCATCGACCTGGCGCGCATCGAGCGCCTTGATCGCCGCGTCCCCCTCCAGATCGAGCAGCTGGGTTGCGCCCTTCGGCTCGATCTCGTTGGCCTTGAGCAGGGCCAGCGCCAGGAAGCGGGTACCGCTGCCCGCGGAACCGATGGCAATGCGCTTGCCCTGCAGCTCCGACAGGCGCTGCAGCGGCTTCGGGCTGCGATAGAAAATGGTCAGCGGCTCGTAGAACACACTGCCCAGCGATACGAGATCGCTGCTATCGCCATCCGCCGTGACGCCGCCCTGGACGAAGCCGACGTCGACGTCCGAATCCGCATCGATCAGGTGCTCCAGGTTTTCCTCGGAGCCCTTGGACGGCTTGATCACCAGCTTGACGCCGCTGCGCGCCAGGATCTTCTGGTACTTCTCGGCCACCGTCCTGAAGGTGCTGCCGTCCGGCCCGCTGCTGATGGTCAGGGTATGCGGCGGCGCGGGACGCACGAAGTGCAGGGCGAGGAGAATCGCGGCGATGCTGAGCAGCAGCACCGGGCCCAGCGTGGCGGCCAGGTCGCGCCAGGAAATCCGCGGGATCGGCGGGATTTTCTGCAGCAGCCGGATCACCGGCAAATCCCGTTTCGACTTGTTCTCGGTCTCTTCGCTCACGTCAGCATCCGTTCCGTACAGTGGTTTTATTGCAATCGCCCTGGAGGCGGCTTGAAGGCGGCGAACCGCGCAGCTGGGCCTTTTCGATTATCACATACCAATCCGGGTCGGCCGCCCCGCCACGCGCCGAAATATGGCGCCGCCGCGAAACCTTTAAAATGCCGCCTCGTTTCCTGAAGTCTCCCCCATGCAGATTGCCCTGGCGCCGATGGAAAACCTGGTCGATAACGTCCTGCGCGACGTATTGACCGGCGTCGGCGGCATCGACTGGTGCGTGACCGAGTTCGTACGCGTCAACGATAGCCTGCTGCCGCCGTCGGTTTTCCGCAGGATCGCGCCGGAGCTGGCCTCCGGCTCGCGCACCCGCGCCGGCACGCCGATGCGAGTACAGCTGCTAGGCTCCGATCCGGCCTGCCTGGCCGACAACGCGGCCCTGGCCTGCACCCTCGGTGCCCCGGTGATCGATCTCAACTTTGGCTGCCCGGCGAAAACCGTGAACCGCTCCCGCGGCGGCGCGGTGCTGCTAAAAGAGCCGGAACTGCTGCACGCCATCCTCCGCGAGGTGCGCCGCGCCGTGCCCGCCCCGATCCCGGTGACGGCGAAAATGCGCCTGGGCTTCGACAGCACCGGGCCGGCGCTGGACTGCGCCCGCGCGCTGGCCGAGGGCGGCGCCGCCCAGATCGTGGTGCACGCGCGCACCAAGGCCGATGGCTACAAGCCGCCGGCGCACTGGGAATGGGTGGCGCGCATCCAGGAGATGGTCCAGGTGCCGGTCTTCGCCAACGGCGAGATCTGGAGCGTGGAGGACTGGCGGCGCTGCCGCGCGGTCAGCGGGGTGGAGGACATCATGCTCGGCCGCGGCCTGATCGCCCGGCCCGACCTGGCGCGGCAGATCGCGGCGGCGCGCGATGGACGGCCAGTGGCGCCGATGGGCTGGGCCGAGGTGGCGCCCCTGGTGCAGGACTTTTGGGCCCAGGTGCGGATCAAGCTGACGCCGCGCTTCGCCCCGGGACGCCTCAAGCAATGGCTGAACTGGCTGAGCCGCAGCTACCCGGAAGCCGCAGCGCTGTTTGCCGCGGTGCGCCGCGAGGACGACTGCGCCAGGCTCGACGTGCTCATCGGCGCGCTGTCCGCGCCGATGGCGCCCGACGCGGCAATCGACCGGTTGCTGGAGCATCGGCTGGCGGCGTGAAGCCTGGGCGTGCAGCTTTGGGGGCCGCCTTGCCGCCGGCCGCTTTCGCCGCCGCACCCTTCGGCACCCGGCCTGCCCGCCGCAGCGGCCAGGTGTGCTGCTGCGCCCACAACAGCTTGGCCGGCCGGCGCATTTTCTTCAGCGCATGCTCGGCCGCCGACGCCGCCGCACGGCTCGGATAGGCCTGCGCCGCCAGGATGCGCAGCGGCGGATTGGCCCGCGTGTACTTCGCCCCCGTGCCCCGCAGATGCATGCGGAAGCGCGCCTCGGGGTCCGGGCTGATGCCGGCGTAGAGCTTGCCACCGGTACATTCCAGCAGGTACAGCAGCCAGGGACGCTGCACCTTGAATGGGACCTGTTTGCTCATTACCGAATCGGGTTTCGAGGAAGGGATCGAGGAAAATCCTGCGGGGTCGCCGCGAAATTCGCCGACCCCGCACCATCCTACCAAGGTAGGCGCCGTATAAAGCATCGCCGCGCCGGGCGTCAAGCCGATCAACCTTTTGGCCACCTGTGGGAACATACGGTGTCCCGCATGGCCAAGCCGCCGTGCCAAATACCTTTAAATTGGGAGAACAAGCAGGTGAGATACCTCGCTGTTGCAACCTTGTTGTTGCTTGCGGCCGGTACGGCCGCCCACGCCGCCGCACCGCCCCCCGACCGGGTCATCCTGCCCGCGGAAGTGACGCCGACCCATTACGACATCCGCATCGTCCCCGACGCCGCGCAGCTCAGCTTCACTGCCTCGGTGAAGATCGACCTGGAGGTGGCGCAGCCGACACGGCGCATCGTGCTCAATGCCGCCGACCTGAAGTTCTCCAAGGTGACGCTGTCCGATGCCGCCGATGCGCCGACCGTCGCGTTCGACCCCGATCAGCAGACCGCAACGCTGACCTTCGCCGCGCCGGTTGGCGCCGGGCCGCATGTGCTGTCGATCGACTACAGCGGCAAGATCTACCAGAGCAGCAGCGGACTGTTCGCGCTCGACTACAGCACGCCGCAGGGCCAGAAGCGCGCCCTGTTCACCCAGTTCGAGAACTCCGACGCGCGCCGCTTCTTCCCCTGCTGGGACGAGCCGGCCCGCAAGGCCACCTTCACCCTCACCGCCACGGTGCCGGCGGCGGATATGCCGATCTCCAACATGCCGGTGGCCAGCACCGACACCCTGGACGGCGGCCTCAAGCGCGTGCACTTCGCCGACTCGCCGAAAATGTCCTCCTACCTGCTGTTCTTCGGCAGCGGCGATTTCGAGCGCATCTCGCGCATGGTCGACGGCGTGGACGTGGGCGTGGTGGTCAAGCGCGGCGACACCGCCCAGGCGCAATACGCGCTGGATACCGCCGCCCAGATCCTGCCCTATTACGAGGATTATTTCGGCGTCAAATATCCGCTGCCCAAGCTCGACCTGATCGCCGGCCCCGGCCAGAGCCAGTTTTTCAGCGCGATGGAGAACTGGGGCGCCATCTTCTACTTCGAGAGCGATCTGCTCAACGACCCGAAGATCACCACCGACTTCGAGCGCATCGAAATCTACACGGTCATCGCTCACGAGATGGCGCACCAGTGGTTCGGCGACCTGGTCACCATGCAATGGTGGGACGACCTATGGCTGAACGAAGGCTTCGCTTCCTGGATGGAGACCAAGGCCTCGGATCACTTCCATCCCGAATGGAAAATGTGGCTGTTGTCGCAGCACTTCAAGGAACGAGCGATGAGCCTCGACGCGCGCAAGGGCACGCATCCCATCATCACGCCGATCCGCGATGTGCAGCAGGCGGCGGGGGCTTTCGACGACATCACCTATGAAAAGGGCCGCGCGGTGATCCGCATGCTGGAGGACTACGTCGGCGCCGATGCATTCCGTGACGGCGTGCGCGCCTACATGCAGGCGCATGCCTACGGCAATACCGTCACCGACGACCTGTGGCGCGAACTGGACCGGACCGCCTCGGTCAGCGTGACCGACATCGCCCACCAGTTCACCAGGCAGGAGGGCGTGCCCCTGATCCGGGCGACAGCCGACAGCGCGGGCGTCCGGCTGACCCAGGACCGCTTCACCGACAGTGGCCCGGCCGCCGACAGGACACTGTGGCAGGTGCCGGTGGTGGCGCGCTGGATCGGCGCGCAGGACAGCTGGCACGGCCTGGCGTCGCGCAACAAGCCGGCGCGGATCACCGGCAAGCCGGGTGACGGCCTGGTGGTCAACGCCGGGCAGTCGGCGTACTTCCGCACCCTTTATGCCCCGGCCCTGGTGGCGCCCCTTGCGGCGCATTTCCCGGAACTGTCGGCGGCGGACCAGCTCGGCCTGCTCTACGACACACAGGCGCTTGGTCATTCCGGCTACGCACCCATGTCGGACTTTCTCGACCTGGCCGAGCAGGCCAGGCCGGGTATGGACCCGACGGTACTGGTATTGCTGACGGCGCAACTGGAGGGCATCGATCACCTGTATGACCGGCTGCCCGGCCAGGCGCGTTTCCGTGCATTCGGCCGCGGCGTGCTCGAGCCGATCTTCGCCGGCGTGGGCTGGACGCCGCAGGCCGGCGAAAGCACCAACACCGGCGTGCTGCGGCAGTCGCTGATCGCCGTGCTCGGCCGCTTCGACGATCCGGACGTCCTGTCCGGAGCCCGGTCGCGCTTCGCTGATTTCCTGAAAGACCCGGCCAGCCTATCGGCGGAGTTGCGCCATAGCGTGCTTGGCGTCGTCGCCGAACACGCCGACGCCGCCACCTGGGAGCAACTGCATCAGCTGGCCAGGAATGCCGGCAGCAGCCTGGAAAAAGGCGATCTGTACGGTCTGCTCGGCACGGCGCGCAATCCCGCCCTGGTCCAGCGCGCGCTGCAACTGGCGCTGTCGGACGAAGCGGAAGTGACCGTGCGTCCCTCGCTCCTCACCAGCGCCGCCCAATATTCCCCGGGACCGGTGTTCGACTTCGCCAATGCCCACTTCGACCAGGTCGACGCCATGCTGGAGCCGACCACGCGCAACGCGTTCGTGCCGCGCCTGGCGGCGCATTCCACCGACGCGGCCATCATCCCCAAGCTGCGCACCTACGCCCAGGCCCACATCCCGGCCGACGCGCGCAAGGACGCGGTGGAATCGGAAATGGCCATTGCATCGGCGGTGAAATTCCGCAAGCAGCGGCTGCCGGATGTCGACCGCTGGCTGGCGCGGCACGCAGCGGCCAAAAGCCAAGCTGTGGGGGGCCAGTTGGCGGGCGGCTAGGACTTCGGCGCGGCCTTGCCCGGAAGCAGCCGCGCCAGCTTGCTGCCGAAGCCGCCGGCGGATTTCACCGCCCCCGGCTTCGCCGCCTTGCGCCGCGCCGGCAGCGGCGCGGCGGCGGGCGGTGTTGCCGGCGGTGCGCCCACGCTGAGCCCCAGCCGGGTCAGCACCTGCGCCGCCGGCAGCCAGCCCGCCATGCCCTCGTGCCAGGCCAGGTCGCCGGGCCGCACCTGCCCGGCGGAGGCCATGGCCGCAATCTGCGCCCAGGCATAAGGTCCCATCTGCTGGCCGTCCCGGCCCAGATAGATCGTGTCCGACATGTTTCGCCCCCGCAATGAATCCCCTTCAGGGGCAAGCATAAAACGTGCACACCCGTCCGCAAGGGACGGGCGTACACGCTCAGGCAAGCGGACGCCGGCGCCGCCGCACCTCAGCGGCAGGATAGCGGCAGGTATTTCTTCTTCACGTCGTCGCTGGCGCAGCTCCAGCTGATGCCGGTGGCACTGAGCACCGGCGTCAGCCGGACGCTTTGCCCGCTCAGCGGCGGCATGCCCAGCATGATGGTGATGACACCGCTCTCATTCACCGTGATCAGGCCGCCATCGCCCGGCATGGCGAGAGGGCCGCTCATGCCGATATCGGTGTACTGCAGCGGCGCGTTGCTGCTGGAGTAATGCCTGCTCACGCCGGACTTGATCGGGTCCGCCAGCGTGATCGCCTGCTGCACCCGGCTGCGCAGGGTGTAATCCTGGTAGGCGGGGATGGCGATGGCCGCAAGGATGCCGGCGAAGAAGACGAACACCATCACCCCGATCGCCAGCACCAGCAGCGCGCCGCCGCCGCGGGAGCTTTTGCCGATGCGCTCGTAATCCCAGTGCTGCGGATCGTAGCTGACGCGCTCCAGCACCTCGCTGCCCACCACCAGATCGTGCACAGCCTGCCGGCGCCGCGTGGCGCTGCTGCGTCAACACGGTAGCGCGCGTCGCTCGCCGCCCCGGCGCTACCGGCCGTCACCCGGCCAGCGCCGCGCGCTTCATGCCGCTGTAACTTCGACAATGGCCCAGCTGTGACACAATTCACTGCGACCAGCCGGTTGATGCAGCGGCACTGCTCGGTGACTGGACGCATTTCCCAAGCCGATTCCGGAAGAGGCAGGATGCCCATCACCACCATCGACCCCGAACTAGCCGGCGCGGAACTGGTCGTCCGCTATGCCTTGCTGGACGGGAAGCAGTGGCACTTCAGCAGCGCCGAGCTGATCGGCGGCAGCCTGCGCACTCTCGCCTCCTATCCCTCCGCCAACGAAGCCGCGCGCCTGCTCGGCAGCGAACTGCGTCCGGCCCTGGCGCGCCTGAAGACGGTGTTCGACCGGGTGCGCCTGCAATTCCCCGCCGCGCTGACCGCCGAGGCGCGGCTGCAGCGCCTGAGCATGAGCTACCTGGTCAGCCACTATGCGGTGCAGGACGACAGCGGTGCCGTCATCTGCCAGTGGCGCAACCCCGCAATGCCCGCGGCCGTGGCGGCAGCGCCTGGCGGCAAGCTCGTCGCCGGCTGAATCCCGTCGCGCAAACGGACTGCGCGGGCAGCGAAACAAAAAAAGGGGAGCCATGGCTCCCCTTTTTTCGCACCATCGCAAAACTTCAGCCGATGGTCTTCTTCAGACCAGCCGAAGATTTGAAACGCACATTCTTCTTTGCCGGGATCTTGATCGCGGCACCGGTGGCCGGATTGCGGCCCTTGCGCGCGGGGCGCTTCTTCACTTCGAAGATGCCGAACTGGGACAGGGCAACCTTGTGGCCCTTCTTCAGGGCTTTGGTCACGTCTTCCAGCAAGTCCACCACCAGCGCATCGACGCGGGACTTCGGCAGGTCGTGCTTCTTGGCCAGGACTTCGACGAGGTCCTTGCGGGTCAGCGTATCGCTCATTGTGCTCCTTCTCTTGTTTCGTGTGATTCTGATTGTGAATGATGCTGCATGCGTAGAGTAACAGGAGTCGCGCAAAAACCCTATTACAACTGAGGTTTCTGCATTCGTCCCAAGGCGATCATGCTATGGCTCTTATTGCAAGCGGGGAAGCAGGATTTCCGCATATGCATATGAATGGTTGATGCGGCGCACCGCCGCCGCGTCCAGACGGAGGGATCAACATCATTCCGCCGCACCACAAATAAAAATGACGCGGCCGATGCTGCGGCCGCGTCATTTGCCGGCGGATCGAACCGCTCAGGGCGCCGCCGGATGCGGGCTTGGACCGTATTGGTTTTCTCCCGCCTGGCTTTCCAGAACGTAGAAAATCAGCAGCACCACCCAGCCGATAAAGGGGATCAGCAACAGCAGCAGCCACCAGCCGCTGCGGCCGGTGTCGTGCAGGCGGCGCGCGCCCACACCGAGGTAGGGCAACAACACTGCCAGGCCGTAGATCGCACCCAAAATGCCGATGCCTTGAGCCGTCTTGGTGCCGATGACATTATCGATCACGGCGAGCACCATGCTGACAATGAAATTGAACAGCGCGAACATCCAGAATTCGGTGCGCGAGGCACGCCCGCCGAACTCCAAGTACTTCTTCAGTACTGCCAGATACCAGTTCATGTTTCCCCCTTTTTGTATGGAACCAGCCGGATACCGCAACAAGCACTCCAGAACCTAGGACGCCTTTCCCTATTAGTCAATTTTTGCGATTGCGGCGCTGTGACAGGGATCACGGCGGCTCGGTTGATCAGTCCTGCCGCTGCATCTTTACCTTCCACGCCACCGCCCAGCCGTCCTTGGTCTTGAACTCGCTGACCGCCTCGTAGGCATCGTCGCCGCTGCGCTGCCAGTGACTGCGGTAAATCTTCTCCTGGCCGTTGTCGGCATGGCTGGTGGCCGGAAACATCAGCCCGTCGGCGACAGCTTGCACCGTCCCCTTGCTGAAACCGCCCTGGTTCTCGATGTACAGATACTGGATCTGCGCGGCAGCGGCATCCCAGTAATAGGTGGTCTCGCCCATGTAATCGGCTTGGCCGTCGCCGTGCACCACATGGCGATCGCGCAGAAAGCGCCCGTCGTAAACCCACTCGAAGCAATGTTCATCGGTCAGCGGCTGGTTGGGGAAACTGCCCTTCCAGCAATGGCCGGCCAGAAAAGCCATCGGCTTGAACGGCTCGGCCGGTGCTGCATCGGCCAGGGCGAGCACAGGAACCAGCAGGCACAACGGGATCAATGCGCGCATGGTGACCTCAATGCCAAAGGCCCAGGACCAGGCCGTAAAGAGTGAATTACAAAGTGTGACAACCCCCAGAATCCCAGCATATCCAAGCCCTCCGGAAAAGCCAGCGTCATCCGACGAATTCCACCGCGCGCGGCGCCCTGCGCGGAAATTTCACGAGCGCTGCATGGAATCGACCCCGCTTCCTGCTAATTTTACGGGGGCTGACCTGATGTGAAGTTCAGCCGGGCCAACAAACCAAAGGGGATTTCACCATGAAGAAACAGTTCGCCGCACTCGCCGTCCTGCTGTCCCTCACCGCCTCCGCCGCCTGGGCCACGCCCTGCGACACGGTCAAGGAGCAGATCGACACCAAGATCAAGGCCAAGGGCGTCAAGAGCTACAGCCTCGACGCGGTGGCCGCCGCCGCCGTCAAGGAGCAGAAGGTGGTCGGCAGTTGCGAAGGCGGCGCCAAGAAGATCGTCTACAAGCGCAACTAGGGTCTGTCGGAGGCCCGGCGCGACGCCGCCGGGCCTCCCCTGCGCTGCTCCGGCACGGATCGGCGACAATAGGGCCATGCAGATCGGCCCTTATCGCATCGAACCGGCGCTGGCGCTGGCCCCCATGGCCGGCGTCACCGACCGGCCGTTCCGGGTGCTGTGCAAGCGCCTGGGAGCGGGGCTGGCGGCTTCGGAGATGACCATCGACGATCCGCGCTTCTGGAACACGCCGAAATCGCGCACCCGCATGGATCACAGCGGCGAGCCCGGCCTGATCGCGGTGCAGATCGCCGGCGCCGACCCGCAGCGGCTGGCCGAGGCGGCGCGGCACAATGCGGCGCAGGGCGCGCAGCTCATCGACATCAACATGGGCTGCCCGGCGAAGAAGGTATGCAACGCCGAATCCGGCTCGGCGCTGATGCGCGACGAGGCGCTGGTGGAACGCATCTGCCGCGCCGTGGTGCAGGCGGTGCCGGTGCCGGTGACGCTGAAGATACGCACCGGCTGGGCCCGCGCGCAGCGCAACGGGCCGGTGGTGGCGCGGATCGCCGAGGACTGCGGCATCGCCGCGCTTGCGGTGCACGGCCGCACTCGAGAAGATCTCTACGCCGGCGCGGCCGAATACGACACCATCGCCGCCATCAAGCAGGCGGTGCGCATCCCGCTCTGGGCCAATGGCGATATCGACACCCCGGAAAAAGCGCGCGAGGTGTTGCGCCAAACCGGCGCCGACGGCCTGATGATCGGCCGCGCCGCGCAGGGCCGGCCCTGGATCTTCCGCGAGATTGCGCACTTCCTCGCCACCGGCGAGCGCCTGGCGGAACCCTCGCCGCTTGAAGTGGGCCAGCTGCTGCTGGAGCACCTCGATGCGCTCTACGCGCTTTACGGCGACGGCCCCGGCCTGCGCGTCGCGCGCAAGCATATCCAATGGTATTGCCGCAGCCATGCCGGCAGCGAGGCGTTCTGGCAATCGGTGAACCGGGTCGACAGCGCGCCGCTGCAGCGGCGGCTGGTATGCGGTTTCTTCGGCCTGGACCCGCACCTGGCGCAAGCCGCCTGAACGAGGCGGGCACCGCGCCCGGGCAGCGTCAGGAGGGGCTGTCGTTGCGCGGCAGGCGGAACAGCACTTCCAGTTCTACCGCGTTGAGGAAGCCGCGCGAAATCCGCACGCCACAATAAATCCCCGCGCCAATGAAGGCGAACAGGGTGCCGTACAGCGCCACCTGGGCCAGTGCCGCATGCAGCCATGCGGCCATCGGCGGCAGGGCGGACAAGGCCGGCTCCAGCCATCGGTACAAGGGCATCCAGGCCGCGGCGCCGACACAGCCGCAAATGATGCACAACAGCCATGCCGCAGCCAGCCTGCCCGGCCGGATCAACGCTTGGTCGCCGCTCATTGGATTCCTTCAACGCCATTTCTCATGGCCGACAGTATGGCGCGGCCGCTGGCGGTCGGGGCAGACAACAAAAAAGGGGCCGCGATGCGGCCCCTTCAATTGCTCCACTCCCTGTTTCAACAGCGCTCGCCAGCGTCTCCGGCGGCGAGCCTGTATGGCAAAACCGGACTGCTAGCCCGAAGACCCCGACGAAGAGCTGGAAGAAGAGCTGGACGAGGATCCGGAGGACGAGCTGGACGACTGCACCAGCGTGCCGCCGGGGCAAAACTCGTAGGTGTACATGGCATTGCCGACGTCGGCCGACAGCAGGCCCGGGGTCAGCGACAGGGTGGCGCGGTCATACGGCTTGGTCGCCTCGATACCGACCCAGATCGGCGGCACCGTGCTGCCGCCGATGGCGCCGAGCAGACTCAGGTCCGACTGGGTCAGCGAATTGCTTTCCTGGGCGACGTTGTCCAGATAAGTCGTCACCGCGATGGTGTTGACCA
>Ga0302310_10000180_pt1 | contig 60573 bp, 54 predicted proteins | sample III_Palsa_N1_2_FD_200451 | JGI IMG/M metagenome (GOLD analysis project Ga0302310, IMG submission 200451) | Peat permafrost microbial communities from Stordalen Mire near Abisko, Sweden - III_Palsa_N1_2 | ecosystem: Environmental > Terrestrial > Soil > Palsa > Peat permafrost | place: Sweden...
GGCGACAGGTATCCCTACGCGCCGGATCGGACGTATACCCCCCCGGATGCGCCGCTGGAGAAGTTCCGGGAATTGCAGGCGATTCTGGGACTTGACCGTGCCGTGCTGGTGAACGCCAGCTGCCACGGCAGCGACAATACCGTCATCCTGGATGCCATCGCCGCCAGCGGCGGCCAGTACCGTGGCGTGGCAAACGCCGACGACAGCTTCACCGAGCGGGACTTCGAGAAACTGCATGCCGGCGGGGTCCGCGGCGTGCGCTTCAACTTCGTGAAGCATCTGGGCGGCATGCCTGACATGGGCGAGTTTCATCGCATCATTGCCCGCATCCGGCCCCTGGGCTGGCACGTCGACCTGCATTTCGACGCCGGCGATCTCGTGGAACATTCCGACCTGCTGCGCGACATGCCGGTTCCCTTCATTATCGATCACATGGGCCGGGTGCCCACCAAGGCCGGCCTGGAACAGGAGCCGTTCCGGCATCTGCTGGGCGTTTTGATGTCGAACGAACGCTGTTGGGTGAAGATCAGCGGCTCCGAGCGCATCTCGAGCGCGGGGCCGCCGTTTACCGACGCAGTGCCGTTTGCACAGGCCCTGATCGCAGCCGCGCCGGACCGGATCCTGTGGGGGACGGACTGGCCGCATCCGAACATCGCCAAACACATGCCCAATGACGGTGATCTCGTCGACCTGATTCCGCTGATGGCTCCGGAAGCGGAACTGCAGCGCAAAATCCTGGTCGACAATCCGCACCGGCTGTATCAGTTTTCAAGGTTGAAGGAAGGATAATGTCCGACAAGCATCTCTCACCGTACCTCAACGAGTTTGAGGACATCCCCGGCACGCTCGTATTCAACACCTTCCGCTCGCGCCAGGGTTTCAACCTGAACCAGTTCTGCATGTCGCTGATGAAGCCGGAGAACCGCGAGAAGTTCAAAGCCAACGAGGCCGAATACCTCAAGCCCTGGAAACTCACCCCGGAGCAGACCGAGGCAGTACTCAAGCGCGACTACCTGAAGCTGATGCAGAACGGCGGGAATATCTACTTCCTCGCCAAGATCTTCTCCACCGATGGCTTCCCCTACCTGGTCGCCGTGTCGACGATGACCGGTATGTCCCAGGATGAGTATTCGAAGATGATGCTCTCCGGTGGTCGCGGCATCAAAGGCAATCGCAGCAAGTCAAACCCGAGTCTGTAAGAAACATGGCAAGAATCACCGCTGGTGTCACCACCTCTCACGTGCCCGCGATCGCTGCGACCATAGATCTTGGCAAGCAGCAGCAGCCCTACTGGGCGCCGATCTTCAAGGGCTTTGAGTTCTCTCGCAAATGGATGGCCGAGCACAAGCCCGACGTGGCCATCCTGATCTACAACGATCACGCCTCGGCGTTCGATGCGACCATATTCCCGACTTTTGCCATCGGCTGTGCCGATGAGTTCGAGTCCGCTGACGAGGGCTGGGGCCGTCGTCCCGTGCCGGTGGTCAAAGGGAACTCGGATTTCGCCTGCCATATCGCGCAGTCGCTGATCCTGAGCGAGTTCGACATGACCGTCGTCAACCGCATGGATGTCGATCACGGCCTGACCGTGCCGTTGAATCTCTTGTTCGGGGATCTGAAGCCCGAGGATCAATGGCCCTGCGAAGTCATTCCGTTTCCGATCAACGTGGTGCAGTACCCGCCGCCGACCGGCAAGCGCTGCTTTGCCCTGGGACGCGCGCTGCGCACGGCCGTCGAGTCGTACCCGGAGGACCTCAGGGTCGTGGTGTTCGGCACCGGCGGCATGTCGCACCAGCTTCAGGGCACGCGCGCTGGCCTCATCAACCGGGAATGGGATACGAAGTTCCTGGATGGCCTGACCAAGGATCCGATCGGCCTGACCAAGATTCCGCACCTGGAGTACGTGCGCGAGGCCGGCTCCGAAGGCATCGAGCTGGTGATGTGGCTGGCGATGCGCGGCGCCCTGAACGACAACGTGAAGGAGGTGTACCGCTTCTATCACGTGCCCTGTTCGAATACGGCGCTGGGACACATCATTCTCGAGAATCAGCCATGAAAATAGTCGTTGCCGGGCAAGGCGCCTTTGGCGTGAAGCATATCGAAGCGATCCAGAAGATCAGCGGCATCACCATCGCATCGCTGGCGGGCGGCAGTCCGGACTCCACCGCGGAAGTAGCGCGCAAGTACGGCATCCCGCACTGGACCACCAAGCTGGATGAAGCTCTGGCACAGCCGGGAGTTGAGGCCGCGATTCTCGCAACGCCCACCCAGATGCATGCCGACCAGACCATTCAGTGTCTGCGGGCGGGCAAGCATGTGCAGGTGGAAATCCCGATGGCGGACAACCTGGCCGATGCCGAGCGGGTACTGGCGGTACAGCAGGAGACCGGCCTCATTGCCATGGCCGGCCATACCCGCCGTTTCAATCCCAGTCACCAGTGGATCCACAAGCGCATCAAGGCCGGCGAACTGACGGTGCAGCAGATGGATGTGCAGACGTATTTCTTCCGTCGCACCAACATGAATGCGCTGGGCAAGCCGCGCAGCTGGACCGACCACCTGCTGTGGCACCACGCCTGTCACACCGTGGACCTGTTCCAGTACCAGACCGGACAGACCGTTTCCCGCTGTCACGCGCTGGAAGGTCCGCTGCATCCGCAGCTTGGCATCGCCATGGATATGAGCATCGGCATGAAGGTGCCGTCGGGGGCGATCTGCACGCTGTCGCTGTCGTTCAACAACGATGGCCCGCTGGGCACTTTCTTCCGCTACATCTGCGACAACGGTACCTATATCGCCCGTTACGATGAACTATTGGATGGCAACCAGAAGCCCATCGACGTGTCCAAGGTGGATGTGTCGATGAATGGCATCGAGCTGCAGGATCGCGAGTTCTTCAGCGCCATCCAGGAAGGTCGCGAGCCCAACTCCAGCGTGCAGCAGGTGCTGCCGGCCATGCGCACGCTGGATACCTTGGAAAAGGACCTGCTGCAGGGTTGATCGGCCGAGGGATTCAGCCGTCCAGCACCTGCATCATCATCGGTGGGTGCCGCTCACCCTGGACCTGCGCATCGTCCACCAGCCGGCGCAGTTCCTGCTCCTCGGCGCCGCTCAGCACGACATCGAGCGCGCCGAGGTTGTCGTTCAGGTGTGCGCGGGTCTTCATGCCGGGGATCGGCGTCACATCCGGCCCCTGCGCGAGCACCCAGGCGATGGCCAGTTGCGGCAGGGAGCATCCTTTGCGCGTGGCGATGGCGCCGATGGCCGCCACCAGCCGGGCATTGTGCTCGGCGTTGGCCTCCTGGAACCGCGGTTGATTGCGCCGATTGTCATCCGCCGGCAGGTCCTTGAGGGAGCGGAAATTGGCGGCGAGGAAGCCGCGCCCGAGCGGACTGTAGGCGACGAGGCTCGCGCCGAGTTCGCGGCAGGCGGCGAGGATGCCCTGTTCGGGCTCGCGCGACCACAGCGAGTATTCGCTCTGCACCGCTGCCACCGGATGCACGGCATGCGCACGGCGCAGGGTCTGCACGCTGCATTCGGACAGTCCGATGTAGCGGATCTTGCCTGCCTTGACCAGTTCGGCGAGCGTCCCCACGGACTCCTCGATCGGGGTGTCGCGGTCGATGCGATGCAGGTAGAACAGGTCGATGCGGTCCGTACCCAGGCGGCCCAAGCTCGCTTCCACCGCCTCTCGCAGTGACTGGGGCTGATTGTCGATGACCAGCTGACCCTGCGCGTTGCGGGTGATCCCGTACTTGGTGGCCAGGAACAGGCCCTCACGGCGCCCACGGATGCTCGCGCCGACGAATTTCTCGTTTTCACCCAGCTGGTAGCTGGCGGCCGTGTCGAGGTGGGTCACACCCTGGTCCAGGGCCGACAGCAGGGTGGCGCGCGCCTCCTCATCGTTGCGGGTGCCGTACCAGCCGATCAGCGTCATGCAACCGAAACCCAGCGCCGAGAGCTGGACCCCGCTCCTGCCCAGTGGTCTTTGCTGCATGCTGGTCCTCCCGAGGAAATCAATCCGGAAATAAACACCTTAGCGAAATCGATTGTCCTTGTCAGGACAGTCCGGGCGCCGATAGCATTTGACCTCTTTCAAGGCTCACCCGGTATCCAACCATGATCATCGACTGCCACGGGCACTACACCACGGCTCCCTCGGACCTGACGACCTTCCGCGATGCGCAGATCGCGGCGCTCAAGGATCCGGCGCAGACCCCATCGCGCGCCTCGCTGCGCATCCGCGATGACCAGATCCGCGACAGCCTGGAGAAGGCGCAGCTGAAACTGCAGCGCGAGCGCGGTTCGGATGTCACGATCTTCTCTCCCCGGGCCTCCACCATGGCCCACCACATCGGTACCGAGGCCACCAGTCTCGAGTGGTCGCAGATCAACAATGACCTGATTGCCCGGGTCGTGGGCCTGTATCCGAAGAACTTCGTGGGAGTGTGCATGCTGCCGCAGTCTCCCGGCGTGCCGCCGGCCCACAGCGCCCGTGAACTCGAACGCTGCATCAATGAGTTGGGCTTCATCGGGGCGAATCTCAATCCGGATCCGTCCGGTGGGCACTGGACCTCACCGCCGCTTACGGACAAGCACTGGTACCCGCTGTATGAAAAGCTGGTCGAACTGGACGTGCCGGCGATGGTGCACGTGAGTTCCTCCTGCAATGCGAACTTCCACGCCACCGGCGCGCACTACATCAACGCGGATACCACGGCGTTCATGCAGTTCATCCAAGGCGACCTGTTCAAGGACTTCCCGACGCTGCGGCTGATCATTCCGCACGGCGGCGGCGCGGTGCCCTACCACTGGGGGCGCTATCGCGGTCTGGCGCAGGACATGAAGCGTCCGCCGCTGGCGGAGCACGTCATGAAAAACGTGTTCTTCGACACCTGCGTCTACCACCAGCCCGGCATCGACCTGCTGCTGAAGGTGATTGCGGTGGAGAACATCCTGTTCGGTTCGGAAATGGTGGGCGCGGTCCGCGGCATCGATCCGACCACGGGCCAGTACTACGACGATACCAAGCGCTATATCGATTCCTCGGCACTCTCGGGCGCGGACAAGACCCGCATCTTCGAAACCAACGCCTACCGGGTGTACCCGCGCCTGAAGGCGCGTCTGGCCGCAGCTGGATAACGTCACCCACACCCTGATCGGCGCGCTGGTCGGTGAGGCGGTGGCGCGCGGCGTGCGGCCACACCTGCCACCGGCCGCTGTGGCGACGCCGCTGCGCGCGGCATTGCCGGATCGCGCCTTTCGCCGGCTCGTCGTGATCACCCTGGCGGTCGGCAGCAACCTGCCGGATGCCGATCTGCTCTACACCAGCTTTGCGGGCGGGCCACTCGCATACGTGCTTCAGCACCGCGGTTACACGCACACACTGCTCGGTGCCCTCATCGGTGCGGGGCTGTTGTGGCTTGCGTGTCTGATCTGGGTACGGTTGCGTCACCTGCAGGCCACGACGCATGAAAAAGCGTGGCTCGGTGCGGCGGCGGTGGCCGGCGTGCTGCTGCACCTGGCGATGGACTACACCAACAACTACGGCGTGCATCCCTTCTGGCCGTTCTACAACGGCTGGGTCTACGGTGATTCGGTGTATATCGTCGAACCGCTGTTATGGCTGGCCGCGGCGCCGCTGATGTTCGTGCTGGAAACCCAGCTGGCGCGTGTCCTGGTCGCCGTGGCACTGGCCGCGGCCGCCATCGCGGTAGTCGGTTTGGGGCTGGTGGCGACCCCGGCAACCATGGTTTTCGTGGCGCTGGCAGCCGCGATGCTGGCGGCGGGTCGCTGGCTGCGACCGGCGATTTCGCTCACGCTGGGCATTGGCTTGTGGCTCGCGGTCACCGCCGTGTTCGGCATCGCCGGCCGGCTCGCGGGCGAACGCCTGGATGCCCTGGCGATGGCGCAGTTTCCGCAAGGTCGCACCCTCGATCGGGTACTGACCCCGACGCCGGCTGACCCGATCTGCTGGGACGCGTGGCTGGTCCAGGCGCAGCCCGGCGCGGAGGTCATGCGCCAGGCGCGTATTTCATTGCTGCCGCGCCTGATCGGCGTGGGCGAATGCCGCGGTGTGGACCTCGGGACCCCGCGCCGCGCCGTGGCCCAGGTGCTGCCGGTCGCCGCGGCCCCCGGAATCCAGTGGCGCCAGCAGTTGACCTTGCCTGCCGAGCGCATCGCGAAGCTGGCGGTGACACAGTGCCGGGCCCGGGCCTTCATGCAGTTCGCGCGGGTGCCGATGGCGACAGCCGCCGGCGCGGACTGGTGGCTCGGCGACCTGCGCTTCGGCAGCGGCCGCGGTCGGGGATTTTCGCAGTTGCGGCTGGATCAGCCGCCGCAGCCGTGCGATTTTGCGCCCGTGCCCTGGCTGCCGCCCCGGGCGGAGTTGCTGGTGCTGCCGGGCGCAGCTGCGCGATAGGGGAAGTCATGTTCCTGAGACAACTTTGGGTGCAGGTGCTGCTGGCGACTCTGGCGGGCATCGTGCTGGGTCATGGGTGGCCGCAGCTCGGCACCGACATGAAGCCACTGGGTGATGCCTTCATCGCGCTGGTACGCATGCTCATCGCACCGGTGATTTTCTGCACCGTGGTGCACGGGGTGGCCGCCATGAACGACATGCGCCGGGTAGGGCGCGTGGCCCTGAAGGCGCTCATCTATTTCGAAGTGATCACCACGCTGGCACTGGTGATCGCACTGACCGCGGTGAACGTACTGCAGCCCGGGTCGGGCATGCACGTGATCGCCAGCACCCTGGATGTGCAGGCGGTGAGTCAGTACACCGCAAAGGCGCATGCGCAGGGCGTCGCACAATTCCTGCTCGATATCATCCCGGCCACCTTCGTCGATGCCTTCACGCGCACCGAGGTGCTGCCGGTACTGTTTGTGTCGGTGCTGTTCGCAGCCGGGCTCGCCGCCTGCGGGGAACGCGGCAAACCGGTTCAGGAAGTGATCGACAGCGTCCGTGAAGTGTTCTTCCGCCTCGTGGGCTTCGTCATGTGGGCCGCGCCCCTGGGCGCGTTCGGCTCCATGGCGTTCACCGTGGGTCGCTTCGGCACCGGTTCGCTGGTGGCACTCGGGCGCCTCATTCTGACGCTGTACGGCGTATCGGCAGTCTTCGTCATTGTGGTATTCGGCGCCGTGAGCTGGTGGTGCGGCATCAGTCTGTGGCGGCTGCTGCGCTACATCCGCGAGGAGATCGTCATTGTCGCGGCCACGACCTCCACCGAGACCGTCCTGCCGCAGCTGATGCGCAAGCTGCGGGCCCTGGGCTGTGAAGAAGCGGTGGTGGGTCTGGTGGTACCGACGGGCTATTCATTCAACCTGGACGGCACCTGTCTGTACCTGGCCACCGTGGTGGTGTTTCTCGCGCAGGCCACCGACACTCCCCTCGGGCTTGGTGGCCAACTCGTCATACTGGCCGTGCTGCTGCTGACTTCCAAAGGCGCCGCCGGAGTTGCCGGCGCCGCGTTCGTCGTGCTGGCGGCCACACTGGGCTCGGTGGGCACCATTCCGGTGGGCAGCATCGCGCTGGTGCTGGGCATCCACCGGCTGCTCGCCGAGGCGCTGACCTTCGTGAACCTGGTGGGCAATTCCCTCGCCACCATTGTGGTGGCACGCTGGGAGGGCGCACTGGATGAGGAGCTTCTGCAGCGGCAGATCGGCAGGCGCGCCGTGCACACCATGGAGACCCGGACATGAAGCCGACCCCCCAGGAACTGATCGCAAAACTTGGGCTCGAACCCCACCAGGAAGGCGGCTGGTTTCGTCAGGCCTATAAGTCGGCGACCCAGGTCCAGGCCCCGCAGGGCCCCCGCAGTGCGGTGACCACGATCTACTACCTGCTCGAACACAGCCGCGCGAGCCCCTGGCATGTGGTGCAGTCGGATGAGATCTGGCACTTCTACCATGGCGCGCCGTCCGAGCTTTTCGCCTACGACCCGGCGGCGCGCAAGCTGCTGCGGCACCGGCTCAATGCCGTGACGGGCGATGGCGTGCAGGTCGCCGCGATTCCGGCGGGCCACTGGCAGGCGGTGCATTGCCTCGGCGAGTACATGCTGGTCGGCTGCACCGTTTCACCAGGTTACGAGGATCAGGACTTCCGGTGGGTGCGGGAGCTGCCCGACCACCGGCAGCACTTCACCCACGACATGAGGGGCCTGGAGGCTTTTCTGTAGGTTGGGGTATCGTTAGGATCTGGGTCAGCCAACACAGGAGCAATGCCATGAGCAAAGGCCAGGATCGGAAGAAAGAGGAAAAGAAGAAGCCGGCGAAGACGCTGGAAGAGAAGCGTGCCGCCAAGCGTGCCAAGAAGGAGGCCCGCGGCTGAAGCGGCCGCCGGGTCGGTGCGGCTGCTGCCGCGAGCCAACGGCCGCGGCAGCAGCAACTCGAGCGGCTACTTGTACTCCAGTCCCAGGGCCGCCAGCTTCTCCCGGAACTTGTAGATATCCATTCCGAGTTCACCTGAGGCCAGGCGCTTGCGCTTGTCTTCCTCGGCGGCCACCCGCTTGGCGGCGCCCTCGGCTACTTTGGCCGCATCGCTGCTGCGTACCACGCACACGCCATCATCATCCGCGACGATCACATCGCCGGGATTGATGAGCTGAGCGGCGCAGATCACCGGCACATTCACCGAACCCAGGCTGGCCTTGATGGTGCCCTGGGCATGGATGGCCTTGCTCCAGACCGGGAAGTCCATCTGCTTGAGCGTCGCCACGTCGCGCACGCCGGCATCGATGATCAATGCCTGTACGCCATGCGCCTGCAGGGAAGTGGCCAGCAGATCCCCGAAATAGCCGTCCTCGCAGGGTGAGGTGGGTGCCACGACCAGGATATCGCCCGGTTTGCACAGCTCCACCGCCACATGAAGCATCCAATTGTCCCCGGGGGGCGAGGACACCGTGACGGCGGGGCCGGCGATGGACTTGCCGGCGTAGATCGGGCGCATGTACGAGGCGAGCAGGCCGATGCGACCCTGCGCCTCATGGACAGTGGCGACGCCATAAGTGCCCAGCGCCTTGTTTAACGCCGGGTCCGGTCGTGCGATCTCGCGCACAGCGACATGCTTGCTAATGGGAGTCTCCGAAAATGCGGGCAATGCGAAAAAGGGGGCCTCAATATAGCCACCCGCGACCGCGAGGTACATGCCCGGACGCTTCAGCGACTCTGCTGCGGCGTGGCCTTGTCCTGACTGCCCGGCGGGCCAAACGGCAGCCGCGCGGGCCCCGCAGCCGGGGCGGCCGGGGTAGCAACCGCCTTCGGTTTCAGCAGTTGCTCGAGCGGACGGAACAGCGACTCGTAACGATATCCGGGAATCTCGAACTCCCAGCCGGCCAGCCGGGCATTGAGATCATGGGCCTGCGCCTGGGCAGTGGGTGAGACTCCCGAGGCGGCGATGGTGAGGTAGCGCTGCTCCGCCTCCTGGATTCCGGAAAGTGCCAGCGTGAGGCCGTCGCTGGTCACAAAGGTGGCATGGGCGATGGCGGGCAGGTTGCCCGCTTTGCGGACATCATCCAGCTGCAGGCCGGCCAGTGCCCCTGCCTGTGACGCCGGCGCAGCCGGGTCGCCCAGCTCCCGGCCTTTGGGGATCGGCGTCACGACATAGTCGGATCCCGCGCGCCTGAGGGTGTACTCAGGGCCAGCCGGCGGCTTCATGTCCACCTCGGTGATGCGTTCGGGGGCAATGTCGAGCAGCGAGCGGTCCAGCCAGTGGCGCGGATCCGCGTCCGGCGCCAGCTGCGGAGTGGCGAGCACGCTGCGGCCCTGGCCCTGCACGCGCAGGTATACCGAGCGCGTGCCGAAGCTGTGGCCCACGATCAGCCCGAGGGACTTGCCGTTGATGTCGATATCGACACCGGTGCTTCCGGTCTGAAATCCACTCGGGTCCTCGACGCCGAGTTTGGAATACAAGGCGGGCTCGGCGGTTTTCTGTTCCTCGACCTGGAGCGAAGCGAGGTCCAGCAGCAGCTTGCGCACCTGCCCGGTATCCGCCGGGTAGCCGCGTTCGGTCACCAGCCAGCGGCTGGCCTCGCGCGTCAGGGTGGTGTGACTGCCATCGCCCTTGAAGATCCGCAGGCGTGTCACGGCATTGAGATCGCGCTCGGGCAGCAACAGGACGGCTCCCTGCGCATCCTCAGCGGTACTGCCGGCCCCCTGGCGGGAAACCAGCCACAACCCTGCGCCGACCAGCGCGCCTCCGGCCACGATCAGGGCCAGAATCTGCGCCGGCCGCATCATGGATGGTGACCCGTGCGCCGACGGCGCCGCAGCAGCAGGCCGATGAGTATCGTGACGGCGGCGAACAGCACCGGGGCCAGCACGATGTTGATGAACTTCATCCAGTTGCCCAGCCGGGTGATTTCCTGGTCCAGGCCGAGGCGCACGTCACGTAGCTCCTTGCGGATGCGCAGCTTCTGCGCCTGGAAACGGTTCAGCGCCTGTTCCTGGTCCGGCGTCAGGATCGCAACGCCGCGATCCGCGCGCTGCGACTGCAGGGCCGCGAGCTGATCCTCGGTGGCATGCAGCTGCTTCTCCAGTTCCTGTTCCTTGTCCCGGAAGCGGTCATCGGCACGCGCGCGCAGTGCCTCGACGCGGGCGAAGGGGCGCTGGTAGGTGGCCCGGCCACGGATTGAAATCAGGTCATCGCTGCCGGCCAGGTTGTCCAGGGCGTTCGCGACCAGGTCGCCGTTGTTGGCAAAGGGTTGCGCGACCCGCTGGCCGGCCAGTTCTTGCGCATGCACCCACAGGTAATCCGACAGCAGATCAGTGTCCGCGACGATGACCAGTTCCAGCGGCTTGATCGAATGCGTGAGCAGCGTGGCGCCGGGGCTCAGGGTCACGCCCTGGGGCAGACCGCCGGGGAACGCCGTGCTGATAGTGCCGCTGACACGCGCGGCCAGCGTGTAGTGCTCGCCAGTGGCATGGAAGCCATCGAACAAGGTCGCCGGATCCTGAAGCACCAGGAATCGTGACACCGGCATGAGCTGCGCCTGATCGCTCGACCACAGGAGCGGCTCGAAGGTCGTGGTTGCACCCTTGCGCGCCGTGAGACGGCCTGCGGTGGCGAGATTGACGTTCGCAATGCCGGCGGTCGCCACGTCCTTGGGATTCATCGCCGAGGCATCCAGGCCGAGTACGCCCAAGTGGCGTACTGGTTCCTCGCCTTCACGTGCCGTGACGCTCATGGCGTAGCGGGAGTCCGCGACGATCTGGTGCGGATCAAAGTCGACGCCCCACGCGCTGAGCAGTTGCGGCAGGTGCGAGGAGCGGTCGGCGGTCAGCGCGGCTGCGGGGTTCGACGGATCGGCGCCGGCGGGGTCCTGGTCCGCCAGGGGATCCACGAACGCCAGGATGTGCCCGCCGCGCAGCGCGAACTGATCGATGGCGAACTGGGTCGCGGTCGAGAGATGCTTGGGATGTACCAGCACCAGGACGCCGATGGCGGGGTCGATGCTGGTGGCACTGGTGTCCAGCATGCGCACATCCATGAGCTGCTGGATCTGCTCCAGGATCACCCAGGCGGAGCGCGGCTGCCCGCTCGCAGGATCGAAGCCGGCCGCCATCGGCAACTCCGATAACCAGCCGATGACGGGCTTCGTGGCGCCACTCAACTGGTACACCAGTTTGGCGAGGTCGTATTCCAGGAACTCGCCCTTGTTGGGATCAAAGAAATCGATGGCGGCGTGTCCGTCCGTCGAGTTGGTTCCAGCCAGGCCGAAGTACAGCGCGTTGCCGGCGTTGCCGCCGACGTTCACCGAGCGCACGCCGAGCTCCGCGGCGCGATCCTCGTCCGCGGAGAACGGCTGCGGATCCACGAAGTGCAGGTGGATCCTGCCGTTGGAACGAGCGGCAAATTCGCGCAGCAGATCGCGCACGCGGTTGGCGTAGCTGGCGACCTGCGGATACTGGCTGCCGGTACCGGCGCTGTAGAACAGGTACAGGTTGATGGGCTCCTTGAGCCCCTTGAGGATACGGTCGGTACCGGGGGCCGTGGTGTACAGACGGTTTTGCGTGAGGTCGATACGCCAGCTGCGCAGCGCATAGCCGCTCAGCAGCGTGACGCCGGCGAACAGCAGAGCGAGCGCAATCAGCGTGCCGCCTCCGAGGGTTGAACGTTTCATCGTGACGTCTCGAGGATCAATCGGACTTGCGCACGTCGAGCACGACGGCGGTGGCCAGCAGGAACCAGGCAATGAGCAGGGCGAAGTAGATCAGGTCGCGAAGATCGATGACGCCCTTGGAGATCGCCTCGTAGTGGGTGAGGAAGCCCAGCGAGCCCACGGCGTCCACCAGGAACTGCGGCGCCCAGCTGCGGAAGGCATCCAGTACCAGCGGATAGCCGGCGACGAGGAAGGCAAAACAGGCGGCGACACCGACAATGAAGGCCACCACCGGATTGCGCGTCAGCGCCGAGGCGAGCGAGCCGATGCTGAGGAATCCCGCCGCGAGCAGCGCACTGCCGATATAGGCGGCGAGGATCGCGCCGTTATCGGGATTGCCGAGGAAGTTGACCGTGATCCACAGCGGGAAGGTCAGCGCCAGCGCCAGTACGGTGAAAGCCCAGGCCGCCAGGAACTTGCCGACGACCGCCTGCCACAGCGTGATCGGCTGCGTCAGCAGCAGTTCGATACTGCCGGTGCGCCGCTCATCCGACCACAGCCGCATCGACACTGCCGGGATCAGGAACAGGAACAGCCAGGGGTGATAGCTGAAGAAAGGATTCAGGTCAGCCTGGCCGCGCTCGAAGAAACCACCGAGATAGAAGGTGAAGAGGTTCGCGAGGACCAGGAAGATCAGCAGGAAGACGTAGGCCAGCGGTGTGGCGAAGTAGCTGGCCAGTTCCCGGCGCAGGATGATGCCGACATTAGTCATGGGGTCAGCCTAAGCGGTGATGGTTCTGAAGACTTCATCGAGCCGCCCCGATTCCAGATGCAGCTCCTTGAGCGCGATACCCTGGGCTTCGGCCAGTTGCGACAATGCACTGAGCAACGGGGCGCCATCGCGCGGCAGGGCGGTGAGACGCGCGTCGATGGTATCGACCTCCACAGCCGCGACCAGCGGCAGCGCCGCAACCGCGGCCTGGGCTGCGGCCAGTTGTTCGGGCCGGACGAGGCTTAAGGACACCGCATTGTGGTAACGCGATCGTGCCGCCAGTCCCTGCGGCGTGTCGTCGGCCACGATGCGACCGCGTGCGATGATGATCGCACGCGTGCACACCGCGTCCACCTCTTCGAGGATGTGGGTGGAGATGATCACGGTCTTGTCGCCGGCCATGTCGTTGATGAGGGAGCGGACCTCGTGCTTCTGGTTCGGATCGAGACCGTCCGTGGGCTCATCCAGAATCAGCACCGGCGGGTCATGCATGAGGGCCTGCGCAAGTCCCACCCGACGCCGGAATCCCTTCGACAGGGTTTCAATGGTCTGCTCAAGGACGCCCTGCAGCTGCAGTCGCTCGATGATCGAATCGACGCGCGCCCGGGTTGCACCCCGCAGGCGGCGCAGATCCGCAATGAAATTCAGGAAGTCGCGAACCGTCATTTCGCCATAGGCCGGGGCGCCCTCGGGCAGGTATCCCAGGCAGGTCCGCGCCGCGAGCGAATCGGTGTCCACATCGTGGCCGCAGATGCTGGCGCGGCCGGATGTGGCGCTGATGAACCCGGCGAGCATGCGCATGGTCGTGGTCTTGCCGGCGCCGTTGGGCCCCAGGAATCCCAGCACTTCGCCCGGTTCGGCGGTAAAGCTGACCGCGTCGACCGCCGTCAGGGCGCCATAGCGCTTGGTGAGTGCTTCGGTCTTGATCATGAGTGCTGCGTCTAGACCCAAGGGTGTTGGCGAAAGTTCCCCGCTGCCGAGGGTGCGGAATGATGCGGCATTCCATGACGCAACGGCAACGCCAACATCATCGCGGCTTGGGCGCGCCGTCTTTGACCCGCCAGATGAGAATCATCGCCGCACCGCCGAGCATGCCGCCCAGGTGCGCGAAATGCGCGACGCCTGCCTGGTTGCCCGTGACCCCGAGGAACAGTTCCAGCAGACCGTAAACCGTCACGAACACCCAGGCCGGCATTGGAATGGGCGGAAACAGCAACGTGATCCGCTGACGCGGAAAGTAGACGGCGAAGGCCAGCAGTAGCCCGAAGATGCCGCCCGAGGCGCCGAGTGTCGGGGACTGGGAGTTCTCAAAGACTGCAACCGTCAGTTGCGTCAGCGCTGCCGCCAGGATGCACACGAAGTAGAAGGTCAGGAACCGGCCGCTGCCCCAGTACCGCTCCAACACGGGCCCAAACATGAACAGCGCGAACATGTTGAAGAAGATGTGCATGAAGCCGTCATGCAGGAACGCGTAGGTGAGCAGCTGCCAGGGCTCAAAAATCGTTCCGGGTGGCCACAGCGCAAACCATTCCAGCAGCTGCGGGCCCATCAGAAGCTGCAACAGGAACACGCCTACGTTGGCGAACAGGAGGGCCCGGGTTGCGGGCGGCAGATTGGAAAGCATGCGCGATGGTACCGCTGGTGTCGGGTGTCTACGTGACCATCATGATACCGGTCGCGGCGAGCCCCACCGCCATCGTCCCGTTGAAGATCCGGCGCGCGGCTGGCCGTGTGAGCAGGAGCCCCAATGAGCTGCCGAAGACGGCCCACACGGTGATGCAGGGGAGGTTGACCAGGGTCACGATCATCGCCACATAGCAGATGGCCAGTACCCGCCCCGGTCCCGGCGGCAGAAACAGCGTGGCGGCCGTGAGCGCGATGATCCAGGCCTTGGGATTGAGGAACTGGAACGCCGCGGCCTCCCAGAAGGTAATGGGCTTGCCGGCGCTGCCGCCCGCCGCGCCTCGGGAGCGCAGAATCTGCCATCCCAGGAACAGCAGGTATGCGGCACCGGCCCATTTCAGGGCGAGGTGGACCTGGGGCCAGCGCGTGAAGAGCACGCCCAGGCCGCCGCATGCGGCGGACACCAGCACCGCAAATCCGGCCGTGACCCCCAGGATGTGCGGCACGGTGCGGCGCAGGCCGAAATTCGCCCCGGCGGCGGTCAGCATCACATTGTTGGGCCCCGGGGTTATGGACATAACGAACGCGTAGGTTGCGCAGGGCAACGGGTTCAACATCGGTTTTTCTCCACGTAGCGCCGGTACGGCCTGACGCCTTATGCTTAGTGGCTGGCCGTTCCGGCCACTGCCAAGAGTACTGGGGTAAATGGTTAAAGAGGGTGATCTGCTGTGGACGCCGAGCCCGGAATGGGTGGCGGGCTCCAATCTGGTGCACTTCATGAACTGGCTGAAGGCCCATCGCGGGCTGACCTTCACCGATTACGCGGATCTCTGGCGCTGGTCGTCCACGGATATCGAGGCATTCTGGGGTGCACTCTGGGAATACTGCGACATCCAGCCGTCGACACCCTACGAGCGGGTGCTCGGCCGCAGTGAAATGCCCGGTGCGGACTGGTTTCCCGGCGCGCGGCTGAACTACGCGGAGCATGTGCTGCGCTTTGAGCGTCCCGATACGACGGCGCTGTTCTACTTCAATGAGCGCACGGCGCTGAACTCCATGAGCCGGGAGGAGTTGGGCGGCGCGGTACGCATCCTCGCGACGCAGCTGCGTCGCCTGGGCGTGGTGCCGGGAGACCGCATCGCGGCCTACCTGCCCAACTCCCCGCACGCGATTATAGCGATGCTGGCGACCACCAGCATCGGCGCCATCTGGACTAGCTGCGGCCCGGATTTCGGCACCCGCGGCGTGCTGGACCGCTTCGCGCAGCTGGCGCCCAAAGTCCTGTTCTGCGTGGACGGCTACCAGTACGGTGGCAAGCCATTCAACCGCCGGCCCGAGCTGGCGCAGATCATTGCGGGACTGGACTCCCTCGAGCAGGTGGTGTGTCTGCCGTACCTGAACACGGCAGACCGCACGCCGTTCTCCCGGCCGACGGTGTTCTGGGACGACCTGCTGGCCGCGCGCCCGGTGCCGAAGTCGGAATTCAGGTACGAGCAGGTGCCGTTCTCGCATCCGCTGTGGATCCTGTTCTCCTCCGGCACCACCGGACTGCCCAAGGCCATCGTGCACAGCCACGGCGGAATCCTGCTGGAGCAGCTGAAGGCCTTCAATTTCCAGATGGACATGAAGCCGGGGGAGCGGCTGTTTTTCTACACCACCACCGGCTGGATGATGTGGAACTTCCTGGCGAGCTCGCTCCTCAAAGAGGTGGTACCGGTGCTGTATGACGGCAGCCTGATGTACCCCGAGCCCGATTCGCTGTGGCGGATGTATGAGGAAACGCAGGCGGTGGTGATCGGTGCCAATCCTGGCTACGTGACGCTGCTGCAGAAAGCGGGCATCGTGCCCAAGGACAAATTCAAGCTGCCACATCTGCGCATCGCCATGCTGGCCGGCTCCCCCGTGACCCCCGAGGTCATGGACTGGTTCTACAAGAACGTGAAGGCTGAGATGAGCGTGCAGAACGGCAGCGGCGGAACGGACATCTGCTCCGGATTCATCGGCGGCGTACCGATCCTGCCGGTGCGGGCCGGTGAAATGCAGGCGCCGCTTCTGGGCCTGGCCATCGCCGCGTTCAATACCGAAGGCAAGAGCGTGGTGAACGAAGTGGGTGAGATGGTGCTCACGCGTCCGATCCCGTCGATGCCCATATTTCTTTGGGGCGACCAGGACTTCAAACGCTACAAGGAGTCCTATTTCGACGAATTCCCAGGCGTCTGGCGCCAGGGCGACTTCTTCCGCATCAATGAGCGCCTCGGTGGTTTCGTGCTCGGACGCTCCGATGCCACGCTCAACCGGCACGGCATCCGCATCGGCACTGCGGAGATCTACCGCTCCCTGGCACTGCTGCCGGAAATCGAGGACTCGCTGATCGTCAACCTGGATATCGCGGGTGGCAATTTCTTCATGCCGCTGTTCGTGAAGCTGCGCGCCGGTGTGCAGCTGGACGCCGCGTTGATCGACCGCATCCGCGCCAAGCTGCGCTCCGAATACTCCCCGCGCCATGTGCCGGACAAGATCTACCAGGTCCCGGACATCCCCTACACGCTGACGGGCAAGCGCATGGAGGTTCCGGTGCGCCGGATTCTTGCCGGTACGGCGCCTGCCAGGGCTGCCAACCGTGATGCCGTCGCGAACCCCGCGGCGCTGGATTACTTTGTGGAGTACGCCCGGACGCAGACCGACTATCCGCTGGCGGACGCCGTGGGCAAGCTGGCCTGACGACAAGGACAAAAATGGAGACCGCAATGGAAGAAGTGAAACTGCTGATCGGGGATCGTGACGTGGCCGCCAAGGGCGCCGCGACCTTCAACCGACTGAACCCGCTTTCCGGTGAGGTGGCGACCAGGGCGGCCGCGGCGCAGGTCGAGGACGCGATTGCGGCGGCGGAGGCTGCCGCCAAGGCATTTCCGGCCTGGTCGGCGTTGGGGCCCAATGCCCGTCGCTCCAAGCTCAACAAGGCCGCAGACCTGCTCGAAGCACATGCGGCGCAGTTTGCGACGCTGATGACGGCCGAGACGGGGTGCACCAATGGCTGGGGGCATTTCAACGTGCACTTCGGCGCGCTGCTGCTGCGCGAAGCGGCCGCCATGACCACGCAGATCACCGGCGAGGTGGTGCCCTCGGACGTGCCGGGCATGATGGCGATGGCCATCCGGCAACCGGTCGGTGTGTGCCTGGGGATCGCCCCGTGGAATGCCCCGGTGATCCTGGGCGTACGTTCCATTGCCATGCCGCTGGCCTGCGGCAATACGGTGGTCCTCAAGGCCTCCGAGGTGTGTCCGGCAACCCACCGTCTGATCGGCTCGGTGCTCATGGAAGCGGGGCTGGGCGAGGGCGTCGTCAACGTCATCACCCATGATGCGAAGGACGCCGCGGCCGTGTCCGAAGCCCTCATCGGACACCCGGCCGTGCGCCGCGTGAACTTCACCGGTTCCAGCCGGGTCGGCCGGATCGTGGCGCAGACCGGGGCGAAATATCTGAAACCGGTGCTGCTGGAGTTAGGCGGCAAGGCGCCGCTGATCGTGCTCGAGGATGCCGATATCGATGCCGCGGTGAGTGCCACGGTGTTCGGCGCCTTCGCCAACTCCGGACAGATCTGCATGTCCACCGAGCGCGTGGTGGTGCATGAGAAAGTGGCCGATGAGTTCGCCACCAAGCTCGCCAAGCGGGTTGCTGCGCTGCCCTCCGGGGACCCGCGCGAAGGGGAGGTGGTCCTGGGATCCGTCGTCGGCCGCCCGACCGTGGATCATGTGGAGAAGCTCGTGGCCGCCGCGGTGGCCCAGGGCGCCAAGGTATTGGCCGGCGGTGAGAAGACCTCGAACACCCTCATGAAGGGGGTGGTGGTGGACCACGTGACCCGCAGCATGGCGCTGTTCCGCGAGGAAACCTTCGGCCCGCATGTTTCGATCATCCGCGTGAAGTCCGCCGATGAGGCCGTGGAAGTGGCCAACGACACCGAATATGGCCTCTCGTCGGCCATTTTCACCCGTGACATCGCCAAGGGCCTCGAACTTGCCAAGCGCATCGACGCGGGTATCACTCACATCAATTCGCCCACGGTGCAGGATGAGGCGCAGATGCCATTCGGCGGTGTGAAATCCTCCGGCTACGGCCGCTTCGGCGGCAGGGCCGGTGTGGCGGAGTTCACCGAGCTGCGCTGGGTGACCATCCAGACGACGCCGCGCCACTATCCGTTCTGAATGCACTCAGGAGGGGGCAACCATGGATCTGCAGCTCACCGGCCGTAAGGCCATCGTGACCGGGGCCACCAAGGGCATCGGACTCGCCATCGCCCGCATGCTGGCCGCTGAAGGGGTCGATCTCGCCATCTGCGCGCGCACCGCGGCGGATGTCAAAAAGACCGTCGAGGAGCTCTCCGGCAAGGGCATCAAGGCTTACGGCGATGCCGTGGACGTACAGGACCGGGACGCGTACACGCGCTGGATCGAATCTGCCTGCGATCGACTGGGCGGGCTTGATATATTCGTCTCCAATACCACCGGTACGCCGGGGCTGGCGGGGGAGACGGGCTGGAAAGCGACCTTCGAGATCGACGTGATGGGCGCCGTGCGTGGCGTCGAGACGGCTTTGCCGCACCTGCGCAAGTCGACCTCGGCCGCCGTGGTACTCATCGGGAGTATCTCCGGGGTGATGTCCAAGATGATTCCCGCCCCGGGAGCGTTCGCCTACGGGGCGGGCAAGGCCGCCCTGATTGCCTATGGGGCTATGCTCAGCAAGCAGGTGGCGAAGGACGGGATCCGTGTCAATACGGTGTCACCGGGGCCGATCTACTTCGAGGGGGGGCCCTGGGACCGCATTCGCCAGCGCGCGCCGGCGGTGCTGGCCGATGCCGAGGCGCATTGCGTGATCGGCCGGTTGGGCCGTCCGGAGGACGTTGCGGCTTCGGTGGTATTCCTGGCCAGCCCGGTTTCGGGGTTCACCGTAGGGCAGAACCTGCACGTCGACGGCGGCTATATGGAGCACATCGCGTTTTGAAAACGACAATACCGCGCCGCACAAGCTGAAATTGCCGGGGAGAGGAGAGGGGGGGCAATGAACCAGCGGGAAGTGCTTTCGACGGACACCGTGCTGCCGCAGCGGCGCGTGGAGTTCTGGAATGATGCGGCCTGCGAGTCGCTGACGCAGCAGGTCGCTGAGCCCTTGAATCCGCGCACCTTCTCGGGACGCATGATCCGGGCGGAGCTCGGCAATCTGCGCTTCGTGGAGTTGAACTCGGATGCTGCCGTGGTGCGTCATTCGCGCGCCCATATCGCCAGGTCCAGTGGTGCCTATTTCCTGGTCCGCTTCCAGCTGGGCAGCGAGAGCGTGTGTTCGCAGGGCGGGGAGGATGTGCACCTGCGGGCGGGGGATTTCTCGCTGTGCGACACCGCGCGGCCCTACCAGTTGGCGTTCAAGTGCCCGGTTTCGATCCTTACGCTGCGGGTGGCCAAGAACGTCCTGCAGCGCTACGTCGGCTCCCCGGAGAACCTGGTGCACATTCCGGTCTCCGGTCGCACCGGCGCCGGTGCGCTGGCGTCGCGCGTCATCCGTGAGATCTGGAAGTCCTCGGATGTCGCTCTGGAGCCCGGGGTGGCGCCGCGGTGCGCCAATGTGGTCCTCGAGCTCATCGCCAGTGCCTATGTGGGGGTCGGCCGCGGCAAGGCGGACCGGTCCTGCCTTGCTTCCGCATTGCGGCTGCGCATCATGGACTTCATTGACCAGACGCTGTGTGACCCGGAGCTGTCGCCGACGATGGTGGCGCAGGCACTGAAGATCTCCAGTCGGCATGTGCATAGGCTATTCGCGCAGCAGGGTGGCACGGTCACCCGGTACATACTGCAGCGCCGTCTGGAGAAATGCCGCACTGCACTAGCCGATCCGCTGCTGGCGGGACTGAGTCTGACGCGCATCTGCAGTGAATACGGCTTTCGCTCCCTGCCGCATTTCTCGCGGCTGTTCCGCGATGAGTACGGGATGGCGCCCCGGGATTACCGTCGCGAAGCTGCAACAGTTGACTTGTCATCTTGGGACAAGCTAAAGGTCGCTGACCGATAAACATCTTTTCAGCACGTCCCCTATGATGCGCGGGCAAGAATAATCAATGTCCTTATAGGGACGTGCTCAGGGGGTGTTTATGAGTCGTTTTGTCAATCAATCCGTGCGCCGGATTCTTCGGTCCCGGGTCCTGGCCTCGCTGGCAACGTCGGTCATCGTGGGTCCGGTCATGGCGGCCGACCCCACTGTGGCGACCACGCCCCAACCCGCTGCCTCTGATCAGGGCACCGGCGGCGGCCTGCAGGAAGTCATCGTCACGGCGCAGTTTCAATCCCAGAACGTGCAGTCGACGCCTCTGGCCATCACGGCGGTCAGCGGCGCAGTCTTGGCCGAGCGCGGTGAAACCAGCATCACCGACCTTACGCAGAATGCCCCCAGCGTGACGCTGCAGCAGACGTCCGCCGCCTTCGGTCCGTCCATGGCCGCCTTCATCCGCGGCATCGGACAATCGGATCTCGACCCGGCGCTCGAGCCGGGTGTCGGTGTCTACATCGATGACGTCTATTTCGGCACACTCACCGGCTCGCTCTTTGACCTGCTGGATCTTGACCGGGTCGAGGTCCTGCGCGGTCCGCAAGGCACCTTGGAGGGCATGAACTCCGAGGGCGGTGCCGTGAAACTGTTCTCGAAGAAACCCGACGCCACCGAAAGCATGAACTTCGATCTGCTGGGTGGCAGCCGCAACCACGTCGAGCTGCGCGCCGGGACGAACTTTGCCATTACCGACAACCTGTTCGTACGGCTGTCGGGCGTGGGCAACCAGCAGGACGGCTATGTGACGCGCTATGACTTCGGGTGCGAGAACCCGAGCTTCACGGCGACCGATGTCAATGGCGTGACCGGTGTCTACTCGGTGCCGGTCGGGTTCCAGGGCCAGACCGCGCACTGCGTTCTCGGCCAGGAAGGCGGCACCGGCTACACGGCGGGCCGCGTCGCGATCCGCTACCTTCCGACCGACAAGCTCGAATTCAATCTGACCGGCGACCTGTCGAACACCAACCAGGAGCAGACCGCCGAGACGCTGATCTACGCCGGTCCAGGTCCGCTGGTGGGCAATGCGTCAGCGGCGACCGCGTCATCGGCGCTGCTGGGCGTACCGACCCTGAACGGGCACATCCTGCCGTACAACGAGAACCTGGTGCCGCAGATCCTCCCGTCGAATTTCTACGCCTCGTATGCCAACTTCTGTAACCCCGCGCCGACCCCGCCGCTGACCATTCCGGGACTCGGCACGAACACCACCGGGCAGGCCCAGTGCGTGGATCCGCGCCAGACCTCCGAGAACTGGGGCGCGGCATTGACGACTGATTGGACAGCAACCGACAACCTGTCCTTTAAGAGCATCACGGCGTTCCGCGGCTACGAAGCCACGTGGGTGCACGACAACAGCGTGTCGATCTGGCCCCTGGACCTGGGCGCCGAGGCGATGGGCCATCATCAGTTCAGCGAGGAACTGCGTGCCAACGGTAAGTGGGACAATCTGCTGGACTACACGGCCGGCCTGTTCTATTTCCGCGAGGAGACGGTGTATTTCGGACACGAGGATCTCTCGTATGCCCTGGACCTGCCGGGTCTGTTCAACTTCTATCAGAACGATCCGGTGGACGCGCATGACAAGGCGGCCTTCCTGCACACCACCTGGCACCTGACCTCCAAACTCGACGCGATCCTTGGTGCCCGCTACACCGACCAGGACAAGACCTATCATTACGTGCGGGTGAATCCGGACGGCACCACCAACGTCCAATCGGCGCAACTGGTCCTGCCGCTCAACGGCACCTCCGCGCAGTACAACGGGCATCGTTGGGACTGGCGCGCAAATCTCAGCTATCACGTGACGGATGACACTCTGGCTTATGCGCAGTATTCCACCGGGTTCAAGGGTGGCGGTGTCGACCCGCGTCCGTTCTATGTGGCGCAGTCGATCGAGTTCCAGCCGGAGACCCTTTCGACGTATGAGCTGGGTGTGAAGAACAACTTCTTCGACAACCACCTGCACGCGAACATCGATGCCTACTTTTCGCAATATCGCAATATCCAGCTAACGCTCGCCGACTGTAGTGCCATCCCGTCGATCGCCGCGGCCTCCGCGGCGGCCGGTGTCAATTTCGGATCGCCGTGCGCGTTGCCGTACAACTCCGGCGCCGGACAACAAAAGGGCGTGGAGTTCGAGACCCAGGCGAAGTTCGGCGGGCTGCAGGTGGATGCGAACCTGAGCTGGCTGCAGTTCGAGTACACCTACGTCAATCCGGTCACGCTGATCACGCCGAACGAGATCCTGCCGTACATGCCCCGGTGGACGGGCGGGGCGGGAGTGCAGTACACGGTGCTGTTTGACGCCAGAGGTGCACTCACGGCGCGAGTCGACGGCAGCACGCGCAGTGAGATCTACACTGCGGCGCAGAATTCGCCTTACAACCGCACACCAGGGTTCACGCTGTACAACGCGCATCTGACGTGGGAGGCCCCTAAGGGCAACTGGCAGGTTGCGGTCGAGGGCAAGAATCTGGGCGGTAAGCGCTACTACCTGGGCCAGTTCGATCTGGTATCGGCCGGGCAGGGCACCGAAGCGGGCCTTCCGGGACCGCCGCTCGAGGTGGATCTGGAAGTCAAACACCAGATGTAGGTCGAGGTCGATCCAGGTCGAAGTGGATTGATGTAGGTTGAAGGGACGCCCCCAGCGCGCTGCTGGGGGCGTCCGCCGTTTCCCCGGGGGGCATTCAGCCGGCGCCCGGACCCATCGCAGCACCCCTTAAAGCTGCGGTCCCAAACGTGTTCTATCGCTGCAATGCCCATCGGGGCGGGTGCGTGGCGCCTTGCGCTAGGCGAATCTGGCTGCGCCGCCAATCCAGCAACATCTGAGCGTGGCTTGATACATACGCCGTCTGCTGCATTACGAAGCCACAAGGATACCGTCCCTTACCACAGACTAAGCCCCTTTTTCGTAACCAATTATGGGAGCGATTGCGGATTTATGTCGTTCTATAACCACAGTTAACATGTCGTGGTGAGACAAGTTTATGGTCGTTATGCGACAAATAGTGCTGCGGTGCGTCGCCTAAGATTGCGACCGCAACATTCCTTGTCCGCGGAAGAACAGTAGGGGGTCTTTTATGAGTTGTTCCGTCAAGCAGTCCGTGCGCCGCAGCCTGCGGCCCTGGGTTCTCGCTTCGCTTGCCTCGTCCGCTATCGTTGGCCAGGCCATGGCCGCCGATCCCGGCACCGCCACCACGGCGCCCCAGGCGTCGGATCAGTCCGGTGATGCGGCACTGCAGGAAGTTGTCGTCACCGCGCAGTTCCGCAGACAGAACCTGCAGGACACGCCAATCGCCATCACGGCGGTCAATGCGGCCACGTTGGAACAACGCAACGAGACCTCGCTGGCAGATGTCACCGGCCAGGCGCCCGGTGTCACCCTGCTGGCAACCGGTGGTGCCTTCGGTCCTGGCATGACCGCGACCATCCGCGGCATCGGCCAGGGGGACTTCGATCCCGCCCTGTCACCCGGCGTCGGTCTTTACATCGACGATGTGTATTACTCCAATCTGACCGGCTCGGACTTCGCACTGGTGGACCTGGACCGCGTCGAGATCCTGCGCGGCCCGCAGGGCACCCTCTCGGGCATGAACTCCGAAGGCGGTTCGATCAAGCTGTACTCGCAGAAGCCGACCGGCAGTGATACCGGATCCGTGACGGGCGGCTACGGTTCACGCAGCCTCGTGGACCTGCGTGGCATGGCCGACGTTGCGCTCATCAAGGACAGCCTGTTCATGCGTATTTCGGTGGTGTCCAAGCAGCAGGACGGCTATGTGACGCGCGTGGACTATGGCTGCGCCTTCCCGGCGTCCGGGATTTCGTCCTCGGCCCCGGAAACCAATTGCATTGCCGGCCATGAGGGCGGCACGGACTACAGCGGCGGTCGCATGGCGCTGCGCTGGCTCGCTTCTGACAACCTCGAGGTCAATCTGACCGCCGACGGAACGGTCGACAACTCGCAGACCGCGGCCGTCACGCTGCTGGGCGTGAATGCCACGGCGCCCGGCGCGCTGGTTGCGGCGGGCATTACGGCTCCCACCAACGTGGGCGGCGTGAATGTTCCGTACGACAACCGCTTCGTGCCCACCAATCCGTACGTCAGCTATGCCAACTTCTGCGCAGTGGGATTGGCCGGAAACAATGAGTGTTTCGGCACGGACACCCAGTCGAAAGTCTGGGGCTCCAACCTGACCGTGGACTGGAAACTGGCCGATGACCTGGCGCTGAAGTCGATCACGGCATTCCGCGAGCTGAACAGCACCTGGACCAATGACGATGACGCCTCGGCGATCGGCAGCTCGCTGGGTGAGTCGAACATGCGCAACCACACCCTGACGCAGGAACTGCGGCTGAACGGCAACGCCGCCAAGTTGCTGGACTACTCCGTGGGTGGTTTCTTCCTGGATCAGGTGACGACCTACGAATCGCATCAGATCCTCGATTACGTCATTCCGGGTGTGCCCTTCGAGTTCATCCAGGATGACCCCGTTCACGAAAAGGTCTATGCCGCCTTCGCCAACGGCACCTGGCACATCACCGACGGCCTGGATCTGAACGCGGGTCTGCGTTACACCCACCAGGACAAGGAATACACCTACGTCCGCCTGAATCCGCCGAGTATCGGCGGCGGCGACAGCAACTTCTTCGCCCCGGGCTTCTCGGGGACGACTGCCACGTACGAAGGCTCCAAGGTCGACTACCGGGTGAACCTCGATTACCGCTGGAACGATGAGCTCATGACTTATGCCAGCGTCTCGACCGGCTTCAAGGGTGGTGGCGTAAATCCGCGGCCCTTCGAGCCCTCGCAGGTCGAGAAGTTCGCCCCCGAGGATCTGACCTCCTACGAACTCGGTGCCAAGACCGATTTCCTGGATCGCAGCCTGCGGGTGAATGTCTCGGCGTTCTACGAGAAGTACAAGAACATCCAGGTCACGCTGCTGAGCTGTCCGGAGTTCTCGGGTGGCGATGCGGCCGAGCCGTGCGCCGCGCCGACCAACGGTGGTGATGCCAATATCTATGGCGCCGAGCTGGAGGCCTCCTACCACCTCGGTGGATTCTCAGTGGATTCTTCGTTGAGCAAGCAGCATTTCGAATACACCACCGTGGTGGCTGCTGCCGGTATTCCGCTGGATGCGCAGGGCCAGGACTTTCAGCCGCTGAAGTGGAGCGTCGGTGCGCAGTACGAGATCCCCGTGCTGGCGGGTGCGACGCTGACGCCGCGCCTGGATTTCACGTTTGCCAGCGGCTTCTACACCAACGCGAACAACGACGCGAACAGCTACGTGAATGGTCATCAGGATCTGAACGGCCGGCTGACCTACAAGCCGGCGACCGGCAACTGGGAGCTGTCGGTGCTGGGTACGAACCTCACGGACAAGCTGTGGTACACCTCCGTGTTTGACCTGTCCGCCACGCAGGGCCAGGTTTACGGCCTGCCGGCCGAGCCGCGTTCGATCGAGGTCCAGTTCAAGAAGAACTTCTGAAGATCTGACACGTCTCGCTCTTGAGTTGAAGGCGCCCTCGCAGGAGGGCGCTTTTCTTTGACCCAACGTGCTAGGCAAACTCGGCGATGGTGGTCCGGTAGACCTTGGGTGCCAGGGTGTGGATGTCCTCCTGGCGCAGTTTCTTGTTCAGGACCTCGATGCCCCAGGGGCCGGTCCAGCCGGCGGCGCGGATTTTAGCGACGAAGGTCTTGATGTCGAATTCACCCTCGCCGCACAGCTGGCGGTGCTGGGTGGTCTCCTCGACCATGTCCGGCATGGAGTGCTCGCGTGAGAAGCCATCGTTGATCTCCATCCCGATGCGGTACTTGGCCGGAAAGGCCGCCACGCTGTCATACGGAATGTTCAGCTTCACCATGTGCCACAGGTCGAAGAAGATGCCGCCGTTTCGGGCATCGGCGCCCTTGGCCAGCGCGAGCGCGTCCTCGAGGGAACTGATCACACTGAAGGGCATCATTTCAAACGCCACCCGGGTGCCGTAGCCCTCGGCCTCGCGACACAGTCCGGCGAAGCGCTCGACGAGCTTCGGCATCGGGCATTTCTGGTTTGAGAAATCGCCCACTTTGATGGCCCGGGCATCGAGGCCCGCGGCGGCCTCGAGCAGCAGTTTCTTGGTGATGTCCGACTGGGCCTTCTCCTCCCCATCGTTGAACCAGCCGGTGAGGAACTCCAACTCGACATGGCGGATGCCATTGTCGGTGAGGATTTTCTTCATGTCCGCCAGCGAGTAACGCCGCAGGGTGTACTCCAGATCCGCGTGCCAGATCCCCATTCCCGTGAAGCCCGCCTTGGCAGCCTCCTCGACGCGGACGCGGAAGTCGACGGCGCTGTGTTCGGGTCCGGTGTGCGGCACGGCACCGACGGCCAAAGTCCAGTAGGAGGCGAGCAGATCGACCTTGGTGTTCATCGGCGTGGGCATCCCCGTGTGCGGCGCGGTTGCGCCAGCAGAGCGTGGGTTTTACACCGCTGGCGACGCTGCCGTAAAGGCCCGGGGCGGGGTAGACTTGACGACGCAATCCGCCAAGGAGAATCCCGCCGTGAACGCCGCCATCGATATCGCCACGCAGCCCGAGCCCTCCGCGACCGTCGCCCGCTTCCTGCAACGCCCCCCGCGGCTGCTGATCGGCGGCGAGTGGGTCGAATCCCGTTCGGCGGGGCGGATTCCCGTCATGGACCCCTCCTCGGGACGCCAGATTGCTGTGGTTGCCGACGCCAACGCGGCCGACGTGGATCGGGCGGTGACGGCCGCGCGCGCAGCCTTCGAGAAGGGGGCCTGGCACGACATGCTCCCCGTGCAGCGCGAAGCGCTGATGTGGAAGCTTTCGGATCTCATCGAGAAGCACGCCGATGAACTGGCTGAACTTGAGAGCCTGGACAACGGCAAGACCAAGTTCATCGCCAGCGTGGTCGATGTGCCCAATACCCGCGACTATTTCCGCTACATGGCCGGTTGGGCGACCAAGCTCGAAGGCGCGACCTTCAATACGTCGATATCCGCAGGTCCGGGATCCAAGTTCCACACCTACACGTTGCGCGAACCCATTGGGGTCGTGGCGCAGATCATTCCCTGGAATTTCCCGCTGGCGATGGCGGCCTGGAAGCTGGGGCCGGCCCTGGCCTGTGGCTGTACGTGCGTGCTCAAGCCCGCCGAGCAGACCCCGCTGTCGGCGCTGCGGCTGGGTGAACTGATCACCGAGGCGGGTTTCCCGCCTGGCGTGGTGAACATCCTCACCGGTAACGGGGAGACGACCGGTGCGGCGCTGGTGGCGCACCCGGGCGTGGACAAGGTCGCCTTCACCGGCTCGACCCCGGTGGGCAAGATGATCAACAAGTCCGCCACCGACACCCTCAAACGGGTGTCGCTCGAACTGGGCGGAAAATCACCCGTGATCGTGCTGCCGGACGCCAATATCGAGTCCGTGGTCGGCGGGGCCGCCAATGCCATCTTCTTCAACGCCGGCCAGGTCTGTGCGGCCGGCTCGCGTTTGTATGCGCACAGCAAGGTGTTCGACCAGGTGGTGGAGGGAGTGAGCCAGGCGGCAGCGCGCATCCGCCTGGGGCCCGGACTCGACCCGCACACCGAAATGGGACCGCTGGTTTCCAAGGAGCAGCAGGAGCGGGTACTGGGCTACATTGATTCGGGTCGCAAGGGCGGTGCGAAAGTCATGACCGGCGGTGATGCGCCGGCGGGACAGGGCTACTACGTCAAACCCACCGTGATTGCGAACGTCCGCCCGGACATGCCCGTCGTGCGTGAGGAGATCTTCGGGCCGGTACTCGTGGCGCAGCGCTTCGATGACCTGGAGGAGATTGCCGCCATGGCCAACGATTCCCCGTATGGTCTGGGTGCCAGCATCTGGGGCCGCGACATCAGCGCCATCCATCGTCTGGTGCCCCAGCTCAAGGCCGGCACGGTCTGGGTGAACTGCCATAATTTCGTGGACCCGGCGATGCCCTTCGGTGGCTACAAACAGTCAGGCTTCGGGCGCGAACACGGGCACTCCGTCTTCGAGCACTACACCGAGATCAAGTCCGTCTGCATCGCACTCTAATTTTCGTTCGCGAGGGGGTTCGACATGCGCCGAAGCGCCTGTGCCTTGGTCTGCCTGGTGCTGACCGCGGCCTGCACTCATGAGGCTGTGGCGCCTTCGGCAGGCTCTGCGCCGGCGCCGGCCGCCGCACCGCAGTCGAAGCCGGTTGATATGGCGCGTCTGCTGGGCGCCGGCGGGGACGGTGATAACTGGCTCACCTACGGCCGCACTTACGATGAGCACCGCTTCAGCCCCCTCAAGCAGATCACCGCCGCCAATGTCGCGGGTCTGAAACCGGCCTGGCATTACGATCTGCCGGTGGATGCCCGGGCGCAGGAATCGACGCCGCTGATCATCGACGGGATGATGTATGTGACGGCAGCGTGGAGCCGTGTCTTCGCGCTGGATGCGGCGACGGGCGCGCTGAAATGGACTTACGATCCCCAGGTGCCGGGTCACACGGGAGTCAATGCCTGCTGTGATGTGGTGAATCGTGGCCTCGCGGCCTGGCTGGGTCGCCTCTACCTCGGCACCCTGGATGGTCGGTTGGTCGCGCTCGATGCGGCCACCGGCAAGCCGGCGTGGGCTGTGAGCACCATACCGGCGGGTTCGCGCTACACCATCACCGGGGCGCCGCGCATCATCAAGGGCAAGGTGATCATCGGCAACGGCGGTGGCGAGGAGAGCGGGCGTGGTTTCGTGTCGGCCTACGATGCGCAGACCGGCAAGCTGATCTGGCGCTTCTACACCGTACCGGGCCAGCCGGGCGTCAAGGATGGCGCGGCCTCGGATGAGATCCTGGCGAAGCTTGCGAGCAGGACCTGGCGCGGGCAGTGGTGGAAGTACGGTGGGGGCGGCACGGTCTGGGATGCCATGGCCTATGACCCGCAGCTGGATCTGCTGTACTTCGGGACCGACAACGGCGGACCGTGGAACAAGAAGTTCCGCTCGCCCGGGACCAGTGATGATCTGTTCATCACGTCCATCATTGCCGTGCGCCCCGACACCGGCGAATACGTCTGGCACTTCCAGAATTCGCCGGGTGAAATGTGGGACTACAGCGCGACCCAGTCGCTGGTGCTGGCGGATCTGACGATCAACGGCCAGATGCGCCACGTCATCATGCAGGCGCCGAAGAACGGCTACTTCTATGTACTGGATCGACAAACCGGCAAGCCGATCAGCATTCACCAGTACGTCGACACGCTCAACTGGGCTAAGGGCGTGGATCCGGTCACGGGACGGCCGCAGGTGAATCCGCCGGCGCAGTATGACCTGACGGGGAAACCGTGGGTCGGTGCGCCGGGCCCCGGCGGTGGGCACAACTGGATGCCCATGTCCTTCAGCCCCCAAACCGGATTGGTCTACATTCCGGTGATCGAAATCGGATTCCCGTACATCGGCCAGACGCAGTACCACCCGACGGCACTGACATTCAATGTCGGTGTCGATCTGAACGCCGGCAGCCTGCCTCAGGATCCGATCATCAAGGCCGCCGCCATCAAGGGTTTGAAGGGACACCTGGCTGCCTGGGATCCGGTCGCACAGAAGGAAGTGTGGCGCGTGGAGGTCGGCCATCCCTGGAACGGCGGCACCCTGGCCACTGCCGGCCATGTGGTCTACGAAGGCGACGCCATGGGCCGGTTCAACGCCTACAACGATACTGACGGCAAGCTGCTGTGGAGCGTGTCGACCGGCACGGGCATCCTGGCGCCCCCGGTGAGCTATGGCGTCGGGGGCAGGCAGTACATCGCCGTTGAGACCGGCTGGGGCGGCGCATTCCCGCTCTCGGCAGGCGAACTTGCGCTGAAGTCGCAGCTGAATCGCGGCAACATTCCACGGCTGATCGTCTTCGCGTTGGACGGCACGGATACGCTGCCGCCGACTCCGCCGGCATCCACCGCGGTGCTCGCCGCCTTGCCGGAGCTCGGCGATGCGGCGCAGATCGCGCAGGGCAAACTGCTGTACCACACCTTCTGCGGTACCTGTCACGGGGATAGCGCGGTCAGCAGCGGCGTGCTGCCGGACCTGCGGTATGCGGCCGCGCTGCGCGATGGGGACCTCTTCCAGAAGATCGTGCATGACGGCATTCTGGAGCCCAAGGGCATGGTTGCCTTCGGCAGCCTCCTGGATCCGCAGTCGATCGAGCTCATCCGCACCTACGTGACCCATCGCGTCAATGAAAGTGTGGCCGAAGCGAAGGCCCCCGGCGCGCGGATCACGGCGAGCACCCTGCAATGAAACACGAGGCGCGCAATGTGCGTCACCTGCTGCTGGCGGCATTGCTGTGGGCCGCGCACGCGGCGGTAATGGCCCAGAGCGCACCGCACACCGCCGTGATCGTCAAGGCGCCTGCGGGCGCGCTGCTCGGCACCGAGCAGGAGGGCGTGCGTAGCTTCCTGGGTGTGCCGTACGCGCAGCCGCCGGTCGGGGACCTGCGCTGGCGCCCGCCGCAGCCGCTGCCCGCCTGGAGCGGCACCCGCGATGCGCTGCAGTTCGCAGCACAGTGCATGCAGGGGCAGCGCGGCACATCGCCGGTCGCGATGAGCGAGGACTGTCTGTTTTTGAATATCTGGGTGCCGGCGAAACCCAGGCACCGGCACCTGCCGGTGCTGGTCTGGGTCCACGGGGGCGCCTTCAAGGTCGGCTCTGCCGGGCAGCCGGTGTATGACGGAGCGAGCCTCGCCCGCCAGGGGCTGGTGGTCGTAACGCTGAACTACCGTCTGGGCAAGTTCGGTTTCCTGGCGCATCCGGCACTGACCCGCGAAAACCCGGACGGCCCGCTGGGCAACTATGGGCTGATGGACGTGCTCGCGGTTCTGAAGTGGGTCAAGGCAAACATCAAGGCTTTCGCCGGGGATCCGGGGCAGGTCACCCTGGCCGGCCAGTCCGCCGGCGGTGCGGCGGTGTACGACCTGATGACCTCGCCGCTGTCGGCAGGTCTCTTCGCCAAAGCCATCATTGAATCCGGTGTGTTCAGCACGCCGACCATGACCTTCGAGAAGGCTGAAGAGTCCGGCGCCGCGGCCGCCGCGAGCTGGGATGCCGGCGCTGCGGACGCGGCGGCGCTGCGCAGGCTGACCGCCGCGCAGGTGCAGGGCGATGGGTCGCCACTGGCCGGAAATTTCGGACCGATGATCGATGGCAAGGTGCTGACGGAGGATGTCCCGACGGCGTTCGATGCGGGTCACATCGCGGCGGTGCCGTTGCTGATCGGTTCCAACAGCTACGAGGTGGGTTTTTTTGGCGATGCCGGCAAAGGTCTGTCCCAGCACCTGGCGAGCAGCTGGCCCAGGATCATGGACCAGTTCGATGGCTACGGCACGCACCGGACCGAACTCGTCGAGAAGCAACTGGCCACTGACATGATGCTCACCGCGCCCACGCGCACCGCGGCCCGTGCCGCAGCGGTGCGCAAGGCGCCGACCTTCCTGTACTACTACTCCTATGTGCGGCCCGCGCAGCGCGGGCGGGTGCCCGGTGCCTCACACATGGATGAGGTCTACGCCCTGTTCGGACACATGAACCTGATGCCGGGTGCCGCCACGGAGCAGGGTGATTCGCTCCCCATCGTCGCGGCACTGCAGGAGCGCTGGGCCCGCTTCGTGGCGACCGGCAGTCCGGCCAGCAAGGCCGAGCCGTGGCCGGCACTGAATCTGGAACTCGAGCATCAACAACTGCTGGAGTTCGCCAACGACGGTGAGTTCGTGCGCACGGACTTCGCGAGTGCACGACTGGATCTTGCCGCCGCGATTCCGCTGAATCCCTAAGGATACTGAAGCATGATCATCGATCGGGAAGACCAGGTGACCGAGGCCGTGTTGAGTGAGACCGCGAGGATCGAGGACGCCCGGACCCAGGAACTCATCAGAGCCCTGATCAAGCATCTGCATGCATTTGCCCGGGAGGTACGCTTGACCGAACGGGAGTTCGACACGGCCATCAATCTGGTCTCGCAGCTGGGGCAGCTGACGAATCCGAGCCACAATGAAACCCGGCTGATTGCCGGGTCACTCGGTCTATCGACCCTGGTGTGCATGATGAACAACGAGGGCACGACGGCAAATCTGCTGGGACCCTTCTGGCGCAAGGGCGCACCGGATGTGGAGAATGGCGGTAGCATCGTGCGCTCGCCGACGCCGGGTGCGCCGCTGTTTTTTACCGGTCACGTTCGCGACACCGAAGGCCAGCCGATAGTCGGTGCGGATGTGGACGTATGGCATGCCTCGACCGAAGGACTGTATGAGAATCAGGATCCCACCCAGGCGCAGTGGAATCTTCGCGGGCATCTGCGCACCGACGACACCGGTTCCTTCCGCTACCGGACCATCAAACCCGCCGGCTATCCCGTGCCCGCGGGAGGTCCGACGGAGCAGCTGCTCAAGGTTCAGCATCGGCACCCCTTTCGCCCCGCGCATCTGCATGCCCTGATCTACAAGGAGGGGTTCAAGACGATCCCGTCGCAGGTGTACGGTGATGATGATGAGATACTCGAGTCGGACACCCAATTTGGCGTGATCACGAACTGCGTCGCTCACTATGTCCTGCACGAAGATGAGCCGGCGCCGGATCCTGAGGTCAAGGGCCCGTGGTACAGCATGGAGTACCGGTTCGTGCTCAAACGTGGCGAATCGTGGCTGCCGACCCCACCGGTGTCCGCCAAGAGCACCATCGCGGCCTCGAAGATGACCGGGACCGGGAATGACTCGCGCTGAGGTGCCGTGCGAGACGCGGCGCGTGCTGCTGGAGGGCGCGGTCGTCGAGGTCCGTCGCGAAGGAGAGCAGCTGGTGGCGCCGGATGGCCGCCGCGTCACACCGGAGCAGGTCGTGCACCTGCCGCCGGTAGCGCCCTCGAAAATCATCTGCACACATCTGAACTATCGAAATCGTCTCGAAGAATTGAAGGCGGTGTGTCCGCCCGCACCCAACTACTTCATGAAGCCTCCGTCCTGCCTGATCGGTCACGGCGGGGTGGTGGTCCGGCCGCCGGGCTGCCGGTTCCTCAACTACGAGGGTGAGGTCGCGATCGTGATCGGCCGCACCGCCCGCAACATCCGGTTGGCCGAGGCCGAGGCTTATATCGGTGGCTACATGCTGGCGAATGACTACGCGCTGCATGACTTCAGGGATGCCGACCGCGGCGCAATGATTCGGGTCAAGGGTGCCGACACCTTGGGGCTGGTCGGCCCGGGTCTGGTGCGCGGCTGGCACCCGGACGGGCAGATACTGCGCACTTACGTGAATGGGCGCGTCGTGCAGGAATCGAGCTTGGATGGAATGATCTGGAACATGGCCTACCTGGTCACTGACCTGGCGCGCATGATGACCCTGCTGCCCGGGGATCTGATCCTGTCGGGTACGCCCGCCAATTCCCGGCCCGTCAACCCCGGGGATTGCGTCGCGGTTGCGGTCGATGGTCTCGGGCGTCTGGAAAACACCATTGCCGAGGGTGCGGCCGCGATCTGTGACGAGGTGGGCTGGCCCCCATCAGCATCAGAGAAAGTCACGGGCGTGGCGCTCGGCGAACAGCTGCGGGAGTGAACCTACCAGACCATGAACCTCGAACTGACGAACAAGCCGGTGTTGGTGTGTGCCTCCAGCGCCGGCCTCGGCAAGGCCACGGCATTGGAATTCGCACGCGAGGGTGCGGCAGTCATGCTGTGCGGGCGTCACGCCGCACTGCTGCAGCAGGCCGCCGCGGAGATCAACGCCGCGACCGGACAGGAGCCGCAGTGGACGGTGGCGGATCTCTCGCAGGCACAGGACATCGCGCATCTCATCGATGCCACCGTGGCCGCCTGCGGTGGGTTGTACACCCTGGTCTACAACAGCGGCGGTCCGCCGGCTGGCACCTTTGACCAATTCGATGATGCCGCATGGCAGCGCGCCTATGAGCAAAATCTGCTTGGCTGCGTGCGGACCATCCGTGCAGCACTGCCGCACATGCGCCGGGGACAGGGCGGCCGGATCGTCAATTTCGCCTCCACTTCTGTGAAAAGTCCCATCGACAACCTAATACTGTCGAATACCTTCCGCACCGGAGTGCTGGGTCTCACCAAGAGTCTCGCCGCGGAACTCGCCGCAGATGGAATTCTGGTCAATCTGCTCGGTCCCGGGCGGATTCAAACCGCCCGAACCGACCAGCTCGATGCGCTGCGCGCTCAGCAGGCCGGTGTTGCGGTTGATCAGATCCGCAATGATCTGTGCAGGAATATTCCGCTGCGTCGCTATGGCGAGCCGCAGGAGTTTGCGAAACTCGCGGTCTTCCTCGGCTCCCCCGTCAATACCTACATCACGGGACAGACCGTGCTCGTTGATGGCGGCATGGTGAAGGCATACTGAGGATCAGGAGGCGTTCGGATATGCGCGAAATCGATCTGAGCTGGGAGCGCATGGAGGAGCGGATCCGGAACTATTTCGATGACTGCAATTCCGGGGACGCACAGCGCGTTGCCGCCAATTTCGAACCCGAGGCGGTTCACTACTTCCCGCCGGGCACCTACGAGGGCCCCTTCCGCAGCGCCGCGAAGATCGGCGAGAAGTGGGCGGCTGCGGTGAAGCAGCTGGGGTCGTACTGGACGGTAGATCAGGTCCTGTGCGATCCGCGGACGCGTCGGGCGGTGATCGAATGGACCCACTTCAAGCGGGCGCAGGGAATCATCCTTCGCGGTGATGAATGGTACGTCTTCAGTGCGCGCGGACTGATCGAGGAAATCCGCGCGTACTACGCATCCCCGCAGGACCCTGGGCTTTCCACGCTGGAACTCGGCGGTTTTGACTACGCCGGTCGGGGCTATCCCCTCAAGGCCTAACGCACGCTTGCGAGTCGCTCGGTGCCGATGCGCTCGAGCATCCAGCCCGGATACTCCCGCGCCAGTGCCGACACCTCGTTGAGCGCGGTGAGATCCTCGGCGGTGAGCCGCACTTCGGTGGCCGCCATGTTATCCAGCAGCTGTTCGCGCGTCTTGGCGCCGATGATCACCGAGGTCACGGCGCTTTGATGCAGCAGCCAGGCCAGCGCCACGCGGGCCACGGTTGCCTCGTGACGCGTGGCAATGGGTCGTATCACGTCGATGATGCGGAACGCCTTCTCGCGGTCCACGGGCGGAAAATCAAAGGTGCTGCGCCGCGCCCCTTCGGGTCCCTGCGCGTCGCGTGTGAACTTGCCGGACAGGAAGCCGCCGGCGAGCGGACTCCAGGGCAGGATCGCCAGCTGCTGATCATTGGCGAGCGGCACGATCTCGCGCTCGAGCTCGCGGCCGGCAAGGGAATAGTACGCCTGGATGCTCTCGAAGCGCGCCAACTGCCTGCGCTCGCTGATGCCCAGTGACTTGGCAATGTGCCACGCGGCGTGATTGCTGACGCCGAGGTAGCGGACCTTGCCGGCGCGGACGCAATCATCCAGCGCGTCCAAGGTTTCCTCGATCGGCGTCAGCGGGTCCGTGCCGTGGATCTGATAGAGGTCCACGTGATCCAGCTGCAGCCGCTTCAGGCTGGCATCCAGCGCCGCCATGATGTGGTAGCGCGACAGGCCCAGCTGGTTGACGCCGGGACCCGCGCGGCCGAGGACCTTGGTGGCGAGCACGTACTGATCGCGGGCAACTCCGAGGTTGCGCAGCGACTGTCCCAGGATCTCCTCCGAGCGGCCGGCCGAATAGACGTTGGCCGTATCGAAGAAATTCACGCCGCCGTCAAAGGCGGCCTTCACCAGCTCATCGGCCTGCGCCTGCCCGAGGCTGGCGATCTGTGCCCAGAAACCGTCGGCGCCGCCGAAGGTCATCGCACCCAGGCACAGTTCCGAAACCACCAGCCCGGTATTGCCGAATTTGCGCATGCGCATGGGGAGTTCCTCCTAACTGCTAATGGGCTGCGGGTTTGCCGGCCGCCGCCGCGGCCGCGTCACGGACGGCGGCGTCCAGGTCGTCCCCGAGTTCCAGGTAGCGACCCGACAGGGCGCTGTACCGGCCGCTGGCCAGATCCAGGCAGCGCTGCGCGCACCGCACCAGATCGGCGTTGCGGTGCGGGGATTCGCGTACCGAGCGCAGGCGGTCCACCATGCCGGGCAGCCAGCGCTGGGCATCGGGGTGATTGGCCGTGTCCTCGGCCATGCCGGTGTAGACGAACCCGGGATCGATGGAGAACACGTCCACGCCGAACTCGCGGCTTTCGGCCGCCGCCAGCGCGGCGAGCCGGGTCTGTGCGATCTTGCCCACGCAATAGGCGCTCAGGTACGGGGCCACGATGCGACTGGCAATGGCGGATACCAGAATCACGGTTCCCGCGCGACGCTCGATCATGCCCGGCATGACCCGCTGCATGTAGTAGAACGGCGCGCGGATGTGCACGTACTGGGCTTTCACCCACTGCTCGGGATCCACGGACCAGATCGGACCAAACGGCCCCGGTACCCCGGCGTTGCTGACCAGCACGCTGACCGGTCCGAGTTCCTTCTCGGTCGTGGCGACCACCCGGTCGACATCCTCGGGGACGGTCACATCCCCGGTTATGGCGATGGCGCGGCCGCCGATGCGACCGATGTCCTCAACGGTGGACTCCAGTTCCGCGAGCGAGCGTGATGTCACCGCCACCGCTGCACCTTCGCCGGCGTAGCGCATCGCAATCGCCCGGCCGAAACCGCGGCCCGCTCCGGTCACGATCGCGACCCGGCCTTTCAGCAAATCTCCCATGGGGATACCTCAAATTCATTGCGCGGGGCCGCACCCCAGCCCCGCATAGTAGCTTTTATCCATACTTCCACGACGCCGTGCCGTTAAAATAGCTTCATGTACACCACCAGCTCAGCCATGTTGTCGGCCCTGCGCGAAGCGGGCGTTCAGTACCTGTTCGTGAATCTGGGCAGCGATCACAGTGCCTTCATGGAGGCCTACGCCATTGCCCGGGCGTCAAAGGCGGGGGGCGATTTCCCCTATCCGGACGTCATCACCTGCCCGAACGAAATGGTGGCGCTGAGCGCGGCGCACGGCCACGCGGCGGTGAGCGGCCGCGCGCAGGCCGTGCTGGTGCACGTGGAATGCGGCACCCAGGCGCTGGCAGGCGCGGTGCACAACGCGGCGAAGGGCCGGGTGCCCGTACTGATCCTTGCCGGTACCTCGCCGGCCACCCAGGAGGGCGAGGCACGCGGCAGTCGCAACGAGTTCATCCACTGGATCCAGGATGTCTTCGATCAACGCGGCATCGTCCGCGGCTACATGCGCTATGACAATGAGATCCGGGTCGGTGCGAACGCACCCCAGATCGTGCATCGCGCCCTGCAGGTGGCCAGCAGCGACCCCAAGGGCCCGGTATACCTGATCGCCGCGCGCGAAATCCTCGAACAGGAAGTCAAGCCGCAGCGGGAGGACATCAAGCTGTGGCCGCGCCTCGGCGCGGGCGCGCTGGCGCCCGAGGATGCGCTGGAAGTGGCCAAAACGCTGCTCGCGGCACGCCAGCCGCTGGTCGTGACCAGCTACGTCGGCCGCAATCCGGCGGCGGTGGCGGAGCTGACCCGGCTGTGTCACAGGCTCGGCATGGGCGTGCTGGAATCGGTTCCCAACTCGGTCAATTTTTCCCCGGATGATCCCCTGCACCAGGGGTATCAGTGGAACGAGAAGCGGCAGAATCCGGCACTCGCCGAAGCGGACACCATCCTGATCCTGGATAGTGACGTGCCGTGGATCCCACTGCTCAACCGGCCGGCCGCGAATGCCTGCATCCTGCACATCGACATCGATCCCCTGAAGGAGCAGATGCCGCTGTGGTACGTGCGCGCCACGCGCGCCTGGCGGGCGGATGCCGCCACGGCGCTGCGTCAGATCAATGCCGCTCTGGAAACCCTGCCCGTGGATGCCGCCGCGGTGCGCGATCGGGCCGCACGCCTGGCCCGCCGACACGAGACCATCCGTGCGGAACGCGCCAAGCTCGAGGAGCCCGGCGCGGTGCTGACCGCGGAATACGTGACCGCGCAGGTGCGCGAGGCGATCGGCGAGGACGCCCTGGTCATCAGCGAGGCGGTCACCAATTTCCACGTGGTAACGAATCATGCCGGGCGCCGCAAGCCCGGGACGTACTTCGTCAGCGGCGGTGGCTCACTGGGCTGGAATGGCGGGGCGGCGATCGGTGCGAAGCTGGCGCGTCCGGACGCGCTGGTGTGCGCCTTTACCGGTGACGGCACCTACCTGTTTTCCATCCCGTCGAGCGTGCACTGGATCGCGCGCCGCTACCGCACGCCATTCCTGCAGGTGGTGTTCAACAACCAGGGCTGGCGTGCGCCGAAATATTCCATGCTCGGCGTGCATCCCGACGGGTTTGGCAGCCGCGCCGAGGAGCTGGACATCCGCTTCGAGCCGCCGCCGGATTACTCCGGGATTGCCGCAGCCGCGGGCGGCGCCCATGCGGAAATCGTCCGCGAACCGGCGCAGCTGGCGCCCGCCCTCGAGCGCTCACTGCAGGCCATCCGCGAGGGACGCTGCGCCGTGATCGATGCGTGGCTGGAGCGCCTCTAGAGGCTCTTGAGCCTGAAGACCGTTTCGGCGTTGGTCTGGAAGAATTTCCTGCGATCAGCGGCGCTCATCGGCACCTCATCACAGGCGCTCACTTCGCTGGCGACGAACTGGTACGGATAATCCATGGCGTAGAGCACCCGCTCCGCGCCGAGCACCTGCTGCGCGAACGTGATCGCCGGACCCCACGGCATGCCGCTGCAGGTGACGTAGATGTTCTGGCGCATATAGTCACTCGGCACCCCGCGCAGCGGCTGCCACGAGGGATACCGTTTGGAGTTGAGCGTGGCGCGATACATGTAGTCGAGGCGGAACAGCCAGTAGGGCAGCGCCTCGCCCATGTGGCCGATGACCACCTTCAGTTTCGGAAAGCGATCGAACACACCACTGACGATGAGCCGCAGCACGTGCAGCGCGGTTTCCACGCCGAAGCCGAATATCGCGCCGTCCAGGCCCGCCTCCAGGAACGGGGCGATCATGCGGTCCGAGGGAGTGTTCGGATGGATGTAGATGGCCGCATCGCAGGCTTCGGCGGCGGCGAAGATGTCCCAGTACTTGTGCGCGTCGAGGTACTCCCCGTGAACGTGGGAGTTCAGGATCACGGCGTGCAGCCCCAGGGTGCGGATGCCACGCTCGATTTCCTTGGCGGCGGCGGCAGGATCCTGCGGGGCAATGGCCGCCATGCCGGCGAGTCGGTCCGGGAAGCGGGCGATGGCGGCGGCGAGTTCGTCATTGCTGGCCCGCGCCAGCGCGGTGCCGGTGGCCGCATCAAAGATATGGGCGCCGGGTGAGGTCAGGGCGAGGACCTGCACATCGATGCCGGTCGCGTCCATGTCGGCGATGCGTCGCTCGTCCAGCCACTGCAGCCGCTCGATGATTGAGCGCGCACGAGCGCTCTGACTGCCCAGATAAAAGCCCCACATGGAGTTGAAGCCGATGTCATCGATGCTCTTGCGCGCGAGTACCTCCCGGTACTGACGCAGCATGTCGCTGGTGGCGAAGGCCTCTTCGGTGGCGATGCGCCGGTAGGCGGTGGAACGCGCAATCGCAGGTTCGGACCCCGAGGCGGAATTGGCGGCTGACATTGAAGTTCTCCGAGTGCGGCAACGCAAGCAGGTGCGCATGATAGCGGACTATACTTGCCCTTTTGGCCGCGAACTTATGTCCAAGTACCAGCCCAGACTCGATCTTGAAAAGCTCGTCGCCATCGACATCCACACTCACGCGACGATCTCCGGGCGTGCGCCGCGGGATCCGTGTGCGCATGCCTTCGATGAGCAGATGGTCAAATATTTCCGCTCCGGCAAGGCGCCCACCATTCCGGAGGTGGCGCAGTACTACCGGGAGCGCAACCTCGCGGCGGTGATCTTCACGGTGGATGCGGAGGCCGGCGCGGGGCACTGGCGCATTGCCAATGAAGAGGTGGCCGAGGTGGCCGCCGAGCACAATGATGTGCTGATCCCCTTTGCCAGCATTGATCCGGCGCGCGGCAAGATGGGGGTGCGCGAGGCGCGGCGCCTGATCGAGGACTACGGGGTACGCGGCTTCAAGTTCCACCCCTCGATGCAGGCGTTTTATCCGAACGATCCGAAGTGCTATCCGCTGTACGAGGTGATCGCGGCTGCCGGCCTGCCGGCGCTGTTCCACACCGGGCAGACCGGGGTGGGCGCGGGCCTGCCCGGCGGCATGGGCGTCAAGCTCAAGTACTCGAATCCGATCTTCCTGGATGATGTCGCGGCCGACTTTCCGACCCTGACCATCGTCATGGCGCACCCCTCATTTCCCTGGCAGGACGAGGCGTTGGCGATCGCGACGCACAAGCCCAACACCTGGATCGACCTGTCCGGCTGGTCACCCAAGTATTTCCCGCCGAACCTCGTGCAATATGCCAATTCGCTGATCAAGGACCGGGTGCTGTTCGGTTCGGATTATCCGGCCCTTACGCCTGACCGCTGGATGGCCGATTTTGAGAAGCTGGCGATCAAGCCGGAAGTGCGGCCGATGATTCTCAAGGAAAATGCCATCCGGCTGCTGGGGCTGCGCGGCTGACCCGAGTTGGTGCGTCAACCATTTGCCCGGCGGATAGTCGGTATTCGCGCAAATCGCGTTGCGGCATAGCGCCGGCAGGCGGAGAATGGCACCCGCGGCGGGTGGTCCCAAGGGATGCCTTCGGCCAGCTGCTGCACTACAAAGCCTTGGACGTCTGTTGAGAAATTTCGAAAAAAGATCGCGATCGCAACGACAGTCCTTGCCATTTCCTGATCCCGACCTGTTTCGACACGCGTCCGGGACGGTTTTATTTAGGCCAGATGATTTTTCAAGAGGTGGGGCAATGAGCCAGCAGAACCTGGAAAGTGTGTTGAAGGCGGCCGGCAATCCGGTCCAGATGTTGCGCAACTCGAAGATCGGCGCCTACGTGTACCCGGTGGTGCCGAGTGAGTACACCAACTGGCGTGACGAGCAGCGCGCCTGGCGCGAAAGCGCGGTGCTGTTCGACCAGTCGCATCACATGGCGGAATTCACCGTCAAGGGCCCGGACGCCCTGAAGCTGATGTCCTACTGCACGATCAACACTTTCAACAACTTTGCCGTCGGCAAGGCCAAGCAGATGGTGCCGATCAGCTATGACGGTTACGTCATCGGCGACGGCATCCTGTTCTACGAAGATACCAATGAGCTGGTGTTCGTCGGTCGCGCGCCGACCGTGAACTGGCTGCAGTTCCAGGCCGAGACCGGCAACTTCAAGGTCGACACCATCCGTGACGACCGCTCCCCGTCCGCACCGCGCGGCAAGGCCGTGACCCGCCGTCACTATCGTTTCCAGATCCAGGGTCCGCTGGCCTGGAAGGTGATCGAGAAGCTCAACGGCGGCCCGCTTCAGGAAATCAAGTTCTTCAACTGGAGCCACATCAACCTCGGCGGCCAGAAAGTAAAGGCCCTGCGCCACGGCATGGCCGGCGCGCCGGGACTTGAGATCTGGGGCCCGTACGCCGATTACGAGAAGGTGTTCAACACCATCATGGAAGCGGGCCGCGAGTTCGGCCTGACGGCCGTGGGCTCTCGTGCCTACGCCTCCAACACCCTGGAGTCCGGCTGGATTCCGTCCCCGCTGCCGGCCGTGTACAGCGGCGAGAGCATGAAGAAGTATCGCGAGTGGCTGCCGGCCAACAGCTACGAGGCCACCGGCTCGATTGCCGGCAGCTTCGTCTCGGACAAGATCGAGGATTACTACACCACGCCGTACGACCTGGGCTACGGTCCGTTCGTGAAGTTCGACCATGATTTCGCGGGTCGCGAGGCGCTCGAGAAGCTCTCCAAGCAGCCGCACAAGAACAAGGTGACCTTCGCCTGGAACGGCGATGACATGGCGAAGATCTTCGCCTCGTTCTTCCATCCCGGGAAGCTCTCGAACAAGTACTTCGAGTGGCCGATCGCGAACTACGGCTCCTCCTCCTTCGATGCGGTCAAGAAGGGCGGCAAGGTGGTCGGTTACTCCATGTTCGGTGGCTACAGCTACAACGAGCGCACCGCCCTGTCGCTGGGTGTCGTCAACCCGGACGTGCAGGTCGGCGAGGAACTCACGCTGGTCTGGGGCGAGGCCGACGGCGGCACCGGCAAGCCCACCGTGGAGCGCCATGAGCAGACCGAAGTTCGGGTGCAGGTCGCTGCAGTCCCCTACGGCGAGGATGCCCGCAAGAACTACTCTTCGGGCTGGCGCACCAAGAGCAAGTAAGACTCAAGGCAGTCATTTGCGATGTTGAGAGGACGGGGTGGGAAGCAATTCTCACCCCGTTTTGCGTTTCGGGGATCCCCTCTTCGGATCTCTACAGGCGCGCGCGGTTGATGATGTCGCTGCCGCCGGCCGCGATCGCCGCGAAGCTGCGGGCTCGCGGCAGGATGTGCGCCGCGTAGAACTCCGCATGATCCAGTGTCGAGCGCGTCGCCGCACTTTGCGGGTCGCGTCCACTCGCGGCATGCGCCGCCAGGGCCCACTGCCAGCCGCCCGCGACCACGCCCAACCATTGCAGAAACGGATAGGCGATGCTGCCGACCTGTTGCGCCTGGGCAGCGCCGGCGCCGAGCAGCTGGCGTACGAAACTGCGCAGGGCCGCGCATTCGTCGAGCAGGGGCGCGCGCAAGGGTGCGGCCGCGCTCAGTTCGCCTGCCGCCTGTTCGATCTGCGCCAGCAGTTCCTCGAAGGCCTCACCCCGATCACGCACGATCTTGCGTCCCAGCAGATCCTGGGCCTGGATGAAATTCGTGCCTTCAAACACCGGGCCGATGCGTGCATCGCGATAGATCTGCGAGGCCTCACAGTCATCGACGTAACCGGTTCCCCCATGCACCTGCACGCCCAGCGAGGACACCTCGACGGCGGTATCCGAAGCCCACGCCTTCACCAGCGGTGTCAGCAGTCCCAGCCGGCGCTCGGCGCGCGCGCGGGTGGCGGCGTCGGTGCCCGCATCGTGCACCAGGTCCAGTACGGCAGCGGCGCAGTAGGCGAGGCAGCGCGAGGCGTGCGTGAGGACATTCATGCTCAACAGCATGCGGCGTACGTCGGCATGCTCGATGATCGGCCGCTGGGCGCCTTCGGCATTGCGGCCCTGGCGCCGCTCGGCGGCGTAGGCGAGGGCGAGCTGCCGGGCGCGTTCGGAAAGGCCCGTGGAGTGCAGGCCAACCCCCAGACGCATGTGATTCATCAAAGTGAACATGCAGCCGAGGCCATTGTGCAGCTCTCCCACCAGCCAGCCGCGCGCGCCGGTGTTCCCGCCGAATGCCATGGCGCAGGTGGGGCTCGCCCGGATGCCCATCTTGTGTTCCAGCGAGACCGCCCGCAGATCGTTGTCGACCCAGCGGCCGTTTTCCTGCAAACGGCGCGGCACGAGGAACAGCGACAGTCCTTTGACCCCGGCGGGCGCATCAGGCGTGCGCGCCAGCACCAGGTGCACGATGTTCGCTGCGAGGTCGTGCTCACCCCAGGAAATGTAGATCTTGTTGCCGCTGAGGCGCCACGCCTCCCCGTCGGGTTGTGCGAGGGTGCGCACCGTGGACAGATCCGACCCGGCCTGTGGTTCGGTGAGGCTCATGGCGGCGGTCCACTCACCGCTCACCAGCGGCGGCAGGTACACGGCCTGCAGCGCCGCATCACCGTGGACTTCCAGGGCGATGACGGCGCCGACCGCGGTTTCCGGGCACATCGCAAAGGCGAGGTTGGCCCCGGCCCAGATCTCGGTCGTGGCCGCGGACAGCAGCAGGGGCAGCGCCTGTCCGCCCCAGTTCTCCGGCGCGGCCAGCGCCGGCCAGCCGGCGGCGCAGAACTGCTGCCAGGCGGCGGGAAATCCAGCGGCGGTGGTCACGCCCTGCGCCGACAGTTGCGAACCCAGAGCATCCCCCACCCGGTTCAGCGGCGACAATACCTCGCGCGCCATGCGCGCGGCGCCCTCGAGTACCGCCTCGGCCGTGTCACCGAGAACGTCCTCATGCGCTGCCGTAGGGGCAAAGCCGCAGTGACGGGCTGCCTGGTCCTGGGCGGCCCTGATCAGGGTGATGGGAGCTTCGTAGGGGGCGGCCATCTAGGTCTGCAGGTCGCGCGCAACGTCGATGAACAGCGAGCGCAGCCAGGCGTGGCCGGGATCCAGTTCATTGCGGTGGTGCCAGAGCAGGATTTCGTGACCGTCCAGCGCATCGAAGGGCAGAGCGAAGATCTTCAGGGGCACCAGCGGCAGCACCAGGTGCGCCACCCGTTCGGGGACGGTTGCCGCGAAGGGTGAACCCGGCAGCATGAACAGCATCTCCAGCAGGCTCTGCGTGGTGGCCCGCACGTTCAGATCCATGCCGATCATGCGCCGGACCAGTTCCTCCACCGGCGCGGTGTGGCCGTTGGGCCGCGCAAAGACATGCGGCAGGGCCTGGTAGTCCGTCAGCGTCATGGTGTCACCGGGGATGGCCTGATCCTTGGACATAACGCAAACCCAGCGCACCGGGCGCAGGGGCACGAACTTCAACGTGTCCGGGAACTCGCGCAGGCCATACAGTCGCGTGATATCCAAGGACAGGCACAGGTCCGCATCGCCATAGCTCAACCGTGTCAGGCTGGTCTGCGACACCTGTTCGATATGGCACTGGACCTGCGGGGCTTCGCGCGCCAGTCGCCCCAGAACCCGAGGCACCAGTTCCGGCACCGCCTCGTCGGTTGCGATCACGGTGTAGGTGCGCCGCACGGTTGCCGGATCAAAGGTCGCCTGGGTGCCCAGGGTGGTCTGGATCTTGAGGAGCGCCTCGCGCACCGGCTGCACCAGCGAGCGGCCCCGGGGTGTGAGTTCCATGTCCCGACCGACCCGCACCAGCAGCTGATCCTGGAAAAAATCCCGCAGTTTCTGCAGCGACGCGCTCATGGCCGGCTGGGAGAGGAACACCCTCTCGGCAGCGCGGGTGACGTTTTTCTCGTGGAGCAGGGCGTCGAGCGCGATCAGCAGGTTCAGGTCGAAGCGGTTCAGCTGCATTGAGTCGGGAGGTCCTTACGCGGCGACCTATATTGGCAGAAAATATGTCACCCGGGCGAGGGGCGCCTCCGCGGCGGTGTGCGACAATCCGCGCCATGGAGGCTGTCAGTGAGGCGCAGGTCCCGGCGGCGGCGGCTGGGGTGGAAGTAACCGTCGAGCGGTGGGTGCGGGGCAGCACCGTCCATACCACCGACCGGGTTGCCGAAGAGGTGCCCGTGGCGCTGCTCTACAACGGCGAGCCGCACGTGGTCATGCTGGCCACACCGCTTGACCTCGAGGACCTGGCACGCGGTTTTTCGCTGAGCGAAGAACTGGTCGATTCGCCGGAGGAGATCCGTGGCATCGAAGTACGCACTGCGGATGGTTCCGCGGAAGTGCGGATCGCCATTGCCTGGGAGCGGTTTCCGGAGCTGCTGCGCCGGCGCCGCAATCTCACCGGACGCACCGGCTGCGGCCTGTGTGGTTCGGAGACGCTCGAGCAGACCGTGCGCACGCAGACGCTCGTGGGCGCCGGTCCGACCGTCAGTGTCGCCCAGTTGCATGCGGCTATCGAAGAGCTGCCCGCGCACCAGATTTTGAACGCCAGCACGGGCAGTGTGCATGCGGCGGCCTGGGTGATTCCGGGCAGCGGCATAGCGTGCCTGCGTGAGGATGTGGGCCGGCACAATGCCCTGGACAAGACGCTGGGCGCACTGATACGGACCGGGGCCGATCTGGAAGGCGGCTTCATGATGGTGACCAGCCGCGCCAGCTATGAGATGGTGCAGAAGGCCGCCACCATGGGCGTGACGTTCATGGCGGCGCTGTCCGCGCCGACTTCGTTCGCCATCCGCCACGCGCAGCGCTGCGGGTTGACGCTCGTGGCATTTGCGCGATCCGAGCGGCATGTGGTGTACGCCAACGGCCAGCGACTCGTGCAATAGCTCCTGATGGACATCATGTATCAGGGGCGATTTTGTGACCGTTACGACTTCAAGATCACTCAGCCAAAGAGTAGAGGGGCCGCCGCCATGATCGCCATTGACCTGGAACAGCAAAAGCAGCACGCCGTCGCCGTTGCGGTGCACGCCTGATGGCCGCCGCCGGCAAGGCATTGATCTGCGGCTCGATCGCCTACGACACCATCATGGTGTTCGACGGGCGCTTCAAGGACCACATTCTGCCGGACAAGATCCACATGCTGAATGTGTCGTTCCTGGTGCCGCAGATGCGGCGCGAGTTCGGCGGCTGCGCGGGCAACATTGCCTTCAACCTTGCGCTGCTGGGAGACACCGGCTATCCCATGGCCACGGTCGGGCACGATTTTGCGCCGTACCAGAAATGGATGCACGACACCAACGTCCCGCATGACTACGTGCGGATCGTGGACACCGAACACACCGCGCAGGCGTTCATCACGACGGACCAGGATGACAACCAGATTACGGCGTTTCATCCGGGCGCCATGCAGCGGTCGCATCTGAACGCCATCCCGGCGAATGCCGGAATCGCCCTGGGGCTGGTCGGGCCGGACGGTCGGGATGGCATGGTGCAGCACTGCAGCGGATTTGCCGCGGCCGGCATACCCTTCATTTTCGACCCTGGTCAGGGGCTGCCCATGTTCAACGGCGATGACCTGCGCGGCATGATCGCCAAGGCGGCCTGGGTGACCGTCAATGACTATGAATGGCAGGTAGTGCAGCAACGCACCGGCTGGTCCCCGGCCGATGTGGTCAAGCACGTGAAGGCGCTCATCGTGACCCGCGGCGCCGAAGGCTCGACCATCTACACCCCGCAGGGGGAGGTCGTCATTCCTGCTGCGAAGCCGCAGGCAGTGGTGGATCCGACCGGTTGCGGCGACGCGTACCGTGCCGGGCTTCTCCATGGCCTGCTGCACGGCCTGGACTGGCCGGTCACCGGCCGTATTGCCTCGCTTCTGGGTGCCCTGAAGGTCGCGTCCCGGGGCCCCCAGAACCATCGGTTCACCCGGGCCGAGTTCGCGACGCACTATCGGGCTGCTTTCGGAGCTGACCTGCCGAAGTGAGCCCCGGCGCGGTATCATGCACCGCTACCCCATTGGCCCATACAGGACTTGAAGCGCATTCATGGCTAATAACTACGTGTTCACTTCGGAGTCGGTGTCGGAAGGGCACCCGGATAAGGTTGCCGACCAGATCAGCGATGCAGTGCTGGACGCCATCCTGGCGCAGGACAAGCGCGGCCGCGTGGCCTGCGAGACCCTGATCAAGACCGGGGTGGTGATCGTGGCGGGCGAGGTCACGACCTCCGCCTGGGTGGATGTCGAGGCGCTGGTGCGCAAGACCGTACTGGACATCGGCTACAACTCCTCGGAGATGGGGTTTGATGGCGCCAGCTGTGGCGTGCTCAACGTCATCGGCAAGCAGTCCCCGGACATCGCCCAGGGCGTGGACCGCAAGGACGCGCGCAAGCAGGGTGCCGGGGACCAGGGCCTGATGTTCGGCTATGCCACCAACGAGACCGACGTGCTGATGCCGGCGCCCATCACCCTCGCGCACCGCCTGGTGAAGCGTCAGGCCGAGGTTCGCAAGAAGGGCACACTGCCGTGGCTGCGTCCGGATGCCAAGAGCCAGGTCACGCTGCGCTACGAGAACGACAAGCCGGTGGGCATCGAGGCGGTCGTGCTCTCGACCCAGCACAGCGATGACATCTCGACCCGCGCGCTGCGCGAGGCGGTGATGGAGGAGATCCTGATTCCGGTGCTGCCCAAGAAGTGGATCGACAGCCGCACCAAGTACCACATCAATCCCACCGGCCGCTTCGTGGTCGGGGGTCCGGTCGGGGACTGCGGGCTCACGGGCCGCAAGATCATCGTCGACACCTACGGCGGGTTTGCCCGGCACGGCGGTGGTGCGTTCTCCGGCAAGGATCCCTCCAAGGTCGACCGCTCGGCGGCCTATGCCGCGCGCTACGTGGCCAAGAACATCGTGGCGGCCGGACTTGCGGATCGCTGCGAGGTGCAGGTCTCCTACGCCATCGGTGTCGCCGAACCCACCTCGATCATGATCGAGACCTTCGGCACCGGCAAAGTGACCCGCGAGCGGCTCACGCAGCTGGTGCGCAAGCATTTCGACCTGACCCCCTACGGGCTGCGTGAAATGCTGGACCTGGTGCGCCCCATCTACCAGATGACCGCCGCCTACGGCCACTTCGGCCGTACCGAGAAGGAGTTCAGCTGGGAGCGCACCGACAAGGCGAATATCCTCGCCGCGGAACTGAAGTCCAAGGCCCGCGCGGCATAGGCCGGCGGGATTAGAATTCTGCCGCGCATTGCGCGCGGCAGCGTCCGGCGCCTGAGGAGCGCTGCGACAGGCATCCGTGGCCACCTTGGCCGCGGCCGCGCCTGCCAGGCTCAGGCGACGGCCGGTGTGTTGTACACGGCGCTCGTTCTTCAACTGGAGCATTGAACATGAACGCCACACTCAAGCCCGCTGCGGGCTTCTCTGATTTCAAAGTTGCCGACATGGCCCTGGCACCATGGGGTCGCCGCGAGATCCTGATCGCGGAAGTCGAGATGCCCGCACTGATGGCGATCCGCAAGGAATACGCCGTCAGCCAGCCGCTGAAGGGCGCGCGCATCACCGGCTCGCTGCACATGACCATCCAGACGGCGGTACTGATCGAGACGCTCAAGGCCCTCGGCGCCGACGTGCGCTGGGCCTCGTGCAACATCTTCTCGACCCAGGATCACGCTGCGGCGGCCATCGCCGCCACGGGAACTCCGGTATTCGCCCTCAAGGGCGAGTCGCTGGAGGACTACTGGGACTACACCCATCGCATCTTCGAATTTGCCGATGGCCAGGGCCCCAACATGATCCTCGATGACGGCGGCGATGCAACGCTGCTCATGCATCTGGGCGTGCGGGCTGAGAAGGACGCATCGCTCATCGCCAAGCCGACCAGCGAGGAGGAGACTTTCCTGTACGCGGCCATCAAGAAGAAGCTGGCCGCCTCTCCGGGCTGGTACTCACGCGTGTCGAAGGAGATCCGCGGCGTCACCGAGGAGACCACGACCGGTGTGCACCGCCTGTATCAGATGCACAAGGACGGGCGGCTGATGTTCCCGGCCATCAACGTCAATGACTCGGTGACCAAGAGCAAGTTCGACAATCTCTACGGCTGCCGCGAATCGCTGGTCGATGGCATCAAGCGCGCGACCGATGTGATGGTCGCGGGCAAGATCGCCGTGGTCGCCGGCTACGGCGATGTCGGCAAGGGCTCGGCCCAGGCACTGCGGGCACTGTCCGCGCAGGTGTGGGTCACCGAGATCGATCCGATCTGCGCGCTGCAGGCGGCAATGGAAGGCTATCGCGTGGTGACCATGGACTATGCCGCCGACAAGGGCGACATCTTCGTGACCTGCACGGGCAACTATCACGTCATCACCGGCGCGCACATGGCGAAGATGAAGAACAACGCCATCGTGTGCAACATCGGACACTTCGATAACGAGATCGATGTCGCGGCGCTGGAAAAGCTCAAGTGGGAAGAGATCAAGCCGCAGGTCGATCACGTGATCTATCCGGACGGCAAGCGGATCATCCTGCTGGCCAAGGGCCGCCTGGTGAACCTGGGCTGCGGCACCGGCCATCCGTCCTATGTGATGAGCTCTTCGTTCGCCAACCAGACGATCGCGCAGATCGAGTTGTACGCCAACACTTCCAAGTACCCGGTCGGGGTCTATACCCTGCCCAAGCACCTGGACGAGAAAGTGGCGCGGCTGCAGCTGACCACGCTCAATGCCCAGCTGACCGAACTGACGCCCGAGCAGGCGTCTTATATCGGCGTTTCGGTCAAGGGTCCCTATAAGGCGGATCACTACCGCTACTGAGAGCCGAGGCCCCATAATCCCCCCCGGGAATTGTCTCGGGGGGGATAGCATGCTCAAGAGCATTATCGGCGTGGTCCTGGCGATCATCGGTGCGGTCGCCATCGGTGGCATCGCGCTGCACCGGAACGAGCCCATCAACGCGCTGTGGCTGGTCACCGCCGGTGTGTGCGTGTACGTCATCGGCTACCGCTTCTATGCCGCCTGGATAGCCGCCCGGGTGCTGAGCGTGGATGCCACGCGGGCGACGCCGGCGGAGCGGCTCAATGACGGCCGCGACTTCGTGCCGACGCATCGCTGGATCGTCTTCGGACATCACTTCGCGGCCATCGCAGGTCCTGGCCCGCTGGTCGGACCGACCCTGGCCGCCCAGTTCGGGTATCTGCCAGGAACGCTTTGGATCCTCTTCGGCTCGGTGCTCGGCGGTTGTGTCCAGGACATGACCATCCTCTTCATGTCCACCCGCCGCGACGGGCGCAGCCTCGGGCAGATGGCGCGCGATGAGCTCGGACCCTTCGGCGGCTTCGCCGCACTCGCCGGCACGCTCATGATCATGATCATCCTGATCGCGGTGCTGGCGCTGGTGGTCGTCAATGCGATGAAGGGCAGCCCCTGGGCGACCTTCTCGGTATTCGCCACCATTCCGATCGCAGTCGCCATCGGGCTGTACGTGCGCAGCGTGCGGCCGGGCCGCGTGCTGGAAGCCTCCATCATCGGCATGGTATTGCTGCTGCTTGGCGTTGCCGGTGGCGGCTGGATCGATCAAAGCGCGGGCCTGCGCGGCCTGTTCGACTTCTCCGGCCCGCAGCTGGCCGCGTTCGTGATCGGCTATGGCTGGCTCGCCGCCATCATTCCCGTGTGGCTGCTGCTCGCCCCCCGCGGCTATCTGTCGACGTTCCTGAAGATCGGCGTGATCGGGCTGCTCGCCGTCTCGATCATCGTCATCCACCCTGAACTGAAGATGCCGGCGCTCACCCGCTTCACCGCCGGGAATGGGCCGATCTTCGCCGGCAAGGTGTTTCCGTTCGTCTTCATCACCATCGCCTGCGGCGCGGTGTCGGGCTTTCATGCACTCGTTTCCAGCGGCACGACGCCGAAGCTCATCGGCAGCGAGGCTGACGTGCGCCTGGTCGGTTACGGCAGCATGGCGCTCGAGTCCTTCGTCGCGATCATGGCGGTGATCGCGGCGACGCTGCTCGACCCGGGCGTGTACTTCGCGATCAACACCGGAGCCGGCGTGGTCGGCGCGGATGCGCATACCGCCGTTGCGACCATTTCGGGCTGGGGCTTCCCGGTGACGGTCGAGCAGATGCAGCAGCTCGCGCAGCGGATGGGTGAGCGGACGCTCTTCGCCCGTACCGGCGGCGCACCGTCACTCGCGGTGGGCATGGCAAGCATTTTCAGCTCGACCTTCGGCAACCGGCTGCTGGCGGCGTGGTATCACTTCGCACTCATGTTCGAGGCGGTCTTCATCCTCACGACCATCGATGCCGGGACCCGCGTCGGCCGCTTCATGCTGCAGGATTTCCTCGGACACTTCTGGAAGCCGCTCGGACGCACCTCCTGGTATCCGTCGGTGCTCCTGACGAGCGCACTGATCGTGGCGGGCTGGGGCTACTTCCTCTACGTCGGTGTCATCGACCCCAACGGCGGCATCAACATCCTCTGGCCGCTGTTCGGCATCGCCAATCAGATGCTCGCGGCCATCGCACTTAGCATCGCGACCGGGATTCTCATCAAGAGCGGAAAACTCAGGTACTCCTGGGTGACCGGTGGGCCGCTCGCCTGGCTCGCGATCGTGACCACGGTCGCGGCGTGGCAGAAGATCACGAGCCCGGATCCGGCCCTCGGCTTCTTCGCCGGGGCGGCGGATCTGGCGGGCAAGCTCGCAAGTGGTGTGCTCCCGGCGGCGCGCGCCGCGGCGGCTCCCAAGCTCATCTTCAATCAACAGCTCGATGGCTGGCTCACGATCATCTTCTCCGTGATCGTCTGGCTCGTGATCCTCGACATGCTGCGGGTGGCGATCCGCACGGCGCGCGGGCTGCCGACACTGGCGAGCTCCGAGGCTCCGCACGTGGCGCGGCTGCCGGCGGTGGGGGGAAGCGGCTCATGACGGCCGCCGCCGCAGGTGCCATGGCCGTTTGGCGTTCGTGCTGGCGTGCGCTGCGGACCCTGTCGGGCGATGATGCCTATGACCGGTACTGCAGGCATCAGCAGGTCGCGCATCCGGAACTGCCGCTGATGTCGCGGAAGGCGTTTTACGTTGACGAGCAGCAGCGCAAGTGGGGTAGTATTAACCGCTGCTGTTAGGGTGAGGTTATGGCGGATTTGACGGCTCACAGTTCTGCGGATCTCGGCCCCATCGAGGGGGAAGTTGACGACAGCCGACGCAAGTTCCTGTTGCGGGCCACGCTCGGCATGGGGGCCGTTGGCGTCGCGTTCACGGCGACCCCGTTCATCGAATCCTGGCTGCCCTCCGAGCGCGCCCGCGCCCTGGGTGGTCCGACCGAAGTGGATGTGTCCAAGATCGAAGCGGGCCAGATGATCATCACCATCTGGCGCCGGCAGCCCATCTACGTAACGCACCGCACGCCGGACATGATGAAGCTGCTGGGCAACCATGATGATCGCCTGAAGGATCCGGCTTCCGCGGACTCCGACCAGCCGGCCTACTGCAAGAATCCGATCCGGGCGCGCAGCGCGGAGTACCTGGTACTCATCGGCATCTGCACCCACCTGGGTTGCCTGCCGAAGCAGTTCTTCGACGCCGGCGATCCGGTGGTGGGCGCGGACTGGCCGGGCGGTTGGCGCTGTCCCTGCCACGGCTCGCGGTTCGACATGGCGGGGCGCGTCTTTGATGGCTCGCCCGCATCGGTGAACCTGCGCATTCCGCCGTACTCCTTCCCGAATCCCGGGAAGCTCGTCATTGCTGAAGACGCTACCGCCAGCGCGGATGCTGCCGCCTCAGGCTGACTTTCGCACCGCCAGCCATTGTTCGGCGATCTGCACGGCGTTCAGGGCCGCGCCCTTGAGCAGCTGATCGCCCGCGCAGAACAGGCTGATTGACCGTCCCGACGGATCGCTCACATCCTGGCGGATGCGCCCGACCAGGACATCATCCTGTCCCGAGGCATCCTTGGGCATCGGGAAATAATTGTTCGCCACGTCATCCACGATCCGCACCCCGGGGGCATCGGTGAGCAGCTGGCGCACCCGGTCCGGGCTGATCGGATCGCGGCATTCGAAGGTGGCGGCGACGCAGTGGGCGCGCAGCACCGGCACGCGCACGCAGGTGGCGCTGATGCGCAGCTGCGGCTCAGCGAAGATCTTGCGGGCCTCCTGCATGACCTTGATTTCTTCCTCGTTGTAGCCGCTCGCCGGATCGACCCGGGTGTTGTGGCTGAAGACGTTGAAGGCGTAGGGATGTGGCAGCACCGTGTGCCGGTACTCGCGATCCTCCAGGTGCGCCCGCGTGGCCTCGCGCAGCTCTTCCATGGCCGCGGCGCCGGCGCCGGAGGCCGCCTGGTAGGTCGCAAGCGTAAGGCGCCGGATCGGATTCCTGCGGTGCACGGGCCACAGCGGCAGGATCGAGATGATGGCGGCGCAGTTGGGGTTGGCGATGATGCCCTTGTGTTTGGCAATCTCGCCCGCGTTGATCTCCGGGACCACCAGCGGCACATCCTCGTTCATGCGAAAGGCCGAGGAGTTGTCGATCACGATGGCGCCGGCGCGTGCGGCGAGGGGCGCGAAGCGCTTGGAGATGCCGCCGCCGGCTGAAAACAGCGCAATGTCGACGCCCTCGAAACTCGCCTCGGTCAGCTCCTGAATCCGGATGTCCTGGCCACGAAATTTCTGGGTCTTGCCCACCGACCGGGCCGAGGCCAGCAGTCGCAGCTGCGTCACCGGGAAATGGCGCTTCTCGAGGCAGCGGGCCATCTCGACACCCACGGCGCCGGTGGCGCCGACGACGGCGACGACGCAAGGTCGGGTGGTCTGGCTGGTCGGTAACGGCGGCATGCTGAAGTCTCCTTAGCGCAACGCACACGCGCCTATAAAGCGGCGGACGACCGCGGCTGCAATTTCAGCGTTGGTACCCCGCCCCCGCAACGGGCGGGTGGTGTCTTTAGGCGCTGGAGCGGACGGTCGCGTCCGCGGTTTCCGGCACCGGCGCAATCTGCACGCGGCCGCGCCGCACGCGCGGGGCACTGTCCGCGATCTTGCGCACGTTGCCGCTGTTGGGCGGCGAGATGATCATCTGGAAGGTAATCGCGGTGCTGCCACATGCCGGACAACGATTGGCCCATGAGGGACATTCGCGTTCGCATGCTCCACAAACCCGTGCGTGCTGGATTGCCATGGCCGGAAAACTCCTGCGGTCCCGCTGTCCTTACCCACCGGTGCCGGCCGTTGCCCGGCCGAGGGGTGGTTTTTAGGGGCCGCAAGTGTAGCCGATCAGAGGCGCGCCGACGAGCCTCAACGCAAGCCTCAGTGGGCGAAATTAATCAAGTACTCGCACTATTTTGGGGCGGGATCAAATCCGTATTTGGCGAAAATGGCCTGGGCTGCCGGGGAGAGCAGGAATTTGACAAAATCTGCCGCGCCCTCGTGCGCCTGCAGAGTGGTCGCAGCCGGATAGATGATCGGCCCGTGGGAAGTCGACGGGAAATCCGCCACGATGCGGACCTTCTTTTCCACCAGTGCGTCCGTGCGATACACGATGCCCAGCGGGGCCTCACCCCGGGCGACCAATGCCAGCGCCGCGCGGACGTTGTCGGCGGCGGCGACCTTGTCCTGGACCTCGCTCCAGACGCCGAGGTTGGTCAGGGCCTCCTTCGCATACTTGCCGACCGGAACGGAGTCGGGGTTGCCCGTGACCAGGCGGCCGTCGCCCAGCAGTTTTGCCAGGGCGAAGTGCGGTGCGATCGTGACACTCACGGTGCTGTCCGCGGGGCTGATCAGCACCAGTCGATTGCCCAGCACGTTGTGCCGGCTGCCGCTGTCAATGAGCTTGCGGGTCTGCAGATAGTCCATCCAGTCCGTATCGGCGGACAAGAACACATCGGCGGGGGCACCGCCCTCGATCTGGCGGGCGAGCGCGGAGCTGGCGGCGTATGACAGCTTCACGCCACGGTGCGTGGCGCTGGTGAAGGCGGGGCCGATTTCGTTCAAGGCATCGGTGAGCGAGGAGGCCGCCAGCACGATCAGGTCCGGCTGCGCGCCGGCGGCGCCTTGCGCGAGGCTGCTCGCAGGTGCCGCGAATAGCAGCGCGGCCGACAGCAGCAGGCTGCCCACCAGCGTGCGACGGGTCCGCGACCGGGTGACCAGGCTCTTGAGTTTCATGGTTGCCCCGCGGCGCCGTTATATTTCATGAAACATAACCATAGGTTACAGCCGCTGGCCGTGCAAGCAGCGACTAGAATGACGGCATGAATGAGCCCCTCCCGACCGTCGCGGTGCGCCTGCGCATTGATCTCCGGCCGGACTGTTCCATCGGTCCGGGCAAGATCGCGCTCCTGGAACAGATCGAGCGCAGTGGCTCCCTGTCCAAGGCCGCGCGCACCCTGAAGATGAGCTACCGCCGCGCCTGGCTGCTGCTGGAGGATCTGAACCGGACGCTGGGTCAACCCGTGACCACGGCCACGGTGGGGGGCGCCGGCGGCGGCGGCGCGCGCATCACGCCATTTGGTCAGCACGTGGTCGCGGCTTTCCGGGAAATCGAACGCTCAGCGGTGAGCTCGGCCACGCAGCAGCTCGAGTGGCTGACGCAGGCCGGCGTGGCGCCCACCCCGGCACCGGTCGCACCGCGGCGCGCGGTCACCCGCTCGCTGGACCCGAAAAAACGTGGCCGCGAAGTGAAACCGCCTTGACCAGCACCCACACGCGCTGACCGACTGCGAGCGCCAGGGCAGCGCGCGCATCGTCCGTGACGCGCACCATGAGGCGGGGGCCGCCGATATCGGTGCATACCAGCCAGGCCTTCGGGCCATCCGCTTCCAGTCGGGTGATGACGCCGGCAAGACTGTTGCGCACACTCAGGCCGACCGGGGCGTTGATTGACAGAATCAGATCGCGGGCGAGCAACTGCACGCGCATGCGTTGACCGGGCCGCAGATCCTCGGCCTCCACCAGCAACAGGCCATCACCCACCTGAATCTCCTGCAGACCGGAGGCCGCATCGGCGCCACCGGCAACCCCTTCCACGACCGCACCCAACGACTCGGTCCCCACGATCGCGCGCAGGGCAGGGGAGTGACTCACCGCCACGACGTCGCCCTGGTCGGCGACCCGCCCGTTCTCCATCACCACGACGTGACCGGCCAGACGCAGCACTTCTTCAAACTGGTGACTGACGTACACCATGGGCAGCCTGAAATGATCGCGCAATCCTTCCAGGTACGGCAGCAGTTCGCCGCGCCGCGCGCCATCAAGCGAGGCCAGCGGTTCGTCCAGCAGCAGCAGTCGCGGCTGCGCCAGCAACGCGCGGCCGATGGCGACGCGCTGGCGCTCGCCGCCGGAAAGGCCGGCGGGGCGCCGCGCCAGCAGTGCCGCCAGACCCAGCAGCTCGACGACGTCAGTAAATTTGAGGTTGCGAGGGCGCCGGCGCGCGCGCCGCTCACCGTAACGCAGGTTGTCGCGCACCGAGAGGTGCGGGAACAGCCGTGAATCCTGGAACACGTAACCGATGCCGCGCTCTTCTGCCGGGACGTTGATGCCCCGCGCGGCATCGAACAGCACGGTGTCATCGATGCGGATGTGACCGCGATCCGGGCGCAGCAGTCCTGCAATCATGTGGACCGTGGTGGTCTTGCCGCAGCCGGAGCGGCCGAACAGGGCGGTGACGCCGGGCGTCGTGCTGGTGAACGCCACCTCGCACAGGAAGTCCCCGCGCTGCTTGCATACGTCGGCTGCAAGCATTCAGGCGATTCCACGACCGAGCTGCCGGCGCAGCGTGCGCGACAGCCATTCGGAGAGCACCAGCCCGACAAGTCCCAGGGTGAAGGAGATAATCGCCAGCCGTGCAGCGGTGGCATCTCCATTGGGGGTCTGCAGCGCGGTGTACAGCGCCAGCGGCAACGTGCGCGTGATCCCCGGAATGTTTGAAACGAAGGTGATCACGGCACCGAACTCGCCGAGGCCGGCCGCGAACGCCGTGACCGCACCGGCGAGGATCCCGGGCAGCATCAGCGGCAGCGTGATGCTGAAGAACCGGTCCACCGGGCCTGCGCCCAAGGTCCGCGCCGCCTCCTCCAGTCCCGCATCGATGCCCTCGAGCGTCAGGCGGATGGCGCGCACCATCAGCGGAAAGGTCATGACCGCCACCGCCAGCACCGTGCCGGCGGTGGTAAAGATCAGATGGATGCCGAACACGCGTTGCAGCCAGCCACCGATGGGCCCGCGCGCGCCGAACAGCACCAGCAGCAGGTAGCCGGTGAGCACCGGGGGCAGCACCAGCGGCAGATGCGCGAAGGCGTCGAGCAGGGCGCGTCCCGGAAAGCGGCGCCGCACCAGCAGCCACGCCACGGCCGTGGCCACGGGCAGGTTCCACAGGAGGCTCCACAGGGCCACCTCAAGGCTCAGGCGCAGGGCCTGCCATTCATCAGCGCTGAGGAGCATGGGGTCTGCGGTGGACCATCCATGTAGCATGGAGCTTTGGTTGCAGGATGAAAAGGTGGACATCACCGACCCCTCACCAACAATGCCGTTGCTGCCGCAGGAGGCCGCGGCACTAGAAGCTACCGCGGTGCGGCTGGCCCAGGAGGCGGGTAGCCGCATCACGGCGGCCGTCAACGGCGAACTGGCTGTGCACTTCAAGGAGACCCGCCCGGAATGGGCTGCGAACTCCAATCCGGTGAGCGACATCGACCAGTCCGTCGAGCGCGACCTGCGCGCGCAGATTGCCGCCGCGTATCCGCAGCACGCCATCATCGGCGAGGAGCAGGCGCCGAGCGGCCCACCCGGCGCGCTCATCAGCTGGGTCATTGATCCGGTGGACGGCACCTGCAATTTCATCAATGGCGTGCCGTTGTACGCCTGCTCGATCGGCGTGCTGTACGAGGGGTGGCCGGTGGCCGGCGCGATCTGGTGTGCCGCGACCCACGCCGTCGGCCCCGGTGTCTATCACGCGCATGCCGGGGGTTCCCTGTGCTTCAACGGCCGGCCCACGGCGCGGCGCAAAGCCGGTCACTGGCGCGGCCTGGCTGCCGAACACGGACGCACTTCCCGCTACGCCGCGGACTGGGACATCCGGGTGCTCGGAACATCGGCCGTCGAATTCGCCTGGGTCGCCTGCGGGCTGTTGCGCCTCGCGCATATGCCGCGGCCCGGCCTGTGGGACGCGGCCGCGGGTCTGGCGCTGCTGAATGCGGCCGGCTGCCGCGCGCTGACCTGGGAGCACGGACGCTGGACGCCGCTGGTGCGGTTCACGCCACCAACAGGTAAGAATGCCGGCCAGCTTGGGGCATGGAAGCAGCCGGTCCTGATCGGCGCCCCGGAGGATGTCGCCGCAGCGCTTAAGGAGTCGCGACCGGGCTAGGGGGTTTTCGGGCCGTTGAGGAGGTCGCGGGCATCGTACTCGAGCAGCTCCCCGATGCGTTCGACGACGACATCCGCGGGCGCGAAGCCGGCGAGGGCGGCGGTGTCGTGCGCGTAATGCCCCTGGCGCGGGAACACCGTCGTGACCCGGTCGTGCCACTGGTTGCGCAGTGAATCGAGGATGCGCAGCTTGTCGTCGATCATGACGTAATGCCGTGCCGGATAGCGCTGCTCGACGGACTTGAGCATCTGCTCCTTGTGCACGTAGATCAGCACGCGTCCCTCCACGGCTTCCCAGATCCCGGATCTTTGGATCTTGCGCGGCTGGAACACCACATCCCCGTCGGACAGGATTACGGTTTCACCTATTCCCTGCAGATGTTCCAGGACCGCAAGGGCATTCGGATACAGACGGTCGGCGAAGGGATAGTCGATCAGGAAGCTCGACATGCCGAGCAACTCGGGCACGTCCAGGTTTTCCAGCCGGTATTGCTGCAGGGCGCCCAGATAATCGACATACCCCAACCGGCTGCGGACCTCCTCCAGGATCTGCGAGTAGCGATCGCGGCTGGTGGTCCCGTACTCGCGGGCGATGTGGTCCATCAGATCGCTGATCAGCCGGTCGTTGTCGAGCAGCGTGTTGTCGACATCGATCAGGAACACGATGTCGGCCGGGGCGGCGGCGGTGCTCTGCGGTGTCATGCGCCGCCCTCGTACACCGGACTGGACAGCAGCCAGCGCGCGGAATCCGCACGCGCCTGGTTGATCGGTTCATCGGGAATTGAGCCCAACAGCAGGGCGCTGCGCGCCGTGAGCACCTCCTTGAACTCCGGGTGGCTGATGATGAAGAGCCGGTTGTGACGGATGCCCTCCAGCACGTAGCCGCCGGCCGTGACGGCATCCATCGCGTGCAGCATGAACTCCGGCGGCGGCGCGCCCTGTTCCTTGCCAACCGCGGCATATCCGGAGTCGGCCAGCTCCGCGGGCCGGCTGCGGGCACTGTCAGCGATGTTGGATTTCACCGGTCCCGGGCAATATACCGACACGCCGATGGGCCGGCCGACGAGGTCCGTACGCAGTGCTTCGCTGAGCCCCACCACCGCGAATTTCGAGGTCGCGTACAAGCCGACCGAACCCAGCGCGGCAATGCCGCCGATGGAGGAGACGTTGACGATGTGACCCGGCAGTGCCGAGGCCAGCATGCGTGGCAGGAAGGTCATCAGGCCGTTGACGACGCCACCGACGTTGACGCCCATGACCCAATCCCAATCGGCATAGGTCGCATGTTCCATCAGGCCATGCACACCGACCCCGGCATTGTTGATGAGCACCTGCACCGGTCCACCGAGAACCTTTTCTGCTTCGTCCGCGGCGGCCGGAAACGCGGCACGGTCCGTCACGTCGAGGCGGATCGCATGCACCTGCTGCCGGGGGAGTGCGGCAAAATACCCAAGCGCGTCGTCCCGGTGCTGGGGCTGGCGGTAGGTGAATGCGACCTTCATGCCCGCTGCCGCCAGCACCTTGACCAGGCCCAGGCCGATGCCGCTGCTGCCGCCGGTTACGAAGGCGATCTTG
>Ga0302310_10000184_pt1 | contig 59861 bp, 48 predicted proteins | sample III_Palsa_N1_2_FD_200451 | JGI IMG/M metagenome (GOLD analysis project Ga0302310, IMG submission 200451) | Peat permafrost microbial communities from Stordalen Mire near Abisko, Sweden - III_Palsa_N1_2 | ecosystem: Environmental > Terrestrial > Soil > Palsa > Peat permafrost | place: Sweden...
GACGTTCGCTTTTTGTAGCGTAGTCAAAGATACCCCCTAAGCGACTCGACGCGGCCCCTGAGGTCCGCGATCTGCGCAAGGATCGGATTGATTTCGATCATGGTTGAGCCAGTTGAAGTTGCGGGCGCTGCAAGACGCCGTCGGTAAATAGCAGTACAGGATAGCAAACAGGTCAAGTCAATGCGTGGCTGTGTACCCCCCGCACGGCCCGGCCAGAGGGGTCGGCAGCGTTTGCGAACGCCGGATCCCAAGCCAGCGCAGCGGCTGATGAGCAGGCAATCGATTTTCCGCCCGGCACGGTGGCCGCGCAGGCCTCGCCCGGGAAATGCTGCTCGAAGATGCGCCGGTACAGGTAAGCCTCTTTCGTCGCTGGCGTATTGAACGGGTAGCGCGCGGCCGCCGCGGTGAATTCGCGATCGCTGATGGACTGCTCCGCGTGGGCTTTCAGCCCATCGATCCAGCCGTAGCCGACACCATCGCTGAACTGCTCCTTCTGGCGCCACAGGATCGCATCGGGCAGCGCACCCTGGAACGCCTCGCGCAGTACCGCTTTTTCGATACGGCCCTGCCCTGCCATCTTGTGTTTCGCGTCCATGCCCATCGCCACGTCGATGAATTCCAGATCCAGGAACGGCACGCGCGCCTCCACGCCCCAGGCCATCATCGCCTTGTTCGCACGCAGGCAGTCGTAGCTGTGCAACGCATCGATCTTGCGCACGGTTTCCTCGTGAAATGCCTCGGCTGACGGCGCCTTGTGGAAATACAGGTAGCCGCCAAACAACTCGTCCGAGCCTTCGCCGGACAGCACCATCTTCACGCCCATCGCCTTGATTCGCCGCGCCAGCAGGTACATCGGCGTGGCGGCGCGGATGGTGGTGACGTCGTAGGTCTCGATGTGTCGGATCACTTCGGGCAGCGCATCGAGGCCTTCCCAAAACGTGTAGATGAAACCGTGATGCACGGTGCCCAGCGCGTCGGCGGCGATCTGTGCGGCGGCGAGATCAGGCGAGCCATCCAGCCCGATCGCAAAGGAATGCAGGCGCGGCCACCACGCTTCGCTGCGATCGTCGTCCTCGACGCGTTCCCGGGCGAAATGTGCGGCACAGGCCGCCACCAACGAGGAGTCCAGTCCACCGGAAAGCAGCACACCGTACGGCACATCGGTCATCAGCTGCCGATGCACGGCCTGCTCGAACGCCAGCCGCAAGGCCGGCGCAGCAACCTCATGGCCCCGCGTGTGGGCATAGTCGCGCCATGGCTTGTGGTAGTAACGCTGCAACTCGCCGCTGGCGCTGTCGTAGACATGACCAGGCGGGAACGGCGACACATCGGCGCATAGACCGACCAGCGCCTTCATCTCCGAAGCCACGCACGTGCGCCCGACCCGATCATGGCCCCAGTAAAGCGGACATACGCCGATCGGATCGCGGGCGATCAGGTAACGCTGCGCCGCGCCGTCCCACAACGCGAACGCGAAAATGCCATTGAGCTTGTTGCACAAGTCGGCCGCAGGAGCAGCGGCATCACTTTCGCGATACAGCGCGTTGATCACTTCGCAGTCCGAAGCGGTGGTGAATTCATAAGCGCTGGCCGCACGCAATTCGCGATGGTTGTAGATCTCGCCATTCACCGCCAGCGCCAGTTCGCCATCACGCGAACGAAGCGGCTGCGCGCCGCTGGCCGGATCGACGATGGCCAGCCGCTCGTGCACCAGGATCACCCCGGCATCGACGAACACACCGCTCCAGTCCGGCCCGCGATGACGCTGCCGCTGCGACAGTTCCAGCGCCTGTCGCCGCAACGCCGCCAGATCGTCGCCCGGCTGCAGATCGAATATCCCGAAAATCGAACACATGGCCATTCCTCTATCGTTGAAAGTGCTGAATGAAGAAACCTCGAAAAACCGCCCCTTGCCCGTCATCCTTACGGATGCACCGCCCCACCTCGTCATCCCTGCGAAGCCACCGCCCCCAGCTCGTCATCCCTGCGAAGGCAGGGACCCGGTGCCCCTGGCTCTCCAGGAATTCGAAACTCCTGGGTCCCTGCGTTCGCAGGGATGACGAGCTGGATAGCGGGTTAGTTGAGGTACCCCAAAATCCCTAATAAAAATGGTGTCGCAGAAACGAAGAAGGCCCGCACTGGGCGGGCCTTCTTCGCGTGTTTCGGAAACTTGAAGCTACGCGTCGGCCCGCCAGAAGTTGGCGTTATTGTTCGCGCGATTGTTGTTGCTACCGGCCGGGTTGTTGCCAGCCAGCACAAAGCCCCGCGCGGAAAGCGCGGTGGCGGTCTGTGAGCTGGCAATCATCGGATGCATGAGACGACTAGAACAGATTGGACGTCCATACGCAAGTGGTCGGCGAGGATGCGTCATCAGGCCGCTGATTCGCTGATCCAGCGCCGCGCTTCGTCCTGTTCACTCAGATGAAACAGGCGGATCTCGGCAGGGATCATGAAGCTCATCGCCGTGGTGGTCGTGCGCAACCATGGCACGTCGCTCACCAGAGCCACCCGATCCCAGCCGCTGAAGTGGCGCATGCCCAGCTTGGCGTCGTCCCACATGGCACCGGGATCGAACCCGGTGAAATCCTCGGCAGTGATATAGAGCACCCGCAACTTCCGGTTGAGCGCGAAAGCCGCCTCGACATCGGGGACGATCACGCGTTCGTAGTCACCGGCAGTGACTTGGCCCCTGGCTCGAAAACCCAGCGTACCGGCAGGCAATCCTTCGATCTGTTCGATCATGGCAGTTTCCTTGTGCAGGCAGGTAAGCCACCAGTCTGAATCTGCCACTGTGAACACTATGCGAGCTCATCCATCAGCACAGCCACAACAGCTTTAGTGCACGTGCAGCCTCAGCTCGGCTCGATATGCCGCAGCAGCAAGCGCGGGCTTTCACGCCCCTGCCAGTCGTTGATGCCCAGTTCGTAGACAGCGCGCAGTCGAGACGGCGGCGGTTGGCCGTGATACGCGTTGAACATCACCGCATCGTGCAGCGTGCCATCGCGTGGATCGCGCAATTGCAGACGCAGGTGGCGCTCGGCCATCACCTTCCAGCTGGTGCACTCGAACAGGTTGTCGAACAGCGGCTCGGGAAACGCCTGCCCCCAAGGCCCCGCATGGCGCAGCTGCCGGGCCAGTTCCAGCGACGCGGCACCGGGCGGCAGCTCGCCGTCGGTATAGAGCACCGCCTGCAAGCGTTCGGCATCGATCAGTTCGCGCGCGATCGCGTCGAATGCCGCGGCAAAACGCGGATAGTCACAGGTTTTCAGGCTTAGTCCCGCCGCCATCGCATGGCCGCCGAAGCGTTCGATCAGTCCGGGCTGTCGCGCATCGATCGTGGCCAGCGCGTCGCGGATGTGGAAGCCCGAGATCGAGCGCGCCGACCCCCGAAGATCATCGGTGTTGTCCTCGCTGGCCGGCGCAAAGGCGATCACCGGGCGATGCAGGCGATCCTTAACCTTCGACGCGACCAGACCCACGATGCCGGCATGCCAGGACGGCTCGTACAGCGCTACACCTACAGCATCGGTATAGGCCGCCCCGGCCACGATCAACTCGGCTTCGGCCACCATCGAGGCCTGCATATCGCGGCGCTCCAGATTGATCGCGTTGAGCTCGCCGGCGTAGCGGCGCGCTTGCGCCGGGTCGTCAGTGAGCAGGCATTCGACACCCAACCGCATATCCTCCAACCGCCCCGCCGCATTCAGACGCGGACCGACTGCATAGCCGAGATCGCTGGCGCATAGTGTCGCCACACTGCGCTTGCCGGCTTCAACCAGCGCAATGATGCCGGCACAGCCACGACCACCGCGGATACGTTGCAGCCCCGCTTCCACCAGCACGCGATTGTTGAAATCCAGCGGGACGAGATCGGCCACCGTACCCAACGCGACCAGATCGAGCAGCACGGACAGATCGGGCTCGCTGCCACTGGCAAAAGCCGCTTGCCCGCGCAACTGCGCACGCAGCGCCAGCAGCAGGTAAAACATCACGCCCACGCCGGCCAGCGCCTTGCTGGGAAACGCTTTGTTCAAGCGCGCGTCGTGTGCGCAAAGATCACAAGGTGGGCTTGCATGCCCGCAGCTTTCAAGATCGACCAGATTGGGATTGACCATCGCATCGCATGCCGGCAACTGCTCGCCCGGCAGGTGATGGTCGGTAACGATGACGCGGATGCCGTGCGCCTTCGCGGCGGCCACGCCAGCGACACTGGCGACGCCGTTGTCGACGGTGACGATCAGCTGCGGCTTCGGCTGCATCGATTCGACGAAGGCCGGGCTCAACCCGTAGCCGTGAACGAAACGATTCGGTATGGCATAGCTGACCCGCTTCGCGCCAAGCAATCGCAATCCGCGCACGGCCACGGCGGTGCCGGTGGCGCCATCACAGTCGTAGTCGCCAGCGACAAGAATCGTCCAGTCTTCGCGAATCGCTTCGACCAGCAACGCGACTGCCTGCGCCATGCCGCCCAGCGTTTGCGGCGACAACATCCGCGCCAGCCGATGTTCAACCTGTGCGGGGCCGAGTACGCCGCGCGCGGCATAGACCTGTTGCAGCACGGGATGCACTGAGTCGGGCCAGCCACTGGGTGCACCTTTGGAGTCGCGCCTGCGCAGCTGAAGCGCACCCAATGACGACGTGCTCAACGGCCGGCCCCACGCCAGAAGCGCCAGCGATGCCACGGCTTACGCAGCCATCGCTCACCGCTGGCGAAATGCAGGCAGACCGACTGCCGAGCCAGCAGCGCATTCAACGTCGGCCACCAGCGGGATTCGATGTCGCTGGCGGGTAGATCCTGCAGATCGATCAGCCAACCCGCCGTCGCAGCGGCGATCGCTTCAGGAGTACGCGCCTGGAGCGCGACCCCTGCACGCTTGGCCAAGGCGCTCAGCAGCAGATCATCACTGACCACGCCGGTCAGGTCGCTATGAACGCGGTCAGGCGAGCTACCACCGCCCCATAGCCACAGACTGTTGATCGGCGCGAGACCACGCGCACGCCGTTCGGCATTCAGCGGGTGCTGATGCAGCAGCACCTGGAGTTCGTTGATCAGCACGCGCCAACGTCGCCCCTCCGCGCCCTGCGGCAGGTGCTGCGACAGGTCCTCGCCCATGGCTTGCTCGGGCGCGGCGAAGATCGGCAGCGGACTGTTTAGCGGCAGTCGCAGATGCCAGCGATCCGGTGTGGAAATTTCCAGTTGCAGGCCGGCTTCGTCGAATACCGGAATCAGCGGCTGGGCCAGCGCCTGCGCCTCGGCCATCTCCAGTTGCAACTGACCACACGCCAGCAAGCGCACGCCGTTCAAATCGGGCTGCACCCAGGCAGGGTCAGCCGACAACCAGGTGAAGCCAGCGGCATCGGCTGCGATGTACTCGCGTGTAAGCGCGGCCGCCGGCAGGTTCGCGTCGACACCCTGGAAATAATCGCCCAGTCCGGCCAGATAGCCGGCAGTACCGGAGCTCAGCGGGTTGGCACGGGCCAGCAACTGACGCAGCGGATGCTCGGGTTCGAAATGCGCCAGCGCAGGCAGCCACAGTTGCAACGACGGCTTCGGCTGGACGCTCATCGGTATCCTTAAGCTTCCAATCGCTCGTACAGTTCCAGCCATTCTGCATCCAGCGCTTCTTTCTCGCGGCGCAGTTCCGTTTGGCGCTGTCCCAATCGCATCATTTCCTGGGTGGGACCGTTGTACGTGGCCGGATCAGCGAGCTGGGCCTCCAGCGTAGCCAGTTCGGCGTCGATGCTGGCCGTGCGCGTCTCGATCCGCTTCACCCGCTGGCGTGAGGTCTTCTCGTTCTCGCGCTGGGCGGCGGCGTTGCGACGGCGTTCCTCAGGTGTTTCATCCGGCACGACCTTGACCACCGGCTTGAATGCCGGCTTGGCGGCAGCCGATCCAGCCTTGGCGGCCTTCTTGTTGGCCGCGCCGCGCGTGCGCAACCATTTCGCGTAATCGTCGAGATCGCCGTCGAAACTTTCCACCACACCGTCAGCTACGCGCCAGAAACTGTCGCAGACCATGCCGAGCAAATGGCGATCATGCGATACCAGCACCAGGGCGCCGTCGAAGTCGGCCAAGGCATCGGCCAGCGCTTCGCGCATGTCCAGGTCGAGATGGTTGGTCGGTTCGTCGAGCAGCAGCAGGTTCGGCTTGTCCCATGCGATCAGCGCCAGCGCGAGCCGTGCGCGCTCGCCGCCGGAGAAACCGTCCACCGATTCGAACGCGCGGTCGCCCGCGAAATTCCAGGTACCAAGGAAATCACGCATGACCTGCATGGCCACGCCCGGCGCCTTGTCCTGCAGGTGGTCGAGCGGACTGGTGCCTTCGCGCAGGCTCTCCACCGTGTGCTGGGCGAAGTAACCGATCTTCAGATCCTTGTGCGCCTTGCGGATGCCGGCCAGCGGTTCAAGCTCACCCACCAGGGTCTTCACCAGGGTGGATTTACCCGCGCCATTGGGACCGAGCAGGCCGATCCGGTCGCCCGCTTCGAGGCTGAAGCGAACGTCGCGCAGGATGATGTTGGCGTCACCATGGTCATCCGGATAGCCGGCCGTGATGTCTTCCAGCTGCAGCATGGAATCGGGCAGACGCCCAGGCACCGGGAACTGGAAACTGAAGGGCCGCTCGGCGCGCACCGCCTCGGTACCGGCCAGCTTCTCCAGCCGCTTCATGCGCGACTGTGCCTGCTTGGCCTTGCTGGCCTTGGCCTTGAATCGATCGACGAAGGACTGCAGATGAGCCCGCTCGGCCTGCTCGCGCTCATGCGAAATCTGCTGCTGGCGCAGCTGCTCGGCGCGCAGGCGTTCGAACGCACTGTAGTTGCCGGTATACAGCTTCGCCTTGCCGTCATTCAGGTGCATGGTGTGCGTGATCACGCCATCGAGGAACTCGCGATCGTGCGAAATAATCAGCAAGGTGCCCTGATAGCGGCGCAGCCATTCTTCCAGCCATAGCACGGCATCAAGATCGAGATGGTTGGTCGGCTCATCCAGCAGCAATAGTTCGGACGGGGCCATCAAGGCGCGGGCCAGGTTCAGGCGTACGCGCCAGCCGCCAGAGAACTCCCGCACCGCACGTTCGTGGGTTTCCGGTGAAAAACCCAGTCCATGCAGCAGGCGGCCGGCGCGGGCGCGGGCATCGTAGCCATGCAACTCTTCGATACGGTGATGCGCACGCGCCATCGCCTCGGTATCGCCGCGTGCGTCGGCGTCGTTTTCCTCCAGCAGCACGGCGGCGAGTTCCTCATCACCGCCCAGCACATAGTCGATCGCGGCATCCGGCAGCGCCGGGGTTTCCTGCTCCACCGAGGCCAGCCGCAGCTTGGCCGGCAGATCCAGTTCGCCAGCATCGCCCTCCAGCTTGCCCTGCAAGGCCGCAAACAGACTGGATTTGCCGCAGCCATTGCGGCCGATCACGCCCAGGCGCCATCCGCTCTGGATCACCAGGTCGATGTCGGAAAGCAGCAGGCGGCTGCCGCGGCGCAGGGCGAAGTGTTTGAAAGCAATCATTACGGGTGAGGTGTCCGGACCGGGCGAACAGCCGCCCGCAGCCGCCCATGATAGCCGCCATCGCGGTATTCTCGGTGAGCGGGGTGGTTGCGCCCGTGTGATGCCGAATGTCCATTCCGTCGCAATCGCTACAAACCAACGCGGCGTAATCCACACTATGCTTGCCATCATGTGGCGTAGCCTGGGTGGTTCTGCTACAACGACGCCGCATACAGCCTTGTCTGGAGAGGGGAGCCATGGTCAAGTTCACACGCAGTTTGCCGTTCATCGTCTTGCTGGTAGCCAGCGCCGGTTTTGCCGCGCCGCAGGTGGCCCGCGCGACCGGAGATACCCTGCTGGTGCATCGCGTGCAGGAAGAGAACAGCATGAACCTGCCCAGCCGCGGTGAGAGCATGGCCCAGGTCGAAAAAACCTACGGCGCTCCCATGCGTAAATTGTCTCCGGCCGGCGGTGATACGGCGAAGCATCCGCAGATCAACCGCTGGGAGTACTCCACGTTTATCGTGTATTTCGAGCACGAGCATGTGATTCACTCGGTGCTCAATACACCGGCGGGCAACAACACGAATCCGGCAGCCGTCAACTGATCGGCTTTCAACTGACCCCGTTGCGCTGAATCGATTTTCCGACCGCGCGGCCTGTGGCGACACAGGCCGCGTTTTTGTGTGCGAAACGAAACCCACGTCGTACACTTTGCAGCTCTGCGCCTCCATGGCGCCCTCGTGACCACCCGAGACATTCCATGACCGACCCCTCTCTACGCCTGCCAGCGGAATGGGAACCGCAGGCCGCGGTGCTGATCGCCTGGCCACACGCCGACACCGACTGGGCCGACCGCCTGGCCGAGGTGGAGACCACTTATGTGGCGCTGGCTGCTGCCGTCACGCGCTTCCAGCGCCTGATCATCGTGGTGGCCGATCGCGCGCTGCGGGTACATGTGGAAGCCCAGCTGAGCAAGGCGGCCGTCGATCTGGCGAAAATCCATTTCGTCGAATTGCCGTATGACGACACCTGGCTGCGCGACTCCGGCCCGATCACTCTGAAGGCCGGCGACAACCGGTTCCAGTTGACCGATTTCCGCTTCACCGGCTGGGGCGGCAAGTTCGGTGCCGAGCAGGACGATGCCCTGATCGCCGGGCTGGTCGAAGCGGGCGTGTTTGGCCACGCCGACCATCAGCGGATCGACTGGGCGCTGGAAGGCGGCGGCATCGAGAGCGACGGCGAAGGCACCGTACTCACCACCTGGCGTTGCCTCGTCCAGCGCCATCCCGAGCAGTCACGTGAGGAGATGACCAGCATCCTGCGCGACAGCCTGCACGCCTCACGTGTGTTGTGGCTGGACTATGGCTATCTTGAAGGCGACGATACCGACGCGCATATCGACACGCTGGCGCGCTTCGCGCCGGGCGAGCGCATCGTGTTCCAGGCCTGCGACGATGCCAGCGATCCGCATCACGATGAGCTGCGGCGCATGGGTGACGAATTGGCTGCGTTGCGTACTACAGATGGCCAGCCCTATCAGCTGTATCCCCTGCCCTGGGCGAAACCCATCCTCGACCACGGCCGCCGCCTCGCTGCCTCGTATGCGAACTATCTGATCGTCAACGGCGCCGTGCTGGTGCCGGCCTATGGCGACAAGGCCGACAACGAAGCAGCCCGGATCATCGGCTCCGCACATCCGGGTCGGGAAGTCGTGCAAGTGCCCTGTCGCCCGCTAATCTGGCAGAACGGCAGCCTGCATTGCATCACCATGCAGCTGCCCGCCGGCCTGGCCTGAGAGCCGGTTCAAGGCTCTTGTGGGAGATTCCATGTTTGCACGCAAGATCACCGCCAAGCAGACGCGTAGGTTGGGGTGAGCGCAGCGATGCCCAACATGCACTCCAACCTCCGGAAAATCGTTGGGCATCGCTGCGCTCACCCCAACCTACGCTCTCCATGCGCATCAGCGGGCTCTTGTGGGAGACCCCGAAATTCTGAACGAGCTCAGGAATACAACGGCATCCGCTAAACTTGGCGTTCTGCCCCCACCGGCAGCCCCGTAAGGATGGAAGCCGATGACCCGCAAGACCCTCAAGGTTGCACTGCTGCAGGAAACCGACCGCGGTAGCCGCGATGCCAATCTCGATGCCATCGAAGCCGGCCTGCGCGAAGCCGCTGCAGCTGGCGTCGAGCTGGTACTGCTGCAGGAGCTACACAACGGGCCGTACTTCTGCCAGCGCGAGTCGGTCGAAGTGTTCGACCAGGCCGAGAGCATTCCCGGCCCCGGCACCGCGCGCATCGGCAAACTGGCCGAGGAGCTTAAGCTGGTCGTCATCGCATCGCTGTTCGAGCGCCGCGCGGCCGGGCTGTACCACAACACTGCCGTGGTATTCGATCGCTCGGCGGCGATTGCCGGCAAGTATCGCAAGATGCATATCCCGGACGATCCCGCCTTTTACGAGAAGTTCTACTTCACTCCGGGCGATCTCGGTTTCGAACCGATCGACACCTCGGTCGGCCGGCTCGGCGTGCTGGTCTGCTGGGATCAGTGGTACCCGGAAGCCGCCCGCCTGATGGCGCTGGCCGGCGCCGAACTACTGCTCTATCCCACCGCGATCGGCTGGGATCCGAACGACGACCAGGCCGAGAAGGACCGCCAGTGCGATGCATGGATCACCGTGCAGCGCGGCCACGCGGTCGCCAATGGCCTGCCCCTGCTGGCCTGCAACCGCACCGGTCATGAGGCCGATCCGTCCGGCGTGGGTGCGGGTATCGACTTCTGGGGCAACAGTTTCGTGGCCGGTCCACAAGGTGAATTTCTGGCACAGGCCGGCACCGACAAACGCGAGCTGTTGCTGGCCGAAGTCGATCTGGCCCGTAGCGAACACGTACGGCGCATCTGGCCGTTCCTGCGCGATCGCCGCATCGACGCCTATGCCGATCTGCTCAAGCGCTTTCGCGACTGAAGCCACACTTGCCGCTTCCCGCGCCGCTTGTTCCGCCGGACTGTCATCCCCATGCTTGAATTTCCCCTACGACCCGGCACGCTGATCGCATGAGCTTCCCCGAAACAGATCTCCCCCTGTTGCCAGCCCTGCAAGGCCAGCCGATCGAACGCGTGCAACGCGACGGCGTCGAATACGTCGTGCTTGGTACCGCACATGTCTCGCGCAGCAGCGTGGACGCGGTCGATGCACTGCTGGCGCACGAACACTTCGATGCGGTAGCGGTGGAGCTGTGCGACAGCCGCGCGCAGAGCATGCGCGACCCGGAAGCGTTCAAGCAGATAGACCTGTTCAAGGTGATCCGCCAGGGCAAGGCCGGCATGGTCGCCGCGAGTCTGGTGCTGTCGACGTTCCAGAAACGCCTGGCCGACCAATCCGGCATCCAGCCCGGTGCCGAAATGAAGGCGGCGATGGACGGCGCCGACCAGCGTGGACTGCCGCTCTGGCTCATCGACCGCGAGGTTGGCACCACGCTCAAACGCGCCTGGCACAGTGTGGGCTTCTGGCAGCGCTTCGGCCTGCTCGGCGGCCTGTTGGCCAGCGTGTTCGAGCGCGAGGAAATCGAGCAAGCCGAGATCGAGAAACTGAAACAAGGCGATCTGCTGGAAAGCGCCTTCAGCGAATTCGCCAGCGAATCAAAACCGCTTTACCAAAGCCTGATCGGCGAGCGCGACGCCTTCATGGCCGCACGCCTGCGCGAGGAAGCGACGCGCTCGGCAACGAGCGAGCCGCGCCGTGTGCTGGTGGTGATCGGCGCCGGTCATCTCAAGGGGCTGTGCACGCTGCTGCACGACCAGCAGAGCGATCCGGCCACCGAAGTAGAAAAACTGGCCGCCACGCCACCCAAGGCACGCTGGCCGAAATGGCTCGCTGCCGCGCTGGTACTACTGGTGTTCGCCGCGATCGCGTTTGCATTTCACCGCAATGCCGCGCTCGGCACGCAGGCGCTCATGTCATGGGTGCTGTTCACCGGTGGATTCGCCGCACTCGGCGCGCTGGCCGCTGGCGGCCATCCGCTGAGCATCCTCGCCGCCTTCATCGCGGCACCGATCAAACCGTTCCGCCCCGGCATCCCCGCGGGCGGCATCAGCGCGATGGCCGAAGCCTGGGTACGCCACCCGCGTGTCGCCGACTTCGAAACCCTGCGCGACGACATCGTTCACTGGAGCGGCTGGTGGAAAAACCGCGTGGCCCGCACCCTGCTGAACTTCTTCCTGGTCAGCATCGGCACGATCATCGGCGAATACACCGCCGGCATCCACATCTTCAAAAGCCTGATCTGACCCACGCCACACGCTAAGTCGGCAAGCCCGCGCATGTTACGATTCGCGCCGCCTGCAGCCCCGCCTGCAGCGCGCTCCAACACCCTGCCCGGGTGGCGAAACTGGTAGACGCAAGGGACTTAAAATCCCTCAGCCGCAAGGCTATGCGGGTTCGACCCCCGCCCCGGGCACCATATATATCAATGACTTAAGGTTAGACAATCCGCTTTCGTCTGTAGCGACTCTCTAAAAATCCCTAGTCAGTCCCTACACGGGATACATTCGCCGTTTCGATCACTCTGGGCTCTGCTAACGTCAGCACTCGACGGCGATTTCAACAAGCTGTTGCATTGACCGGCTGAAACCGCCGCCTGAAACGGATCTTAGTTGACCATGCCAGCTGAAATCGCAACCGCAATCATCGCCGCCTCTGGCGCAGTGATACTCGCTGGAACCACCTATTGGTTCACGAAAAAGAGCGAGCGTGAAGCGGAATTGCGGAAGGAGAAGTTGGAGCACTACAAGGACTTCGTAGCAAGCCTGAGTGGCATTATCTCTGGCGAATTTACCGCTGATGGTCAACGCGCTTTTTCGCGCGCTTGCAACAAACTTAATCTTGTCGCGCCTCAGAACGTCCTTCGGGCGCTCCAGGCATTTCAGACAGAAATAAAGACCAACAACACATCACGAAGCAACGAGCGACATGACCAACTCATGTCCACGCTCTTCTACCAAATTCGGAAAGACCTCGGTGTGTCACCAACGGATAGCGAGGCCTCTTTTCAGGTGCGGCTTTGGGCTTCCGGCTTTCCTCCCGTATAGTCATGAGAAGGAAAAAGAGGAAGCCGCGAAGCTTCCTCTTCCTGCATGCAGAACCGGGGTCCAGCGTGTCTAAGTGTCTGGAATGGCGTTACAAAGCCATTCCCGAGCGTATCTAGGCGCCTGCTTCAGTGTCTGTAGCTACGGCAAGTGTCTGTTGCTCAGTCACCCGAATGAACCTTGTCGCCGTCAACTACATAAACGCGCGCTTGCCTCCCGAAATCAGGAATCCACACCTTCTGCGCCGTTTTCCCCTGGGCGCCAGGTTTGAGCCAGCCAGCTTTGATCAGCACGCCAGTCGCCCACGCCGCGTTGTGGCCCTTGATGATTTCCTTGAACGCTTCGGGCAAAACAAGATATTCCCGCGCGCCGTCGCCCGGCAATCGACTAAACCCGGCTCGATTAATGACTTTCATCGGATCACGATTGCGGTCCAGCGGCTCAAACCTGCTATCTCCATGGGTTTCCATGAATTTACGCACCTGCGACAGCAGAACATCGGGTTCTGAGTTGCCTTCCGTGCCCCGTGCTTCGCGCCATTGTTCAAAACACGTTTTAGCCGCCTGCATTGCTTCGCCTGCCGGCCATCCGGTGAGCCCATAGCTCGTCGCCAGTTCGCCGGCTGCGCCGATCAATGCGAGTCGTTGCGCAACTCGACGTACCTGGCTTTCACTCCTCCCCACCATTTCGTCTGTCAGCGAGTCACGATCGGCCTTAAGCCTTGTCCGTGTCGCATCCGTGCTCGCTGTCAGTCCCTGCAAGAACGCCGGCAGAGCGTGGCCGTAGTGGGTGCGGGAAGCTGCCCTGATCTCATCAGCAAACTCGCCTGCACTGACACCCGTGGGCAGCCGTTCGAACATACCAAAGCCCGCACCAGCATCAGCGGCAATGTCGATAACGCGCACATCCTGACCGGCTCGCTGCGTACCGCCAGACTCGGTGATTAGATCGCCCAAGCTCACCTCGCCAGACGAAAGAAACATCAGCTGAAATTTTGCAATCGCGCGCGATGTCCCGTCACGCGCAGCACGTCCCTTGCCCTGGCCGTTGGCGAGCATGTATGCCACCGCGCCAGCTTTGCTGGGGTCAAGCTGCCCGATTTCATCCAACGGCAGCAGCAAATCGGAATGGAGAGACGCCGTTCCTTCCAATGCATTGTCAGTCTGTCGCCATGACCGCATGAAACCCGGCGGCCCAAAGATCGATGCTGCGACAAGTACCGCAGTCGTTTTGCCGAGACTGGATCCGCCGCGCAAATGCAGACCGCCGCCCTCGCTGTCAGTGAGCCCAAGGCATGGGCCAGCAAAGCCACACGACAGCGCTAGCACCAGGCGGGAGTTGCCCGCGCAAGGCGCTGCGACGTGCTCGCGCCATCCTTGCATAGTGCCGCCACGTTCGAGCGGCAGCGCATCAGTGGCATTGGTTTGAAAAATAATAGGCTCGGCTTTCGAATCGCCGTATGTTTCCTGCGGCAAGACAAACGCGTTGCCGTGCCAGCCAGTAACGGTGACGCTGCGCGCGACCACGTTCATATCCGCATCCCGAAGATATCGGATAAGCGCGCTGTGCGCCGTGGGCTTTTCGGAAACGATCAGCCCCTGATCCAACAACTCGCGGCGTATCTCAGAGCCCTCACTGGCAAGTAGGGAACAGGGCATGACCCATTGGTGCCGCTGGTCCTTACCATCCTTCCAAACCAAGAGGCGCCCCCAGCCACTGCCGCCTCCGTTACGCGTCCACGCTTCAACGGAAAGTGGCGAGCAAAGCCATACCGGATACTCATCCACCTGCACGCCGCTTGGCGCGGCTTTGCAGCCGATCCAGTAAACGCCGTCGCGAAATCCATTGCGTCCAGTCATTACTTCGAAGCGTGGTCCAGCGTGGGCGGGTGCCGGTTCTATGGGGGTAGACGTATCTATTATTTCAGGGGTGCCCAACGGGGCGAGCAGCGGCCTTGTCTTGCTGGCTCGGCATGTGCTGCTATTCGGAGAATCGTCCACTAGCTAAAACCTCAGTGATTTCGAGAAAGCCACGATTTGCGGCGTAGTAGTCATTCCAATCGCCTGGGGTTGGAGGAATAGCCAAGTAGCCGCCAATGCCTGCCGCTGCAGCAGTTGCGGCTTTCACGCCGGGGTTGCTGCCGTCTGGCTTGACGTCGTTGTCGGCACACACTGAGATTCGCGCCGTTGGATATTTGGCACGAATCACTTTCGCCACGTTGAAAAGGTTGCCCGCCGAGAAAGCCACAGCGACGGGCAGGCCGGCAGTCGCATGCAAGGTCTTGCCAGTGGCCCAGCCTTCACAGATCAGCAGGTGAGAGCCAACCCGGCCAATGCTTGCGTAAAGTTCGGACACACGACCCCCAGATAAAAATCGCTTTTGGCCGTCAGCTCGGATGCGCTGCACGTTGTGTATTTTTCCGGCGCCATCCCGCAAAGGAACCAGCAGGAAGCCGAGTCGATCCCGCAGACCCATGCTGTCGATGCCCTTCTTCATGAGGTACGGGTGATGCTCAGATGCCGGCAACGCAGCATCCCATTGCACGTTCGCCTCGCGTGCGGCAGAAGCATGCCGGGCGCGAGTTTCTGCTGCCCGCGACGCCCTCGCCTGTTCGATGGAGATGCGCTGCCGTTCGCGTTCCGCAGGATTGGGTAACTCGCCATCGCCAAGCAACATGGTTTCGGTGATCCCTTTTGCCCAATCGCCACCAGTGACCACTGGCCGCGCGCCGTCAGTGAAGACAACCGCCCATCCGTTACGCCTGTGCCGATGACGATCCTGGTCGTTTGTGCTGAAGCGGCACAGGACGCCGTCCATGCGCAATTCGGCAGGCTCGGCAACGTCGATGCCAGCCCGACGTAACGCGGAGAGCACATCAAGTTGCAGACTATCCGCCTGCACGTGCGAGACAGTCCGACTCATGAGCGAAGCCCATATTGTCGGCGTGGCCCATGGCGACCTGGTCGATCCTGGTGGCCGTCGTACAATTTCAGCTCGCCCGGAAACATGTCTTCAACTTTTTCCGCTACAACCCTGAGTTCGTCTTCGAGCCAACGTATTTGCACGTGCAGTTCAAGCAAATCCTTGCGGGGTATCTCGCGATCCACATCACCCAAAGGGATCATGCATTTGACCGCAGCCCTCTTGAATGCGCAGACCATCGCCACACCACGCGCTTCTCGTGTGTAGTGTTCTTTGCCAAACATCAGTGGACTACCTCGTCACGAGCGAGATCCCGTTGATCCATCCAACTGGCCAGATCAATAGCTCGCCACGCCGTAACGCGTTGGCCGAGTCGGACTGGCTTCGGAAATTTGCCCTGTTGCACCCAACGCCAAAGCGTGCTGTGACCGATACGCACGATGTCCGGGATGATCTGAGACTCGCGAAGATAGACAGGGGTCTGCTCATATTTGACTTGCATTTCAGTACGGCTCCATTTGTTGTTGTGCTGAATCGAGGTAGGTCGTTCCGTAAAACTGTGGCTGGCGCCTGGATGTCGCCCCTTGCCCCTTTGTGAGACGGGAGGCGGCGACCACTTGTGCATCATAAGTGATGTATAGATATTATGATACACAATGGGACTACAGAAACGAGTACCGACATAACTTATTGTATTTCAATGGTATATATTCAATAAGTCCCTCAGAAACATAGCGGATACGGCGAAAACGAGCTTCACGTCACCTCTATTGAACACTTATCTGTCATATTCATACGTGACCCAGCGGCGTATTATCGCCACGAGCCGCTCGCACTGGACGAACATTTATTTTGCGTTATCAATGACATATGTCTAGGCGCCCGACCGAAGGATGAATTTGCGAACTAAAATGCAGCATTCTTCATTCGATGGAGTGTACGATTACTGTCATTCGTCACATCTGGGGTAAATAATGGACAGGAGTACGCAGGCAATTTTCGAGCGAATAGCGATCGCGCTTGAGCAGATCGCAGTGCAAATAAATGGCAATCCTGCACCAAGTACCCGTGAACCGATGACCGCACGCACGCGCAAAATAATGCTGTCTCATTTCGCTGGCCTGTATGTAACAGTAGATCAGGCACGCGAGGCTCTCGGAATGACGGATGCGTCATCCAAGGCTGTCGGACAAGTACTCGCCGCCGCCGGATTCGAGCGCCGCCGGTGGGCTACTGGCGTGCGGTTCGCGATATGTGAGCCTGGCGGCAATTGCTCAGGCTCCCCGATCACGCTGCCCGAAAACCTGGCTGATGCGGTCGAAGCTGCTCGCGCTGCTCTGAAAAATTACGGCCGCAAAACCGATGCGCGTGGCGTGATTTACGGCGCGTACCTGATGCAGGGAGTCACCGCAAAACCTTCGCTTGTGACGGCAGCACACATTGAAGAAGTGCTGCGGCAATATCCAGAGTTCGCCGGCCCGTTGAATGAAATTGACATTGGCTAGCAGTTTAAATGACTGCACAGCTTTGGGGTCGAAACGTCTGGCGATGCCCCAAGAGGGGACCCTTTATTTCGTCTAAGTCAATGCTTTTACTATCTTTATTTTCTCTAGCCACGAACTTTATACACAAGTTCATACACAACTTGGCGCGCTTAGTGAGCTCTCAGCCCCTTATCGGGGGACGCCGGAAGGTGCAAACTGTGTTGAACGAGGTTAGATGCGCTCTAGAGCTGTCTCAAGCACCCAATCGAGCTTGCGGCTGCTGCTTCACTGATATTGACCACAACGCCCGCCATACCCTACTACGCCGAAGCAAAGAGATCCTTCCCTCTAAATCTCTAATCTATTTAGATCCCCCGTACTACGTGAAGGGACAAGGCTTGTATCGCAACTATTATGAACACAGCGATCACGAAGCAATCGCCAAGCTTCTTCTGCGAAAGAGCTTTCCCCGTAGGTGGGTTGTCTCATACGACGATGTGGCGGCGATTAGAGCGATGTATGAGGGTTCGCAGAGGCAAAGCTACGCGCTGCACTACACCGCGCAGCGCCGCTATACGGGCTCGGAAATCATGTTCTTCTGCAATCATTTAGCAGTGCCCGGTGGGTTAGTCGCCGCTGCCTGATTCATAGTACGCCGTGGAAAGAACTCGTTTTCCCTTCCTACGCTTGATCGATTTGCTTTTCCGCTGACGGGGGCTTGGGAAACCATCCGATGACCCCATCCCGGACGAGACGGGCAAATACGGCAGGAGGAACGAGGGTGCGACGTTCGGTAACGGCCTCGTGCAACGCCAGAAACCACAAGTACTTATCTCTGTGCGACGGACTCATCTCCATCAGGATGGTTGCTCGATTGCCCGCTGATAAAAGCCAAAAACTATTGAATGGATTCACGATATTTCTATCACGAAAGTGAAGCAACGATGTTGCAACGATGCCATTTCCGTTTCCGGTGAATTGCTTAAGCCAAAGCCCATCTGGAATTTCAATGTCGTCGGCAAGTACCACTGCAGGAACGGATACCACCTTTTCGAGCTTGACCGCTCGAACCAAGGCATCACTAACCACAAGCATGTCATTTCCTTGGCGCCTCTCCCAGTAGTGTCCTTTGGTTATTGCTCCCCGGATCATAAAGTCAGATCCCAGCGCAAAAAACCATAGGCCCTGAACGGCGCCCAAAACTGTCTCAAGGGTTTTACCGACAATCAAAATTGAGTCGGAATACATCGTGACTTTGACGTCCGAAACGCTAAATGGTGAGTCCGCCATTAGGTCTCCGAACCTTTTGTAGATTCGCAACGTCCTTGCGAAATCAGAAACGACCATGTCTGAAAATCCAAGGATGTCGCAGAAGGCCACAAAACAAGTTTCGGCCTCATCTGACAATGACGCATCCTCGCTGGGCGCTGCGCTATCAACTCGTTCGGTCATCAGTTGTTTCCAATATTCAGCTGCAGGCCATCATATCAATCGGCTTGAGCCTATAGCGACGCACTTAAGTCGCCATTACGACGTGTCCCAAGTCCGCCCACACATCACGGAATCGTAAAGCTCGCTTCACTGTTGATTTACTACTGTGCCTCACGCACCGCTTATGGTCGAAACGAGCTGTTGGTAACTTACATGCCCTCACCTTGAAGCACCTGGCATTCCAGATTGCATTGTGTGCGGTGTTTAGGGCCCCGACCTATGAGCCGGCTCAGGAAGGACCCATTGGTTATTGGGCCGGGCTGGGTTGCCCTCATCGATCGCTTTGGGGAAGCTGGGAAGACCGGGGACTCATTGTAACCCAACGATTTGCGTTGCCCCAGCTTCTCCCCTCTCGTTCCGCAAGCGGGGAGATTTGTTGGGCACATTATCAGCTGGATGAACGCAACATCGGAAGTCATCGTCCGAACCGGTGGCCTTTTGGTCTAATCCGGCTGGCTGTCGCAATCCAATCATTTTTCTACGGTCAAATCGCACTGAGACAGTCGGCCAATCGCCTCTTCATTCAACCGCTGATTACACCACGCCTTATGCCTATGCTTACCGCATGTGTTCGGTCACGCGCGTCGAGCTTGGACATGATTGCTCGCATGTGACTCTTTACGGTCTCCTCCGAAATCGCGAGTTCACGAGCAACCAGTGAGTTGGAATTTCCGAGGGCGACGGATTTCAATACCGCTATCTCGCGTAAAGTTAGAGCCTCATCGACGGCATGATCTGCCAAGCCAGCGGCAATCTCAGCCGGGACATACTTGTGCCCGGCAGCAACGCGCCTAATGGCGACCGTGAGCTCTTCCAGCACACTGTTCTTCAACAGGTATCCGAGTGCCCCCGCTTTGAGAGCCCTTAGAGCTTCTACATCGCCGTAGAAAGTCGTGACAACGAGAACTTTTGCATCCGGGTGTTCCGATATGAGTATCGATGTGGCATCGACCCCACCCAGACCGGGCATCCGTAGATCCATAAGAACCACGTCTGGACTGTGCTCACGATAAAGACTAACAGCCTCGTGCCCGTCCCCTGCCTCGGCTATGACCGTCATATCGGGCTGCATGGCTACAACGGCGACAACGCCCGCACGAAGCAACGGGTGATCATCTACTACGAGTATTCGAAGCCTGTTCGTACCTGTCACTTAGCTTCCCCTCGTAACTAGTTTTCTGGACCATAACTTTGCGCGGAGGACCGGCAGATCCAACAATGCCGCCCTGGCCGCTAATCGCGTAAGCCCGCGCCCAATCGCTCGTACTGCACAAAACAACTGATGATATGTGCGACAAGCTTTGGATATTGATGATGGACTCCATTACCGGACCTGGGAAGTACGGTGAGCAAGAGCGAGCGCCATTTTCGCGATAGGTTGAACCAATTTTCGACAGGAAAGCCGATATCGTGATCACCTGAAATAACGAGTATCGGCATCGCGGTTCGTTCGAGATGATCAAGGTAACCTCCGTCGTCATGGAAACTATCCGCATGGGACGACTGTTGGAGCAGCTTCATGTAGAGGTCTTCCGGAACATCTGGGCTGCGGTCCTTTTTCCGCGTCGTCAGACGATGCCTTGAAACAGCAGCCGACTCCCGACTTTCTGCTGACATAGGTTCAAAGAAAAGAATGGTCTCATCGTCCAGCGTCGCTCTCGGTCTGAGCGCGCACGCCGAAAAGGCGGGTGTGGGACCGTGTAAATTTGGCCCGGGTGGAGTCGTTCCCACCAGAATCAGCTGAGCGACTCGTTCTGGCCACACTGTGGCGACGACTTGGGCGGCATGCCCGCCCAGCGACCATCCGCCCAGGACAAACCTATTGATATGCAGGCCATCGGCCAAGGCAATGACGTCGCGTGCAAGCGACTTGGGGTCGTAGTTCGCCTCACCAGTCGATCTTCCCGTCCCGCTATAGTCAAACGTGATCACTCGAAATCGTACGGCCAATTCATCGAGAAAAGCTGGATCCCACGTATCGACCGTTCCTCTGAACCGAGTGCATAGAATCAGATCAATTCCATTGCCTATGGAACGATAAGCAAGTTGCCGATGTTGTACCTCGACAAACTTCGTCCGTACGTCAGTCGAGGTTACCGCACCTGCCCTGCCCATTATCGGTCTCCGGGACCAAACGCCACAGTCATCAATAAATGTGCCGGAATGCTCCCTTCTGTCGAATCGAATTCGACGCGCATGTGGCAGGCGAGGACGTTGATCGAAGAATGCCGGCGCGAACCATCAGCGCACTTTTTGCGGCTTGTAGGCTTCATTCCTCCATCGCAGGTCCGTGCCAAAATAGCTATATCCATTGGGTGCTCACCTGGATGCTGCTCAAGCGGACCACTCGACCGTACTCCAGATTGCTCTGGCGTCGTATCCCTCAAAAGTGGGATCGCCCTGCGCTAAAGAGTTCATCACCATACTAGGTCGTACGCAATTCATGGCCAGAAAGACGTTCCATTTCCTCCCACACACTATCGTCATCACCTTCAGCTAGAACTTCGTAAGCACTTCTGCCGTTGAAAGCTCGATGATGCAGGGACATCCAGCGCGCTGCTTTACGCGAGTCACCGGTGTACGCGGTTAGCACTTGCGCGACCAACGGTCTGTAAGTGACGAGAACATTGAAAGCCGAGGCTATAGCCGCTTCCCGCGCAGCAGTTGCCCGTTCGATCGCCCCGAACGCTTCGTTTAAACAATCCTGCGCTGCTCTCACATAGTTCTCCCGCTCTCATCCGCCTACCTGACGCCAGCCCATTCAGTTAGCGCGCAAGTCCCGGTCATCATCTCGAACGCCACGAAGAAAATTCACAACTTCTTCGGTGCGCCCTATGGATACAAGCGCCTCGGCCGTCAGATCACCGAGTTCTCGAATCCGGACTTCCTTGTACCAAGCCATCACTTCCGCCGGAGACGACTCGATCTCGGCTGCAGCACGCAGTACAGCCACAACCCCTGGAATAATTCCGAACAGGGTCGTGTAGCGTCCATTGCTGATGGGAGAAAGCAACCGATCGGTCGAATCCGCTTGGACAGCTTGATCAAAAAAACGCCGAAGACTAGTCATGGAAGTACACCAATTAGTTGGGACTTAAGAAATCCAGGCTACTGGTAAGTACTCTGCGCGATTTTCCCTCAGGTGTCGTCCCCCGAGTGGGTGTCCCGCACTGCCCACTTTTTAGGTAGTTACTCGTTTAGTTGAAAAGAGAAGGTTGAGATGCTCCACGTCAGCGTCAAGAAAGCGCAGTCAGTACGTCACCGCAACTCAGGTTAGCCCGGCGTATCGCATTGGCGAGCGCCAAAGACGTTCACTATTTCCAAAGTGGTTACGAAAATACCGCAGCCCTTTTGAGAGGCCTACAGGAAGTTCTCCTTCATCATTTCCCAAACGTCGCCGCCACGTCCGTGCAGGATCGCCCTTGTCGAATACAGACCCATGCCGATCACTGGCTTGAGCTCGGTAAATGGGGGCTTGACCAGTTCCATCGGATTGACGATTACATTGAGCAATGCCGGACCTGGTTGGGCGAGCCAATCCTGGATCGATGATTCGAGATCTGCCGCCTTGCCTACCGTGTGCCCCCACAGCCCCATGGCTTTAGCGACGTCGCCGAAGTTGGGATTCTTGAGATGCGTAAACGTATCCAGGATACCCTCGGCTTTCTGTTCGATTTCAACGAAACCCAGCTTGCTGTTGTTGAACACGACAATCTTGACCGGCAGATTCTCCTGCACCGCAGTCATCAATTCGCCGAACAGCATGGCAATGCCACCATCACCCGACATCGAGATGACCTGTCGCCCTGGGTGCGATTTCTGCAATCCAAGCGCGGCAGGAAGCGCCGTCGCCATGGTGCCATGGAGAAGACTGCCATAGATGCGCCGCTTACCATTCGCATGCAGATATCGCGTAGCCCAGACAACCGGTGTGCCGTCATCGGCAGATATCAACGCGTCATCGGCAGCAAGCCGGTCGATCACTGAAGCCAGATAGGAACCGGGAATCGAATCCCCATGGCCGGGTTTCGCATGGTCGCGCATCTGGGTCATTGCCTTGGCGTAACGATGCACATACTCATCGCGAAAACCGGTGTCTTCGCGCTTGTTTAAGTAAGGCAGCAAGGCCTCCATGCTGGACTTGATGTCGCCGACCACCCCGAGTTCGACCGGATGGCGCCGCCCCAGATGCATCGAATCGATGTCGATTTGTACAATCCGGGCGTGATCCGGATAGAACTGCCGCCACGCAAAATCGGCGCCCAGCAGCAACAAAGTGTCGCAACCGAGCACCGCGTGATAGCCGGCGTCGTTACCCAAAATGCCGGTCATGCCGATATTCCAGGGATTGCCGGCCTCCAAGAAATCCTTCGCTCGCGACGTATGGGCAATGGGCGCCTTGAGCTGATCGGCAACGGCCAGAATCTCCTTCAGCGCACCCTCGCAACCCGAACCGCCGTAGATGGCGATCTTGTTACCCGCATTGACGATGTTCGCGATCGCGGTTAGTTCGTGGTCATTGGGTCGGATGACGGGGTGGCTCACATGCAAGCTATAAGGAACATCGTCGACCACATCCGAGTTCGAAATGTCGACCGGCACGATCAACACGGCGACTCCGCGTTTGGACAACGCTGCCTGGCAGGCGAGCACCGTCTTTTTCCTGGCCTGCTCGGGCGTGAGGATCATCTCGCAATAAACCGAGCACTCCTTGAAGACCGACATGAAATCGACTTCTTGAATCGAGTTAAAGCCCAGATCGCTTCGTTGAATCTGACTTGCAATCAACACGACAGGAGCACGATTACGATTGGCCTCGTACAACCCGTTAATGAAATGCAGGCTGCCCGGTCCGCAGCTGCCACCGCAAGCAGCCAACTGTCCGGTGATCATAGCTTCGGCACCTGCCGCAAATGCCCCGGCTTCCTCATGCCTCATCTGTACCCACTCGATGCCGCTCTTCTCAATGTTCTCGGCAAGTAGATTCATAGTGTCGCCGACAATGCCGTAGCAGCGTTTGATGCCGGCCGCCTCCAGCGTTTCAACGATGACTTCAGCGATTTTCTTGCTCATGGGATGGATCCTCGGCAACGGGTTTTAAGTGATTGGAAATATCGTATCCATGCAACCGGGCCAGTGCGTCTGGTCGGGAGAACGACTGTGTCTTACTCCTGCGTATCAACTTGCAAGGTTCCAGTGGCAAGTGCCAATGCCGATCTCGCAATTTGCACATCCGAGATGGCGTCTTCCCGCGCTGACAAAGCCTGCGCTAGCGCCGCTTCGCTGCTGGCCAGGTCTGGATAAGTCGCGAGCCCACGCTTATAGCTTGCCAACGTCGCGTCAAAAGCCGTGTTTGATGCGGCGACGTAAGCTTCGGCTTCCGTTCTCTCCTCCATGCCGGTTTTCAAATCGTTGTAAGCCCGAACTACTTGGGCCGACGCAGCATCTCTCGCTTCATCCAATTTGTCCTCAGCCGCCGACTTCTCTGATACCGCGAGCGCCACGTTGTTGGCGCGAACCCCACCATCGAGCAAGGGCATTTCAATGGCAAGAAAAACGGCGCCACCCGGCTTGTCGATAGACGAATAAGGGCTGCCGTCACTGCTTACCTGACCGGCATTTTGAAAAAGTTGTGTCAAAAAACTAATCGTCGGACGGTAGGCGGCATGCGCCGTGTCGACCTTCGCCTGCGCCGCATAAATTTCGTCTTGCGCCGCCAAAACATCGGGGCGACTCTGTACCGCCTGATCGATAAACGCCTTCAACGGAAGGTTGCTCTCTCGTCCGGAGTAATCATCGGGTTCAACGCTCAGTTCAATTTCGGTCCCGATCGGCAGCCCGACGGTGCTGACGAGGTTCGCGGCCGCGATTCGCACCGCACCGGATGCCTTCGCAACGCCGAGCCGGGCAGCAGCAGACTGCAGCTGCGCCTGGGCCACCACGACCACGGTTGCCCGGCCGCGCTTCTGCCCGGCATTGGCTGCGCTCTCGGTGATGAGGGCTGTCTCCAAAACCTTTCTGGCGGCTTCCAGGCGCCCTTTCGCCGAGCCCAGCTCGAAATAACCCTGCGTCACATCAAAAGCCAGCTTTTCACGAGTCCCGAGCGTCATGGCGTGCGCCGCCAACGCAACCTGGTCGGCCTCCTCTTCTCGCCCCTTGCGACGTCCAAAGTCGAACAAGAGCCATTTAAGTTCAAGCGAGGGGATCAGCTCTTTCGTGTTGGAGATGAAATAGCCCTGTGGACTGACGTTGTCCGGAATCGCCACGGGAGTACGCTGGAACCCGCCCAATGCCTTGACTGAGACCTGGGGGCTGTAATTGCTTCGAACCAGCTGGGCGGCTATATCAGCTTGTTGCGCAGACTCTCCTGCCACCCTCGCAGCGGGGCTCGCTCGTTGAGCAATCTCCAGCAGCTCTTTCAAGGAATAAGCGTGCCCACCGATTGCGCCGACTTCCGATAATGAACTCGAAGACGCAGGCAGGTTATCGGACAGCTGGTCGGCCGAGGCGGCGGGCATGCATAGCACTGCCATACCAATCCAGATCAGGACGCATTGAAGCTTCGACGTTTCGCGCGCGCGGCGGTCAGAGATCGGGAGCTGCATCAGCCATCTCCTTCCGTAATAAAGAGCGTGCCCGATTCGTCGAATACCGGTTCGCAATGGGGGTAAATGAGTCAACGGTACTTTGCTTCTCTGCGACTGCCGTGGATGACAGTCTCTCGCCAGCATCTGTCAACCACCGGACCTCTTTGGCGAGCCCTCCGTCGCGATCAAAATCGTTCTCTCGAGATACGGCGAAGACCGCTGAAATGAGCCGGCTCGCCACTTCGGCTACGCGCTCATCTCTCACAGCATCGGCTCTAATGCTCGATCGAAACTTCCACTCAAACATGGACGTCGCAGCTAGACGACGAGCTTCGCTCAGTTGCTGAACAGCAAGATAGCGGTCAGGCCCTGCTGTTTCGGGTCTGATCTTCAGGATACGGGCCGCGGCGGTTAGAGCTTTGGCTATGGCGGCTCGGGCAGCAGTGGAAGATGTGACTGGCCAGATGATGCCAAAGGCAATCGACATCCAGATATTGCCAATGAAGATTCCTATCACGCGATCACGAAGAACCGTCAAATCCGTTGCGGGACCATAGTCTTGTAAAACTCCCAGGAAAAACGCAAACGCCATTTGCATACCGGCGTAAGACAATCGAGGACCGCTCGTGGCCACCCATGCACACACGGCAGAAACCACGGCAATCAACGCCAGCAGCTGCCCGATGTCCGTCATCAACGGCAGCACGAAGACAATACAGACACCTGCCAATACGCCGCCGACGACAGCTCCCCCAAGCCGCAGCACCAGTTTGTGCATGGACTCGCCGAGGCTTCCCAAAGCAATGAAGAAGCAAGTTGTAACGGCTGTTCGAATTCCTGGCCAATCCAATAAGGTATAGGTCACGTAGGAAGCGACCACGGCAAATGTGACTTTCAACGCAAATTTGATGTGAGCGGGATTCGAAAACGCATCCGGAACAAACAGTCCGCCCGATTTCTTCTTCGCGGATGCCGCAGTCGTCGACTCGGGCTGTCTCACCAGAGCGTGAATGTCGTCAAGCACACACGCCAGGGCAAACGCCACGGGCTCAAGCGATACGTCAAGACAATCACTAAGGCGGCCATCTGCGAGTGGACCAGGAGCAGATTGTCCAAGATCGCGTGTCGATTCCTTCAATGACCTGGCCAACCTGGCACGCGTCGCGGGTATGGTTTGTGGCGGCAGCGCCTGGGCAAGTTGAAATGCTTCGGCGAGCAGCTCGACTAGGCGCCCGTCCCTATCTGCCCTCGTTTGAAGCGTTTTGTCCCACATCTGCGCGTGCTTTCGCAGCTCCGCAATGGAGAGAATTTCCTCGCCTATCCCAAATGGACTCTGTGTTTTTGGAACTTCGATAAGCAAAGCCAGCTCGTCGACGAGGCGCACGGCGCGCGCGCGAAGAAGATCCACCGGATTGTCGCCAAGCCACAGATCGATGAGCGAAGTGACGGCTGCAGGTATCGCTGCAACGAGCCACAGCCAAAGCAGAAGATGGGTAAGAATCTCCGATGAAGGGAGATCGTCGATCAACGTCTGAGAGAGAACCAGGATAAAGCCTGCGAGGAATACGATGGGACCCAGTGAGCAGGTCCGGGTCAAAAAAATTCCACCACAGGTGCTGACCACCAAAAGAGCCAGACGCAGAGCCGGCTCGGATGCATCGAAGATGTAGAACAGAATCGACAACGCTACAGCCAACGTCGCTGCCAGCGCACCCCCTAAAGCAGTCAACAACGTGCCGGCCGCCTCATCGCGGCTGACAAGAAAAACCACATAGGCCATGTAGGCTGGTAAGGGGATCTGGAACACCATCGCCAGACCAACGGTCACGGAGCATCCAAGCACCATGCGACCGATCGATTGGGCGCGCCCCGGGCGCGGCATAAGTTCCCGTCTGAGAAACTGCGGGAATGACTGAAGCGAGCCGGCAGCACTAGTGGCCATGCGTTACTCGCACCGACGCGGTGGCACCCAACCGCATCATGTCTTCTTGTGTCCCTTTCAGACGAATCCATACGGGAAAGCGCTGTGCCACGACGACCCAATTTAAGTTTCGGTCAACCTTGGGCAAGCCCGGGCCCGATACACCTTCTGGCTGGACGCCCGCGCCCACGCTCTCGACAAGTCCGCGAATAGGTCGGTTGTCTCGACCCATCACCCACACCGTGGCCGCGTCACCAAGGTGGATACCTGCCAGATCGGTTTCCCGAAAATCAGCGACTGCGTACCATTCATTCGCCTTGATGACCGTAAACAGTGGGTGACCGGCTGTCGCAAAAGACCCTTCAGCCAACTCCAAGCCCACTACGCGCCCATCAAATGGTGCGCGAACAGTTGCCTCCCTCAGGTCACGAGCTGCCAACGCCTCGGTCGCCTTCGCGCCGACCAGTTGGGCATTGAGGCTTGCCACATCGCCGACGGCCTCATGAGCTTGGGCGGCCTGCTGAATCGACGCAGACAAAGCCGCAGACGCCTGCCGCTCGTTGCTATTGGCCTCATCAAGCTGCTGCGCTGTAACGTAGCCATCCGCCAGTAACGGCTTCATGCGAACAAGAGTTGCTTGCGCGAATGACAACTGAGCGCGCGCGCGATCAACTTGGTTTGCCGCAGCATTGGCCCCCGAGCCCTGGGAAGAGACTTGCCGCGTCGCCAGATCGATCGATGCCTGCAAAGCCACGACTTGAGCCTGCGCTTCGCGCAACTTTAGAGTAAATGGTTCCGGATCGATCCCGACCAACGCCTGCCCCTTTTTCACGAACTGATTATTGGTCACCGCCAAATTCAAAATTCGCCCATTGACTTCGGGTGCCAGACCCGCGCTGTAGGCGAAGAGATAGGCATCATGCGTTCGCGGTCTGCGGTCGACGACGATTACACTGGCAAGAACCATGATCACGGCCAGGGAAAAGGCCAGCCAGGCGATGACACGCCCGCGTAAAGAGTTGCCTGCTGTTGAGTTCATAGTCATCGTCTATGCCAACCACACAAGCCATATAGCAAAGGTCGAAGCGATAAACACGCACAGGTAGACCATGAAGGGTGCCGGCAGCTCGCCGTCGATGCCGGCCCTGGTGAACAGTGCACGCACGACAATCGTCATCATCAAACCCAAAAGAGCGCAAATCATCCACGAGGGGAAGTAAGAGCCCAGAATGTTGCGGGAAGGAGAAGAACTGCAGGCGCTCAAATACAGGGGCGACACCGCAGCCAGGACACATCTTTGGGCGCGCCAGGACAAATGACCGCTTGCTTGAATTGCCACTTCGATACGCTCCAGGTCTTCGGGTCTAAAACAGTTCTCACACGATGGTTGGATCAGGAATCTCGCGTTCCAAACTTCATTTTTCCTCGAAAAACGAAATAGTTGGTCAAGGTGTATGCGACCGTCAGGGGCAGCACTACGACGCCGATTCCCCAAAACATGAAGCCGAGACTTTTTGCTGGTGCCTGTGCCTGCGCCACCGTGATTGAAAAGGGAACCATGTACGGCCAGAACGACACAACGAATGCGCCAAGCGCGCATAGGAAGATCAGCATGGTGAGTAAAAGGGGGCGGACGTCGTTTAGTCGTCGCTTAATCAAAAGCAGAGAGGCCGTCGCAAGCGTGCCAACAACAGGAAAGATGTAACGCCACGACACCTGCGTCCACCGCTGCAAGATGGTGACGTGCTCAACAATGGCCGCCGCGAATACGGCGATCAGCACCAGGAACGTGCAACCCAGTAAATACGGAAAGACACGCCTTGCGAAACTACGCGTATCGCCCTCGCACTTGTGGATCAGCCATCCTGCTCCGAGCAGCGCATAGCCCAGCGATAGCCCCACCCCGCAGAGTGCCGAGAATGGGCTGAGCCATGTAAAAGCAGAGCCCACATACTGGCCGTTGATAACCGGAAGACCCTTGGAAAGTGCGCCGATGGCGGCGCCTTGAATAAAGCTGACCAGGAAAGACCCGACGATGAATCCGGTGTCCCAAAGTCCGCGCAGACGAATGGCATGATGACGGTATTCGAACGCCACGCCGCGCATGATAAGCGCGGCCAGCATGACGCAAATCGGTAAGTAGAACGCCGACAGGACAGCCGAGTAAACCACCGGGAACGCGCCGAACAATACGGCGCCGGTCATCACAAGCCAGGTCTCATTGCCATCCCAAACCGGCGATATCGCTTCGAGCATCTGACGTCGTCGGGCTTCGTCGTGTACAGCACCAAACAGGATCCCGACGCCGAGATCGAAACCGTCAAGCAGCACGTAAAATGAAATGGCCATGATGACGACGAACACCCAGAAATTGGCCATCGTCATTGCCCCTTGTCAGCGATAGAGGGGCCATCGACGCCTCCATGAACGAAGGCCAGGGGTCGCTGCGGGTCTCCATAGCCACCACCATGATCCAGTACAGTATCCGGACCTCTGCGCAACAGGCGGTAGATGTAATACGTACCTGCCATGAAGATGATCAGGTAGATGGCGCAAAACAAGATGAGCGTCGATACCGCCTCACCCAGTCCAAGAGAGGGTGTCAAGGCGTCAGACGTGCGAAGGACCCCGTAGATGACCCACGGTTGGCGTCCCACTTCCGCCGTAAACCAGCCTGTCAACGTGGCGATAAATGGCAATGGAAAAGTGATGAACGTCAGTCGAAGCAGAACGCGCGGAAGTCCCTGCGGGCGGCGCCACAAGAGCAGACAGCCGAGCCATGCTATGGCCATCATCCAAAGTCCACACGCAACCATGATGCGAAATGTGAAAAACGGAATGGCGACGGGAGGCCGGTCCCTGGGAGCGAACGACGTCAGGCCCACTTCTTCCGAGTCTGGTGTCATCGTGGCAATCAGACTACCTAAAACCGGTATCGCCCATTGGTAATGATTGACCTCCTCTTTTTGATCGGGCAGCCCGATAAGCACTTCAGCCGCGGGCTTTTCGTTGTGCCAGCGGGCCTCGATAGCGGCGAATTTTGCGGGCTGGTATTGATGAACGTAGTCACCATTCAAATGACCAAAGAACAATTGAATAGGAATCAGAATAGCGGCCAGGATGAGTCCCATGCGAAGCATCGCTCTGGCGTCTTCGTGATAAATGCCGCGTAGCTTGTACCAGGCGCCCGTCGCCGCCACACAAAACGCGCCGGTCAGGTATGACGCGAGAAGCACGTGGGGGAAACGCACCCATACAACGGGGCTAAAGATGATCTTGCCCCAGTCTGTCGGTACGAAGCTGCCATTGATCAACTGGTAACCCACCGGAACCTGCATCCAGGTGTTATTGACCATGATCCAAAACGCGGAAAGCGTCGTCCCACAGGCCACCATCAAGGTCGCGATGAAGTAGAACCTTGGCGCAATGCGCTCGCGCCCAAACATCAGAATTCCAAAGAACGATGCTTCGAGCGCAAACGCCGTGAAGGATTCATACGACAGCAGCGGACCTTGGATTGGCCCTGACATCCTGGACAGGACGCTCCAGTTCGTCCCGAATTCAAACGCCATCACGATGCCCGAAACGACGCCCAGGCCGAATGCGATCGCAAAGATCCGCAACCAGAAGTCGAAGAGCCGGCGATAGACCAATCGATGGGTCAACAGAAAGCGCGCCTCTAAAACACAGAGCCACGCCGCGAGCCCGATGGTGAAACTCGGAAAAATAATATGAAACGACACAGTAAAAGCAAACTGCAGACGTGAAATAAGGAGTGCCGTGATATGCATGTTCTAGTCACTCACGTAGTTTCGCCGTCATCAACCATCGAATTCTCGACCCAAGGTACTAGCCACAGCTGAGCTGCGACACACCCAATAGAGGGATGCCGAGAAAAAAAACTCTCGTGACAATTGACGGATGAGCTACGGGATCAACTTGTGCGCGCAGGGAAATGAAACGCACGGCGCGTGGCTTGCATGACTGCAGAGTCAGTGTGCAAGTTCCAGCTCGGTGTGTCGCCGCGCACCCCGCCCAGACTCTCTGAGGCCAAACGTTATGATGAGCGCCAGCGTCACCACGACGATCCAAAACAAGCCAGCGTGGTGGTAATGAACGACGCGGTCACTCCCGATCAGACCCAATGTTTTGCCATACAGACCGGCAAATATTGGCCCGATGAGCGCCGTCACACTGAACGTCAGAAAGTTGATGACACCGGTTGCGGTGCCTTTGACGTAATCAGGATTCACTTCCTGAATTATCGTGTAAGGAATCATCGCTGCGCCTGACGCGACGCCAAGAATGAATAGTGAAAGGGACGCGGGAGCGAAAGTCGGGAAATACGTCAGTTGCAACAGGCAAGCGATCATTACCACAATGCCGCCAAACAAAGCGGGCTTGCGCCGCCCCAGTTTGTCTGACACCCAACCAAGCAACGGACAGCCGAACACCCATCCCAGCGGTACCATGGAGGCTGTAAAGACCGCCGCCGAGAATTCAAACATTCTGTCGTCCTGAAACAAACGCACGCCCCAGACCATGTCGCCAACGGTGGTCGGCACAAACAGCAAACCGGAAACCGCGCCGCATAGATAAGACTGTGGATTGGTGAACACGACTTTATACGTGCTAAGCAATCCCGCCTTGGCGTTAGGATGCGCGTCATGACCGCCCGGCGTGAGTATCAGCAAGGCAAGCCCGACCACCAATACGGCCACACCAAGCAAAATCCAGAATTCGGGCACGGTTACGATGCCATGGATCAGATGACCCACCGCCACCTGCCCGAAGGTCCCCCCCAGCATTCCCAGACACTGAGTGATGCCGATGGCCGTTGCCAAACGCTGAGGGGAAAAACCGTGTGCTGCCAGGTAGACTGCCCCGGTAAACGCGAACGCGGATCCTGCGCCCTGCAATAGGCGGCCTAGATCGCCCATCTGGGCTTGTGGAATGGCGAATATAAGGCAGCCTAATCCCAAGACAGCCATCCCGGCCGGCACCACGTACTTCGCTCCCAACTTATCCAGCAACACGCCCGCAATCAGGCTGGTAACCGAATACGTGTAGTAATACGCGCCCAGAATCGAACTCACCGCGAGGGCGCCAACGCCGAACGCCTTGCTGAGTTCAGGCAGCATGACCGCAGGAGCTGAACGGCCCGCGTACTCAAAAAAATAGAACGCGAGCGCGCAACACCAGGCAATAATAAAACTTCGGGTGATCTTGTCCGTAGTTTGACGACTTTTCATCAGCAACACCCCTGCCGTCGGCCTGCCATCAGTGCCACAAAGCGGAATGTGCCACGTCGACTATTTCCGACGCCTGACCGTTCAGTACGGCCTTCATCATCCACACGCTGAAGCCCTTCGCCTGTTCCAAGGTCACGGTGGGCGGCATGACCAGCTCCAGACGATCGGTCACCACATCGATGATTGCCGGGCCGTCGTGCTTGAAAGCATCGATAAGCGCGCCACGCAGCTTGGCGGGGTCGTCAACCCTTACGCCGTAAATTCCGGAGTCAACGGCCAACTTGGCAAAGTCCGGGTTCTCCATGCCGGTCATCACCGGCAGAAAGCCGGAGGCCTTCATTTCGATATCGACAAAGCCCAGAAGGCCATTGTTGAAGACCACCACCTTTACAGGAAGCTTGGATTGTTTAAGCGTCAGCATGTCACCCATCAACATGGTGAAACCACCATCGCCGGACAAGGAAACCACTTGTCGCTTTGGGTGACTCTTTTGAGCACCAATGGCCTGCGGCATCGCGTTGGCCATTGATCCATGAAGGAACGACCCAAGCAGTCGGCGGCGCCCATTCATTTTTAGATAGCGGGCTGCCCAAACGGTTGGCTCGCCGACATCACAGGTAAATATGGCATCGTCCGCTGCAAGCTCGCTAACGAGTCTGGCGACCAGCTGTGGATGGATGGGACGATGTGTCGAACTCTCGTTGGCGAGTGAGTCCAGGTCCTTCCGCGCCCGGGCGTAATGGGCACGTGCCGTGCGGAGATGTCCATCATCCTCTCGCGTGGAAACTCCACCTTCAATCGCTGCGAGCACCTCACCGACATCGCCAATGACGCCGAGATCAAGACGGCAACGCCGGCCAAGGTTTTCCCCACGAAGATCAACTTGCGCGATACGTGCGTGTTCGGGATAGAACTGGCGATACGGGAAATCTGTGCCCAGCATCAACAGCGTGTCGCAATGAGTCATTGCGTGGTAACCCGAGGAAAACCCTATGAGCCCGGTCATACCGACGTCATAAGGGTTATCCCATTCGATATGCTCTTTCCCTCGCAGCGCATGCACGATCGGCGCCTTCAACTTCGCCGCCAGCGCAACAACCGCATCGTGCGCGCCAGCGCAGCCGGCCCCACAAAGAATCGTGGTGCGGTCGCCGGAGTTCAGAAAATCCACAAGCTCTTCGACGTCTTTTCCTGCGGGCACAACTCGCGGCAGGCGTGGCACGGGGCGAGGAGACGGATGCTGCGGTCCAGCTGCCTTCAGAGCCATGTCACCTGAGATGACGATAACGGCAACTCCCTGTTTGCTGATGGCCTCGCGAATCGCGGTCTCGACAATCCTGGGCACATGCGCGGGATCGGACACCAACTCTACAAAGTGGCTGCATTCCTTGAAGAGCGCCTGGGGATGAGTTTCCTGAAAGTAGCTCGACCCTATCTCCGTTGCAGGAATATGAGCGGCGATAACCACGACCGGCACGCGGTTACGATGGCAATCATACAGACCGTTGATGAGATGCAAGTTGCCAGGACCCGAACTGCCCGCACACACGGCGATCTCGCCGGTAAGCTGGGCCTCCGCACCAGCCGCAAAGGCCGCTACTTCCTCGTGGCGCACAGCAACCCATTCGATGTTTTTTCGCACCCGGAGCGCCTCGGTAATGGCGTTCAGAGAGTCTCCAACTAAACCGTAGATTCTTTTGACGCCCGCTATCTCGAGCGTTTCGATGATACGTTCGGCGACATTTGTCATAGTTATCCACCGGTGGCGTTGGTGACGGAAAACAGGGTTGCAAACGGCAACATTGGCGCGAGGTTGCGTCGTAGCACCATCCATCTACTTTAATCGTGCATTACCTACAGAGCATCACACAATCTTGGTGACTCACCCTCACCCAAATGGGTGACAAAGCGCGAAGTCCACCAGCAAATATTGTTGCGCCATTCGCTATGGCTGTCGGCGCTGCCACCTACGCCACGCGATAACCGGATTGGCAAGAATCACGCGGAAGGTAAGGCTGGAAGGAACTCGACATTCGAAGTGCGTACCTGGTGAGCCATCACTCCAAACCACAGACGCACCGATATTACTTGCGCGATCGAGAATGGTCTTAAGCCCCCAATGCCCCGGAACTCCCCCCGACGCAAAGATGGCCGGATCTATGCCCTTTCCATCATCGATGACCGAAATTCGTATCTCGCGCGCGCCGTACGCGACGGTTACCGCGACGGATTTCCCCTCGGAGTGCCTAAACGCATTCAGCATCGCTTCGCGCGCGATATCAATGAGTTCATTACCTAGTGAATCGGGCAGCTTTGGGCAATCGCCCGTGGCTCTCATTGAAAAGGACTTCTGATGAATGGCTTCCAGGTGTCGTCCTGTCACTTCGAGCGCAATCGAAGGATCTTGTTGTTGTTCCCCGCTGAAGGATTGTAGCGAAACGATCCGGTCTCGACCTTCAGCGAGGGCCAGTTTTGCGATACCTACCGACTCTTTCAACATCGCCTGTGCCGGCTCGCTTTTTGGCATGGCGAGCGCGGCCTGATTGACCTGCATCAGCAACGCTTGCACCGTTTGCAGCAGTGTGTCGTGCAGATCGTGCGCGATACGCATCCGCTCCCGGTCCCTGACACCCAGGCGATCCCTTAACCGTGTGCTCGCCGCGGCGATGCGCCACCGGAGGAAAAAGAACAACATCACCGCGCCAGCGAGCACGCATAGCAGTCGAAACCACCAAGTCTGGAATAAGCTTGGCTTGATGGAAAACTTAATAGAGGCTCCCTGCATGTTCCATACGCCATCGTTGTTGCTTGCGATGACGTGAAAGCTATAGGTGCCGGGCGGTATATTGGCGTAACTCACTTGCCTGGTCGACTTGCTTTCACTCCAACTGGTGTCAAAGCCGTCAAGTCGGTAGCGAAACCTTACCTTGTGCGGCGCGACCAAACTCGGTGCGCTGTAGGCAATATCGATGGTCTTTGTCGCGGACGAGATTGTTAGCGGGCCACTTGTATTCACTCGCTTACCATTGACATATATCGACTCGATGGCAACGGGAGGCGGAATGTCGTTGTGGACGACATGATGTGGATCGAGCCAAACAAGATTGCTGGCCGAAGCAAACCAGAGACGCCCATCGGACCCTTCGGCGGCCGACGGCAGTGGAACCTCTTGAGAGGCCGTCCCGGGAATTCCGTCGTTTTCATCGAACAGCTGATATTTCATCGCATGGCCAGCATCCTTTTCCGCCCGTGCGAGCTCGTCGGGCGAAATGCGCAAAATGCCGAGCAAGCTATGCACCCACATTGATCCATCTTCTGGAAACAGCAGGCCGGTGACGTTTCTAAGAGGAGTGCCGCCGTCGAGGTGAACCTGGACAAACCGACCATCTTGCAAATACGAAATGCCCCGTTCCCCTACTGCCCAAAGCCGATGACCGTGTTCGGACAAAACACGGACCATTCCTATATCAAGGCCATCAACGGCGCCGTAGGTCTTGCTGGTATTGTTAAAAAACGCAATTAACTGAGGGGTGCTACGCCCGCCCACCCAGACCGTGCCATTCGAATCTTCAAACAGTGCCCATGCATCAATGACATGGGCAACGAGGTTCCAGTCCTCTCCATCAGACTGTAAGAGACCGGCTTTCTTCACCAGGCTGCTTAACCAGAGACGTCCTGTGCGATCGCGCAATACGGCACCGATCATTCGTCGCTGAAATGCCTTTGGCTGCGCAAGCTCTTTTGCGTTGCCCGCTGCATCCAGCTGCCACACCCTTCCCCGAAGACCTGCCAATACCGAGCCGTCGGTCGATCCCTGCTGCATAGCCAACGCATAGGGAGGAACGGCCGTGGCGACGTAACCGGTATCCGTGATATGCAGGACGGGTTGATTACTGCTACCCACCCACATACTGCCGTTTGCTCCGCGCGCGATAGCCACATCGTGAATGCCATCTGGCAAGGCCACGGCGGAAAATGTGCTTGGACGGAAACTGTCGAGCCCGCGCTGAGTTCCGAACCAGATGTTTCCCTCGTGATCCACCAGCGCCGGCCAGACATAGTCGGCGGAAAGGCCGTCGATCTTGCTGAAGTGTTGTGCGGTGGTCATATCGCCTGATGTCGCTGATTGCAGCGCGTGATGCGCATCAGCAAACCGATAAAGGCCATTGCCGAGCGTGGCGACCCACATACCGCCATCACCATCGAAGGTGATGCCAGCAGAATCAAATGGCAATGCCCCGTCCGGGATTAGATGACGATCCGACACGACAAAATGCAAGATGAGTTTCGTGGAGACCGACAGGAGGAAGCTCCCATCTGGAGCCTGCCTCATCAAGAACATAGGTCCTTCCGGCAAGGCGACTCCGGCGTCCTCGAACCGCGAAGTGGTGTGATCGAAGGAAAAAATTCGCCTCACTTGCGTTAGCCATAGCCTTCCATTGGAATCCACAAGTAGCGCCGCAGGACGGCCATTTGGAAGTCCACTCTCTTCACCAAAGCGTCTCCAGGCTCCGTCATGAAAGCGCATCAAACCGGTCAAGGATTCTGCCCATATGTCACTGTACTTATCTCGCACAATCGAATAAATGTTGCCAGCAGGAAAACCCGAGTCGGCGCCGTAGTGAGTGAGATGGCCATTTTTGAGGTAGCTGATGCCGTCACCCACATAACCGATCCAAAGACCACCGGAAGGCTCGGCCAGCAAGGCTTGAACCGCGTCTGATAGCAGATGCTCACCAGTTGCAGGCGCGAACGTTACGAATTTGTTTCCGTCAAAACGATACAAGCCGGTTTCCGAACCCATCCAAAGATAGCCGTCCGTCGTTTGCGCGAGGCAGGAAATTCCACTGGGCGCGCCATCTTTTTCGGTCCAGGCGGTATGTTGAAAGTGACCGAGGGTCCACGATCTTGAGGGAGCGTCGCTTGCGCGAGCGCAGGAAAAGCCCAAAATCGTAACAACCACTACGAACCCTAGACGGCAGCCCCACGAGCGCGTGTCGCTGATCACGAGCTGCTCTCCCGGCGAGAACCTGATTAAAGTGAACGGAGCGCAGGACTCCGACTTGTCGCTTATCCCCGGCCAGCTCCCTATAGCCTTAGGAGTGGCGGAATGATTGTATGCCTGAGCATTGGCTTAAGCGCATTCATCATTCGCAATTTGACCAGCACGCTTACGAGCGACCCGGGCAAAGCAACCCACCTAATCGTCTAACGTCGATGGCGTGTCTCAGGACTTCGCCGGACACGTCAAAGGCGCGCTGGGGTTAGATTGAAGAACCACGCTGGCAACGTCCTTGGCAAGGTCTTGCACCAACCATTGATCGCTAGCAACAACCCCATCGACGCCAGCACCTCCGCTCCTGATCAGGGTGCTTTGGCATTCGATCCGATGTTCGGATCTGCCATCCCCGAGCGCCAGCCACCAATCGGCAACCATCACAACGTTACCCGACTGGTTTGCATCGAGTTTTTCAATCTCGACGCCCACTCTGGCAACGTCGACGTCATCGGCGCCATTGACGCGAGTATTTTCAATACCGTATTGACGTCGCCACGTGTCTTCCAGTGCGGCGCGAACCTCATCCGTCAGCGGCGCGGCCCAATGGTCTCCCGTTTGGATATCGACGGAACTTGCGCCCGATCGAAGGACCAACTGTTGCGTATCAATCTCAGCAGGAATCCGTAGGGAGACGAGGCGAAGACGTACAGCAGCCGGTGCCTGCTGCTGTCCTGAATCGGGAACTAGCAGTGTGTGATATCGAAAACCAGTTGACGCACACGAAGTGAGCATGCCACCCAGGACAAGCATCACCGCAAACTTCCTTGCGCTCATGGATGAATTCCCGCCGGAGCTGGCTGTTCAATGGGCGGGCTACCCGGCGCCGTGGGTGAGTCGATTCGTCCGCGTATCAAGGACTCCGGATGTTCCGACAATAAGTCAGACAATCCTCTGAACGACTCACTCGTTCGGGTCAGTTCCAACAGCAGCTGATTGAGGTTGGCTTGCAACGTGGAGTCAGGGCTCAACACTACGTCGACAGAGTGCAATGTGCCACCGGCTGCTTTCAACGTTGTCGAGGCCTGCGGCAAAGTGGTCGAATTGATCAGCTCCAGAGTTTTTCCTAGTTCTGTCACGTCGTGATTTACGCCTTGCCCGATCGAGTCAAACGGAATCTTCTGGAATTTCGCGATGATGTCGCCCAGTTGTTCCTGCAGTTTGTCCAGGCTTCCCGGAGCAGTCGGTATGATCATCGGTCGACTGTTGATATCGAAAGTTGCAAAGGACGGATGCGGCACAAAATCCAATGCAATATAAAGTTGGCCCGTCAACAGGTTCCCCGTGCGTGCTTGCGCACGCAACCCGTCTCCCACGAGTGCGGCAAGGAAGGTCGCAATCTTCTGTTGATCACCATGACCCGTCGGCAGCTTGTCCAGCACGTTTCCGAGTCGATGGCCATACAGCGCCACATCGACGAGGATGCTGAATTTCCGTGTAGCCGGATCATAGTCGAGGGCGATTTTTCGAACGTCGCCTGCATTCACCCCCACGAACTCGACGGGCGCACCTACCTGAAGACCGCGCAATGCGCCCGGAAAGCGCATTTGCATCAGCAAGGGAGAGCCGTCCGGATCGGCCATTGCCGACTGCCGATCGGCTGCCAACGCAAATGATGAATCAACCTGTGCCTCGGGCAAGTCAGTGGCTCCCGGTGGATCATCGAACGCGACGCCGCCCGCAATGATGGTGGCCAATGACTGCGTGCTCAGCTTGAGGCCGGCTGCCGTCAGCGAAACGTCCACCCCACTTGCGTTCCAGAAGCGGGTCGTCGCGTTGACGAACTGGTCGTACGGTGCGTTGATGAAAAATCGGATGGCCATCGATCTGGTGTGCTTGTCGAGCTGGTAATCGGCGACGTGCCCCACTTGAATGTGCCGGAAGTAGATCGGCGAGCCCACATTGATGGAGTTCAGGTCGTCGGCCGTCAACGTAAAACTGCGTCCCGACTCTCCGCTTGTGATCATCGGCGCATTGTCGAGGGCCGTATAGGTCCTTGCGGTGTTCGACGACTTGCCCGGATCAAGGCCGACGTACACACCCGACAAGAGAGTATCGATACCTGATATACCGCCTGCCCCGATTTGCGGGCGCACCACCCAGAATCGCGAGTCGGCGTGCAGTAAATGTTTGGCGGTCTTCTCCAATTGGACCGTGGCGAGTACGTGGCTGCCATCTTCCGTCAAGACAAGTTGAGTGACGGTGCCAATCACGACATCTTTGTACTTCACCCGCGTCTTGCCGGCCTCCAGTCCGTTCGCTGCGTTGAGACTGATAGTCACGATCGGACCTTGTTGCAAACGCGCGTTGACCAGCATGAAAATGCCAATGGCGATGGCAACCAGAGGAATGACCCAGACGATCGGCGTGTGATGTTTATGCGCCACAAGACGCGGCTCACGGAGTTCGCCTGTCGAGGAGTTAGTTAGCTCAGTCATGTTCTACCTGCCGATCCCAATGGAGTCGTCCGTCAAGACTCATGGCCGAGAGCATGGTCAACACGACGACCGAGCCGAAGAACACAATTCCAAGCCTCGGTTCGGCGACGCCCAGCGCCTTGAACTGAATAAGCGCGCTGACAATGGCAACTACCAGAACATCTAGCATCGACCAGTACCCGATGATTTCCACGAACTTGATCAAGCGCGTCTTGCCCACGAGTGCGCGCTCAGACGCCCGTGTGTCGAAGAGCAAGAAACCGAGCGACATGAATTTCGTGCAGGGCACCGCGACGCTGGCCAAGAAGATAAGCAGTGCTATGTCCCAGGAGCCCGATTGCCAAAATTCGACAATGCCGCCGACGATGGTGCTATCGGCTTCGTCTCCCAACATCTTGGTGTACATCACCGGGTAGATGTTCGCGGGGACGTACAGGACGAGAGCAGCGATGAGGTAGGCCGTTGAACGCGAGAGCGATGATCGCTTGCGCCCACGAACACGACGATGGCAACGCGGACAACGCACGGCTTCGGTCTCGGCGACGCTCAGCCCAGTACAAACCATCCCGCAAAGGTGGCATGTCATCAGATCCAGGTCTACTGCCCGACGGCCACATCTCATGGCTCGTCCTCGTATCGTAGCCAGAGCTCATGCGTGCTGCGCAGTGTAATGACCGCCATCAAGGGTGCCAGTAACGCGATCGAAAAAACGCCGACCCCGATAACGACGTGCAGATAGGCCGACAACTTGATAATCGCAACCAGGATGCCGAGCAGGAAAACTTCGGTCATGCCCCATGGCCTGCAGAAATGCAGTAGGCGCATGGCACTCACAAAATAGGGGCAGCTTCGCCCCGCGAGTGCGAACGACAATACCCACAGCAGCAGCGTAATCTGGACAGCCGGAATTCCAATCGTTACGAGGCCGGCTGCCAGCGCGACGGGCGCTCCCGGGCCTTGCCCCAGCGCAAGGATAGCCTGCCAAACAGTGGCCTGATTTTGCAGCCCATCCAAACTGATGACGGCAACCGGGAAGGCATTCGCAAAAACGAACAGGCAGGCGGCAGTAACCGTCAAGGCCATCCACGTGCTCACGGTAAATCGCGGCTCACTTTCAAGTCGCGAACTGCAGCGCGCACAGATCAACTTCTCACCTTTGCGGATCTCTTGCCGCGCATAGACTTCGTCGCACTGCTCGCACGACATCAGGTCTGGGTAGGCTTTCGGTTCGAAGGTCATGGACGATGGCCGAGGACACTCTATGCCCGTCTTGGGGCTGTCTTGTTGAGGATGGCGGCATATCGCATACGCAGCCCTCGGAAGCACCGACAGAAAACACCAACTCGCCGGCCTTTGCGTGAGCCAGATATGGATCAGCTTTTGCACCGCCGTCCCGAATGACCACAGAAGACTATGGCCCCTACGTTTTTTTTAGATCCCCCAGAAGAGTTAGATACAGGTCCGCTTGAAGTGCTGCGTATTGAATGCTCGTTGGATACTGCCTGAGCGAGACACGTTCAATTGACTTCGTTCCAATAGGTTGTCTATCGCAAGCACGGCCCGTCCCTCTTCTGCCCCTCATTTTGGGGATGCGGCAGCGACGCACTCACCGATAGCCTTGGCAAAGACGCCCTTCGATGTCGACTCTGGGCTCACCGTGCGCCACCGTGGAGACGAATTATGCAAAGCCGCAGGTCAACGAATTCCCTTGCAGGAAAGACAGCTGTTGTCGTAGGTGGTGGTGTTATCGGCGCTTCCTGGGCTGCGCTTTTTCTCGTCAGCGGACTCAAGGTGATCATCAGTGATCCTGATCCGCAGGTTGAATCAAAAGCTGTGGCCTTGATCGCCGCTGCCCTGCCTGCACTTAAAGCGCTCGGTTACGAGACTACCGACGTCGAGGCAAACCTCAGCTTTGAAAAAAACAATACTCAGGCGGTTGCTGGTGCGGACATCGTCCAGGAGTGCGGTCCGGAGAATGTCGAGTTCAAGCAGGCACTCTGGAAGACCATTGAAGATGCTGCGCCCGAGCATGCGCTGCTGTTCTCCTCTAGCTCGACTATTCCGGCCTCGGTGCAGTTCGCCCAGATGAGTGATCAGTCACGGCTGCTGGTTGGCCACCCCTTCAACCCGCCCCACCTTATGCCGTTGGTTGAAGTCGTCCCCACACCGAAGACGAAACCCGACATCACCGCGCAGGCCCTCGCCTTCTACCGGGGTATCGGCAAGGTTGCCCTGGAGATCAAGAAAGAGATTCCTGGATTCGTGGCCAACCGCCTGCAGGCGGCGATCTTTCAGGAATCGGTCTTCCTGGTCGCTGAAGGGGTGGTGAGTCTGAAGGAGCTTGATGACGTGGTTACCAGTTCCCTTGGCATCCGCTGGGCGACGTCGGGTCCTTTTCTGTCGTTCCATCTTGGTGGCGGCCCCGGTGGCCTTGCCCACTTCCTCGAGCATCTGGGGCCACCGATGGAACTCGCGTGGAAACACTTGGGAAAGGCCACTCTGGACGATGCAACCAAGGCGCTGCTCGTTAAGCAGCTGAGCGCGACTTACGCGACGTCTTCCTTCTACGCTTTATCGGAAGTCCGCGACGATAAGGAAGTCGCCGTCATCAACGGGCTGGCGTAAGTCCATAGTCCGGCATAAACCCGATCAATAGCAGCAAAAGGGCTGTCGTCGCTGGCGGGACGGCCCGACCCCGATTGATGCACCACAAGCTCCGCTGAACCAAGTACCCCATTCAGGAGGCCAGCATGTCCGTGGAAATAGGTGGGAAATTTACCAGGCAACTTGAATTTAATTTGGCCAACCGGTCCACTAGCTGCGAATTCGATCTGGCTGCAGAAACCGAGGCTGTTCTCAACAGCATCGGTGCGGCATCGACAGAAAGCGGCGGTCGTCTAAGTTTTTACGGCAAGGATCCCATCGTTCCGAGTGTCGTGCGTTTCGGATCGATGGCCGCCGTCGCTCTGGCCGCGAAAGCCATCCAGATTGCCTCGATCTGGCGCGTGCGGACCGGACGCTCGCAGGACATCACTGTGGATGTGCGGAAGGCGCTTCGTCGCTTCAGTCCTTTTATCGACCGCCAATGGGAGACGATGAACGGCTACGACGGCGGCATGTATTCCGATCCTGACAATCCGTACTTTGCCATGATGTACGAAACCAGGGATGGCATGTGGGTTCTACCCACCAACCCCTATCCGCAGATCCATCTCAAGACTGCCACACTGCTCAACGTGCCAAGCACGCCGGACCTCGTCGCCAAGGCCGTCAAGTGCTGGGACGGTGAGGCTTTGGAGCAGGCTGCGGTCGAGGCAGGCGTGGTTATGCCGCTTGCACGACCGCTCAAGCGAATCCTTGAAATGGATGTGTTTCGCCATGGACTGCGAGACCAGCCGCTGATCTCTGTGCAGAAGATCGCAGAGAGCGAACCGAAGCCGTTCGCGCCAAATGGCCGCGATCCTCTGTCTGGTATCCGCGCGTTGGGTCTCGCACACGTCATCGCTGGCGCATCTATCGGCCGGGCCCTGGCCTTGCATGGGGCCGATGTCCTGAATATCTGGGCACCGGAGGACTGGGAACACAATGTATTTCTCTATACCTCTCACGTGGGCACGCGGTCAGCGACGTTGCGAATCAAGGACGCTAAGGCGCGCGCGAAATTCCTGGAACTGATGGGTAGCGCCGACGTCTTCTACTCCAATCGCCGTCCTGGCTATCTCGAGCAACACGGGCTCACTGCGGATGCAGTGTGCAAAACATTTCCCGGCATCATTCATGCGCAGGTGGTGTATGCCAATGAACAAGGGCCATGGTCAGACCGGGTGGGCTTCGACGTTTCCACCGGCGTGGCTATGGGCTTGTTTTGCCTGGAAGGCAGTGACGACCACCCGGCTGCTCCGCCCATCAAGGTTGTCAACGACTACGTCGCGGGCTGGCTGGCAACGATCGGCGTGCTGCAGGCATTGAAACGGCGAGCTGTCGAGGGAGGCAGCTACAAGGTTACGGTGTCGCTGTCCAAGGTGACGCTTTGGCTCACGTCGATGGGCATATTCGATAAGGCCTACGCGACACAGACGGCCGGCTCCGCCGACGAGCACACCTATGTAGCGCCCGATCAGTTCAGCGCTGTCACTCCGCTAGGCATCTATACAGGGGTGACCGAGCAGGTCGTCATGAGCGAGACACCTGGCCACTACCGCTTCGTGCTTGAACCTCGCGGCGCCGCGCAGCCGAAGTGGCTTTGAAGGCGATCACCCACTCACCTTGGAGACGAACACATGACCCCTACCTCGGATAGGCTTCTCCTATTGAATATCGGAAGTCCTTCGCGCCTCCTGTCAATGTCGCCCGACGGTAGCGACATCCAGACTTTGGTGGCCGATCTCGGCGTGGCACCTGACGGCATCGCGGTCGATCCCCTCCGCCGGCACATCTTCTGGACTTACATGGGTTCGAAGCGCGATGGCGAAGACTTCTTTACCAACGACGGCTCCATCCAGCGGGTGGACTTCGATGGGAGCAATCACACGACCATCGTGCCCGAGGGTGGAACCTTTACCCCGAAACAAATGCAGTGCGACGCCGAGCATGGCCTGATCTATTGGTGCGATCGAGAAGGAATGCGCGTCATGCGCGCCCGAGTCGATGGCTCGCAAATTACCACCCTGGTGCAAACGGGCGTCAGCGAGGAAGACCGACACGATCGCCGACGTCATTGCGTCGGGGTGGCAGTCGACACCAAAAATGGCTTCCTCTACTGGACCCAAAAGGGCAAGCCCGACGGCGATGAAGGACGGATTCTGCGCGCCGCCCTGGATTTTCCGGAGGGTGCCGATCCCGCAAATCGGCCCGACATTGAAGTGCTCTTCGACAGCCTGCCCGAACCCATCGACCTCGAATGGGAGGAAGAAACTGGCTATCTCTACTGGACGGACCGTGGCGCCCCGCCAGCCGGCAACACGCTCAACCGTGCCGCAATTCGTCGGGGACAGCCAATGACTCGCGAGATTATCCTGACGGGCCTGCACGAAGGTATTGGTCTGGCGATAGATCGAAGAAATAGGCGGGCCTACGTCAGTGACCTCGGCGGCTTTTTACGGAGGGTGAATCTCGAGCATCCGGATGATGGCAAGATCATCTTCTCTGGGCATGGGCCCCTTACGGGCATTGCTTATCTGGGCGCATGAACTGCCGCCGTCCTTTCGCCCATCAGAAATTACTGGTGCCTCATCGGTGTTCTCAATGAAAGGAACGAAGTTATGTCGAAAATCAATTCCTACGATTCGTCCCGCAGGCAATTCATAACCCGCAGTGCAAGCCTGGCGACTGCGGTAGCGCTAGCCCCTTCTTTTCTTTCAAGCCAGCTGTTCGCGTCAACGCCACCCAGCAAACCTTCCTCTTCAAACCACAAAGGAGACTCGGCCATGAGCTCGATCACCACCAAAGACGGAATCAGCATTTATTACAAGGACTGGGGAAAAGGTCAGCCGATTGTCTTCAGCCATGGCTGGCCATTGTCGGCAGATGACTGGGACGCGCAGATGCTGTTCTTCCTAAGTCATGGCTATCGTGTAATTGCCCATGATCGGCGCGGACATGGCCGCTCCACACAGACAGGCGATGGCAATGACATGGATCATTATGCATCCGATCTAGCGGCATTGACCGAAGCTCTCGATTTACGGGACGCCATCCATATAGGCCATTCAACCGGTGGCGGCGAAGTAGCGCGCTACGTAGCTCGCTATGGCCAACATCGCACAGCAAAAGCCGTATTGATCAGCTCAGTACCGCCCATCATGGTGAAGACGCCTAACAATCCGGGTGGACTACCCATCGAAGTGTTTGACGGCTTTCGCACTGCGCTTGCGGCCAATCGCGCGCAACTTTATCTGGACGTTCCCTCGGGGCCTTTTTATGGCTTCAATCGCCCGGGTGCGAAAATATCTGAAGGGATCATTCGCAACTGGTGGCGCCAGGGAATGATGGGCGGTTCCAAAGCGCAATATGACTGTATCAAGGCCTTCTCAGAAACGGATTTCACTGAAGATTTGAAACAGATCAACCAGCCTACTCTCGTTATGCACGGTGACGACGATCAGATCGTTCCCTACAAGGACGCCGGCGTTTTGTCGGCAAAACTTCTGAAGCATTCGACGCTCAAGATCTATCCTGGGTTCCCGCACGGGATGCCTACAACGGAAGCGGACACTATCAACAGGGACCTGCTGGCATTTATCAAGGGATAGAAGGCATCAGAAATCTGCTGTGATGCAATATCTCGCACGCATCACAGCAGTCCGTGCAGATTTCGGAAGGTCCACGGCCCGAACGCGGACGAGGTTGCAGAAGGCAAAAGCATCATCGAAGAGGCGACTTCGTTACTCATTTCACCTGGGTGAGCCGCCAATTCCTTTAGGCCAAACCCTCGCCCCTTATACTCACAGCCACGACGCTGTCGGCGATCGCGGCACAGACGCTTTCAATCGCTACGCTGAGCGCTGCGCCACGGTGATCTTCGGAGAAAGACGTGAATGTGACTTTGCTCCCCGCTGCGATTCTGTTTGTGATTGCCATCGTCGGCGTCTTCACGCTCCGACGCTTTTCGGACCGGGTCCGCATCACTTTCGATTTGATCTGCTTCATTGCGATCAGTTTGTACCTGGCAAAACAAGGTACTTTTCCCGTCTTTGCTCCGTTGAACGCATCGGCCGACAGCGCGGCACTATGGCTACGCGCAATAGGCGGAGCATGGTGGCTACTAGGCTCGCGGATCGTCGTGGCCCTGCTCGGCTTTGTGATCCATCAGCGACGGCATTCACGCGAGGCCCGTTTATTCTCTGATCTTTCTGCTGCTGCCATCTATATTGCAACAGCGGCCGTAGTCTTGAATTCAGTGTTCGCGCTACCTGTGACTGGCGTCGTGGCGACATCCGGTGTCGTGGCAATCGTTCTTGGTTTGGCGCTACAAAACACTTTGGCCGACGTATTTGCAGGCATAGCTGTTGGAGTTGAAGCTCCTTTCGGTGTCGGTGACCGGATCCAGATCGCCGACCGGATCGAGGGGATAGTCGTTCAGATGAATTGGCGGTCTATTCGCATTCAAACCGACGGAGACGACATCGCGATCATTCCGAACAGTCTCATCGCCAAAGCCGAAATCATTAACAGGAGTTCTCCTGCTGAGCGAAGAACCTCGTCAGTCGAACTCTCATGCACCAGAGATGCGACCCCCGAAGATGTTATTGAGGTGCTTCAGCAAGCCACGCTGTTATGCCCACACATTCTCCGTATGCCATCCCCGAGCGCTACACTTTCACAGCTAGGTCCTAAGAGAAACGTCTACAAGATTTCTTTCTATGTCGAGCGTACCTCGTATCTGTCGTCGACAAAGGATCTCCTCCTGCGAGGAGCGCGACGCCAGCTTCACTATGCTGGCTTGCTCGCTGGAGATCGGAAAGGTGAGATTGCGAGTATTTCCGTCAACAGCGATACGCTTGCCGCTCGTCGAATACTCCGCGACCTACCTCTCTTTGAGGACCTTGTGGAGCGGCAAATCGACCAGCTGACAACTCTCCTGCAAACCCGTCGTTTGGAGCCTGGAGATGCGCTTTTTTCCGAAGGGGAGTCAGACACCTTTCTCTACATTGTGGCCTACGGTATCGTCGAATTGAAGCGCCACGCAGGAGGAACATTGGAAACGCTAGGCTGCATAGGCGCGGGAGAATACGTCGGGGAAATCGGGTTGTTGACTGGAGCCCCGCACGCTGCGTCGGCGGTCGCGCGAACCCATTGCAGAATCTACCAGCTTCCACGCGAAGCCATTGCGCCGCTGCTGTCTGAAAATACTGACCTAGCCTCTGCCTTCGACAAGTCGGTAAGGCAAGGCCTGGGAATCCTTAATCGGGAAGTTGCCGTCAGGGCAACTCCCGATATTGGAGTGAAGGGGCAGCTACTGCAACGTATTCGAAGGGTTTTTCACTTCGGCGCAGAGTGAGCTCAACCTGCCTTCGCCACATACTTTGCGACGCACGGGCTCCCTTCTTTGTCGAGTCGTATGTGACTTAATGAGCTTCACGCCGAAGCTCGCCTAAGCACGTAGTTCTTTAACAAGCTACGCCTGGAGTCAAAACCATCGGAAACGATTCGCGTAGGCTCGCCTTGGCGGCAAAACAAGCGTAACTACCGTGCCTTTCATGCGAGCAGAGCGGATGCTCAATCGAGCACCTATCTCCCTTGCCCTTTCATACATTCCTTTAACTCCCCAGTGTCCCGTCACCACACTATTTTTCCGCACTGAATCGACGAATCCCGTTCCATCATCCGTCACTATTGCTTTAAATTTCCAAAGTCCGAACGTGAGTTCGATGCTAACTTTCTTCGCATTTGCATGCTGGAAAGCGTTAGCTAGCGCCTCCCCGAGAATGCGCTGTGTTTCATCCTTTGCTGATGGTATCAAGTGCTGCTGGCGACCTGACACTCCCAAACTAAACTCTGTCTTATAGCGGCGGCTGAGCAAGTCGCCTATTTTTTTCAGCTCGGCTACGTAGTCCTCGGTGTCTGAGTATTCCGACCTGAGGTGCCGAACTTTGTTTCTTCCCTCGAGCACCGCATCATTCGTCATACGGGCGAGCTGCCTCAATTCCTGTTGCACTCCGGCGTCAATCGTACCCATTGAAATCGCTTCGAGCTGCAACACCAGAGCTTGCGTGCTCTGTAGAAGAGTATCGTGCAAATCCCGCGCTACGGCTTCACGTTCTTTGGCACGAATACGCATGCGTGCGTACAACCGTGAAGTCGTCCTATTAACCTGCAGTCGAAATGCCATAAAAATAAGGCTGGCCGTGACTACTAAACCTAGTAATCGAAACCACCAGGTCTCGAAATAGCGAGGCGCGATGTCAAAGCTCAATGTCGCAGGTGAAGTGCTCCATCCTCCACTATCGTTGGCAGCACGAACTTCAAAGGCGTACTCGCCAGAGCTGAGATGGGAATAAAAGGCCTGCCGGCGCGCCCCCACGTCTTGCCAGCCGCTGTCAAATCCGGCTAAGCGATATTGGAAGTGTATGTACTTGGGTCGCGTCAGCTCCGGGCTTGTGTAGTCGATCTGGATGTTTCTCGCGTCCTTAGGCAAGTGCACATGGTTGCGTGACACGTCATAGATAGTGTTCCCATCCGATAATTGCTCGATCAGAGGCGGGGGCGCTGAAGACAGCGCTGGAATGTCGTCAGGGTCAAGCCAAGCCGCCGACTGGCTTCCCGATATCCATAAACGACCATCGGATCCGAGCACTAGAGACGGTAACGCATGCATTTGGGAGGGCGTACCGGGCAGACCATCATCTGCGTCAAATAGCCGGTAAGGCATCGACAAAGTTGCCCCACTCAGAACGCGTTTTATCGACTCTGACGAAATCCGGAAGAGTCCGTCCAGCGTATGTACCCATAGGTTGCCGCCTCGATCAAACAGCACACCCGAAATATCTCGCAAAGCCGTTTGACCGTCCAAGCGTAGCGATTGGAATGTGCCATTCTTGAACAGCTGCAACCCCTCGTCCCCGCCAAGCCAAATCGCCCCTGCATGAGCAGTGATCACCTTGACTATGCCGACGGCTAGCCCATTAGCCGCAGAAAATTTGTGCGTAATACCGCCGTTTATTGAAACCAGACGGTTCTTCATGTAACCCGCCCAAATCACGCCCGACGTATCAGTGGCCAGAGAAAATGGGCGCTCGATTTTCACCGGCGAAGCCCAGGTCTCGCCATCCCATGTCATCGGAGCTTGTGTGTCGTGAATCGCCGCCCAGATGCGTCCCTGTCTGTCGCGAGTCATTGATGCGAGAGCACCTCCACCATGTACTGGAAGCTGAGCAAGCTTTTTAGGAGATCCAGGCGCTAGCTGCCACAAATCATCAACGGTAGCGGCATACACAGAGCCATCGCGATCGTCTGCGTAAGTGGTGATCGCAAAGCGCGGCACCTCTGATTGCTGGGGCTTGCCGTCCACCACATGGATGACATTGAAATTTTCGCTTCCGATCCAGGCGTCGTCGTGACCACCCGGAGCGATCGAGATCATCGTTATGCCGGAAGGCAACGGTACTTGGGAAAATGCGCTGGGCATCAGCTTGTCAATGCCGTTTTCCGTACCCGCCCAGATATTACCTTGCCGATCCTCTGACAACACGGCGAAATTTCCGGTAAGTCCATTTGCCTGGCTGAGCTTTTGATCGAATGAGGCAAGCGACACGGTAGGATCACGGGGAAGCGCCGCTAAAGGCCCAAAAAAATGCACTCCGTCATCCACCGTGCCGACCCAAAGGTTCCCACGGTGATCTTCGAAAGCATATTCCGCATAAAGCGGAATAGGAGAACCCACCTCCTGAAGTTTCGTGCCTATTGCAAGGAAACGATGGACCAACTTATCCCTTGTCGAAACAAACAGGTTGCCACCAGAGCCTGTCGAAATACTGAACGCCTGGGCTACCTTCGTTCCAGAATCAGTAAACTTGTTTTCCCCTTCCATAAGAACATAGATCTCACCGTTTGCATCGCTGGTCCACAGATTGAACGATGAGTCTTGTGCAAGATTTTGTGAGAAGTCGGGTTCATGCTCCTTGGCGTCGATCTGTTTCCAGCTTCCGCCGGAGAATTTAAAAAGGCCTGGGTAGCCGAAGGCCAGGACATCACCCGCCCTTGTGCTAAAAAACTCTGCAGTCCCGCCCGTCCATCCCCCGCTTTTATCGTAATTGGTAATGTGCCCATGATTGATAAAGCTCACGCCGGGCACGCCATACGATACCCATAACCCACCGCTGCGCGGCGCGTAGACCTCGCTGACCTGCGAGTTGATGAGGTGTTCGCCAGCAAAAGGGACAAACGGGCGAAATTCTTGGCCGTCGAATACAGTCAGACCTCTATCACCAGTTAGCCATAACAAACCGTCGCTGGTTTCGGCGATTTTATCACTGTCCTTAGGAGCACCATCCCTTTTCGTATAGGCAGTGTGCTGGTAACGCCCCAATGTCCAAGAAAAGGGAGACGCTAAGGTGGCCTCGGTCGCGCAAATCAACGCACAGCCCGCAAAAAACCTAGGCATGAATTGACTATGAGTTACTTTCACTTGGCGATCCAAATATTGGGATGATTCGCTTCACTGCGTTGAACACGAGATCTCGAAGGAATCGGAAAAGTCGGTAGTACCGAATAAATAACAGAATCAGCCACTGATGATCCCGCGTCGGATTCCTATGCAAACAGCGTGAGTTCGGTCGCGTGCATCCAATTTCCCCATGATCGCCTTCATGTGGCTTTTGACTGTCTCTTCCGAAATGGTCAGTTCGTGCGCAACGAGATTGTTGGAATTACCCGCGGCGACGGATTGCAACACTGCGATTTCGCGCAAGGTGAGCGGCTCATCGATAGAATGTGTCGCTAAGCCAGCGGCGACCTCGCTCGGAAGATACTTATGGCCCTCAGCCACACGTCGGACGGCTACGCTTAGCTCATCCAGCAAACTGGTTTTGAGAAGATAGCCCGCCGCGCCAGCTTTGAGAGCTCTCAGCGCTTCTACATCGCCATAATAAGTTGTCAGGACGAGAATTCGCGCCTGAGGATCTTCGGAGATGATGATGGAAATCGCTTCGACACCGCCCAGTCCTGGCATACGAAGGTCGATAAGTGCCACATCAGGTCGGTGTTCACGATAGAGGCGTATGGCTTCGTTTCCGTCGCCCGCTTCAGCCACGACCTTCATGCCGGTCTGTTTACTCAATACGGCGGCGACACCCGCGCGAAACAGTGGATGGTCATCCACCAACAGCAGCCGAAGTATCCTGATGGACTCTTCCACCCCACAGCTCCTTCAAATCATCGCACATCATCTGGCACGGCCATCCCCTTAACAACGCCCCAAACGCGACCAACCTCGCGCAAATCAATGCCAACATTCGTCAGGGTAGCGCGAACTGGAATCGTCTGCACAGGCGCGTTTGATGCGATGCCAGGCGTCGTCCGTTTGCTTGGAAAGATGACCTAGCAAAACAAAAGCTAGCTCATCGGTTAGCGCAATAGACTCCGAATCTGTTGATGCGCTTTTACACAGAACGGCACACTGGGCCTACTCAGCCCAACTCCTCCCGAGGTGATGCATTTAGGCTAGCTGTCTAGGCCTTTACATTGTGTCCTAGCCTTTTGGCCGTGCTTTCAACCGCTTCCGTTCAGTTTTGAAAACGAAAAGTCATTTTTAAAAACTCACGTAGATCTCGCTTGTTGCGGTGTTTAGACCCCCGCCCCATGTGCCCTGTCAGGGAGGACCCTAAATTTTCTGGCCCCAACACTTTTTCGCGGCTGCCGCAGGACCATCGTTTGCGCGCGGTCGTGGCGAAGCCATGCACGACGCTGTCAATCAGCCGGGCATGCCCAATCAAAAATCATTTTTCAATCAGGCGAACAGATAGGTGAAGGTGAGAAATAGAGATATCTAGACACACCAGACACACACATAGACACCTTTGTATGCTCCAGCAATTGCTCTTATTCCGCATTCATAAGCCGTTCCAGCCACACTAGCCACACCATCCACTGCTTATACGACTACCTTTCGCTTGATCGCCACGACGTTACCTCCCTTTCCCGTTAGCAAGCTATATAAGGTTTCCAACGCCGCTCGCTTTTCCTGCAGATAGTCGTGCTTGTTGTAATGCCGTGACTGCACTCCACCAAGGCCATGCGACTGCAATTGAGCCAGCTCGCCAGACTGCAAACCGGCAGCAGCCAGACGCGTCTCGACCGTACGGCGAAGGTCACCAACAGTGAAAGCCCCCTTCTCCAGCTCGCCCGCTTCATTCATTGCGGCGCGAACGGTCACCATGTGATCACGCATGCTTTCGTAGCTCGCGGGACTTGCACCATGCGTCAGGGTGAACAAGTGCGAGCCTAATTGGTGCCCCATTGCTCGCATCGCTTCCAGGGCTGCAGGAATCAGCGGCACGTCATGGATTCGCGCCACCTTACGACGGCCCTTCTTGTCCATGATCCGGACGCTTTGAAGATCACCGTCGTAGTCGTCGACAGTGAGCCGGGTCAACTGCTTGATTCGCTGGCCGCCGGTAAGCAAGTGGAAACGCAACAACGCGCCAGCTGAACCGGGCAACGCAGCGATTCGTATCCAGTACGCGCGCAGCTCAGCCACAGACAGCGCACGCTCCCGAGATTGCGTCGCGCCTTCGATGGTCGCCAAATCGCGCGCCGGGTTGTGTGTAATGCGTAGGTCTTGCAACGCTGGTAACCCGCGCGCATCTTGTCGAGCACGAATCGCCGCCGCATAAGCCGCACGGATATAGCTTCGCAGTTTGGCTGCTTCGCGTAATTTGTCGGCATTCGCCACACGGGCAATGACTGGCAGCAGGTCGTCCATGTCAATGTCAGCGGCCGGCGTTGTCCACAGGACGGGCCACGCCTTCGCAACATGTCGCTCAATTGCAGTGCCTACACTGGCCGCGCTGGCCTTGCCATCACGCTTTAACTGCGCGACATAGGCTGTCAGGAGCGCGCCGAGCGTGGCGCGCTGCTTGGCCTCCGCTAGGGCGCTAGAATTAGTTGCTGCCGCATGCTGCCGCTGACGCTCGCGTTCATCAGCTTCCAGCATGGCGCGTAGGTCGCTTGCGCCCGATAGGTAACGATCGCGCAGCTCCTTGGCACGCCTTTTTGCATCGTCCAGCGTTAGGCCGTTCTTGCCATCCTTATGGAACCGCCCAAGTGGCAAGTCATCGTACCGCGCAGATGAGTCGCGATAGCGGAAGTAGAACCGTGCTCCGTTCGGGCCGCCCTTAGCACGCAAGGCGCCTTCATTCTTTCGGCCGTCTTCGCTCAGCCACTTGCCGGACTTCAAAGCCTCAAGCCCACGCACAGTCATACCCATATCAATCCCAGTCCCTACAGAGTCCCTACGAGGGATAGGATCGCATGGAACGACGCGGCACGCCACGAGTGGCTAATTCATTGGCATACAAGGCTTAGACAGCCTTTATGACATCGCCTGATACGATAAGAAACGGCATCTTGAAGGACTTAAAATCCCTCACTTTCGGGTATGCGGGTTCGACTCCCGCCCCGGGCACCACGTGTATCAATAGCTTGGAACAATCGTGAGTTTCGGCAGCATGGCCGTCTCGGGTTATCGGTTGCCTTTCGTATTCAGCTCGCGATGCACCCTGAGACAGCGGCGTGCATGGCGGGCATTCACTCTGCGCAATCGGGTACCTGTAACTTCTGACAGGGACGCGACTTTCAGACGAACTGGTTTGCTATAAAGCGGCTTGGTCCGACGGCTCACGGCATGCCTGTGAAGCCGGTCATAGCTTAAAGCGCGTCACCCAGGGGAACTCAATGAATTTTGTTCGGAGCATGTGGCTGGTGCTGTGCGTCGGCGTGTGCAGCGTCGCGTCGGCTTCTGGGGTCGGTAGCCCTGCTCAGCAGATGGGCCCTACCGCGAGAACGAGCGCACACAGCGCTTCTTACACGCCGGTGAACGCAATAGCTCGGTCGTTGCCACAGACGAGCCCATCCGCTACCACGTTTTACAGTGCGCCATATGGTTGTGATGACTACTGGTTCGGTACTTGCGGAAAGTCCCCAACCATAGGTGCGGCGGTCGTCGCTTGGTGGGACGCCTATCAGCATTATTGGGGCGTCAATTCATCAAATTGTAGCTATTCATATACCTTGGGGGGCGCAACCCCCTCATCGCCATCGGTAGTTGCGCTGATACCTGTGAGTGGAAGTGCCTGCGGAGGGACCGGGTCCGTCATGGGCACTGCCTATTCCTACGACCCCGCCAAAAACTCCGGTAAAGGCTGCCTCGATAACGGAGGCGAAGGCGCCCCGTGCGACGGCGACCCCAATGTCGGTGACCCGATCAACGCCTCGACCGGCAACAAATATCTGCAGGAAGACGATTACCTCGATAACCCGTCGCTGACATTCCGTCGCTTCTACAACAGCACCGCCGCCATCGCGTCCACCGCGATGGGGACGCAGTGGCGTCATAGCTTCGATCGCACCATTGAAATACTTGGCAGTCCCGCCACGGAAATCGTGATGTTCCGCCCGGACGGCTCGCAGGAAACGTTCACCAAAGCCAATGGTGTGTGGACCACCACGCTGGCCAATGTGGACACCCTCACCGAGACCGACAATGCGCAGGGTGTGGCGACGAGCTATACAGTGTTCCTGGGCGCGACGCGACACTCCGAGACCTATGGCGTCGGCGGTCATGTGTTGTCGATCACCGATGAAACCGGGCAGACCACCACCCTGACCTACAACACGTCCACCGGTCAATTGGTGACCGTGACCGATCCGAACAACCGCCAGCTCGGCTTCACCTACGACAGCAGCGGCCACATCCATCAGATCACGCTGCCCGATACCGGCACGCTGACCTACACCTACGACACCACTACCGGCCATCTGGACTCGGTGGAATATCCGGACAGCAGCACACGTACCTACGTCTACAACGAGCCCGCGTTCACCAGTGGCGCCAACTTGCCGAATGCGCTGACCGGCATCATTGACGAAAACGGCGTGCGTTACGCAAACACGGGGTACAACACCAGCGGTCTGGCGACGTCCTCCAGTTTCATGAGCACGCCAAGTACCAGTGTCTTGACCACCCAGCTCACCTACAACAGCAACGGCACCACGACCATGCTGTATCCGCTGGGGCATAGCGCCACGATGGGCTTTACCCAGGTGAATGGCTTGAACCGCGTCGGCACCATCGACCAACCCTGCGGCCCGGATTGCGGACAGCCGTGGCAAACGCTTACCTATGACACCAACGGTTACCCCGCGTCGTATACCGATTTCAAAGGCAACCTGACCACCACGTAGTACAATTCCTACGGTCTGCTGCATATCGAGGTCGACGGCGTGGGCAGTGCCAATCAGCGCACCACCACCACCGTCTGGAACGGCAGCTTGCATGAGCCACTAACGCGCCAGGTGCAGAACGCTCAGGGCACCGTGGTCACCGCCGCCGCGTGGGCCTACAACTACCTGGGTGAGGTGAACGCGCGCTGCGAGATCGACCCGGCCGTGCCCGGGGCGATGTCTTATACCTGTGCCAATACCACGACGCCGCCGGCTGGCGTGCGGCAGTGGGGCTATCACTACTGTGGCAGCGTCGACACCATCCAATGCCCGGTGCTCGGTCTGTTGCTGTCGGTTGATGGTCCGCGCACCGACGTGACGGACACGACGAGTTACGTGTACTACATGCTCGACGGCGTCAATCATCACCACGGTGATCTCGAGTCGGTCACCGATCCGCTGGGACATGTCACGACGTACCTGACCTACGACGGCGCCGGTCGCGTCAAAACCATGCAGGACCCCAACGGCGTGGTCGCCACGCTAACCTACACGCCGCGCGGCTGGCTTGCCTCGCGCAGCGTCGGTAGCGCCACCACGTCGCTCACCTATTGGCCGTACGGCGCCGTCAAGACGATCACCGATCCCGACGGCGTCACCACCACCTTTACCTACGACGGCGCACATCGCCTGACCGACATCTCCGATGCGCAGGGCAACGATCTTCACTACACGCTGGATGCATCCGGCAACAAGACCGGTGAACAGATCCGCACCGCGTCCGGAACTACGGTGAAAAACCTGACCCGCCAGTTCAACGCGCTGGGTCAGCTCACCGCGGTGATCGACGGCCTGGCCCATACCGTCTTTAGTGCCAGCGCGAGCAACAGCTACGACGCCAACGGCAACCTGGTCACCAGCGTCGACGCGCTGGGCTACCAGCGCCAGCAGGGCTTCGATGCGCTGAACCGTCTGGACAGCACGATCGCCAACTACGAAGGTACCGATCCGGCCACCAGCAACACCACGAGCGTCTACAGCAAGGACGCACTGGATCGCCTGGACGGCGTGGGTGATCCGACCCTTCTCAACACCACCTACACCTACGACGGGCTCAGCAATCGCACCAAGCTGCAAAGCCCGGATACCGGCACCAGCACCGACACCTACGATACGGCCGGTAATCGCCTCACGCATACCGACGCGAAGGGGATCGTGGGCACCTCGACCTACGATGCGGACAATCGCCTGGCGAGTACCAGCTATCCCGACATGACGCTCAATGTCACGTACCACTACGACGAAGCCAACTCGGTGACCGGTTGCAGTGCCTCCAGCCCGATCGGTCGGCTAACGCGTGTGGTGGAAGCCACCGTCACCACGATCTTCTGCTACGACGTGCGCGGCAACGTCATCCAGAAGCAGCAGGTCACCTCGGCCCAGACAGACACCACGCTGTACGGTTACACCCTAGCCAATCGCCTGAACAGCGAGAGCACGCCGGATCACACGGCAATCAGCTACAGGTACGACAGCAACGGCCATATCGTCAGCGTCACTGCGACACCCAGCGGCGCCAGCACAGCGCCTCCGACGGTAGTCAGCGCGATCACTTGGCTGCCGTTCGGACCGATCAACAGCTACACGCTGGGCAATGGCCAGACCATCACGCGCACGTACGACGCCAACTACCGGCTGACCGACCTGACCAGCCCCGCGCTGAACCTGCACTTCGCGCGGGATGCGATGGGCGACATCGTGGCGTTGGGCAACGCCCCGGGAGCCAACCCGGCCACGGAAACCTACAGCTACGATCCACTGTATCGACTCAAAGGTGTCGTCGAAGATAACGGCACCACGCTGGAAAGCTACACCTACAATCAAACCGGTGATCGACTTAGCAAGACTGCATCAGGCTTGGCGACAGGTGCCTACCTTTACAACACCGGTACGCATCAGTTGTCGAGTATCGGTGGCGCGGTCCGCACTAATGACGCCAACGGCAACACCACGGGCAGCGTGATCGGCGGCAATACCTATGTCTTTGGTTACAACGACCGCAATCGCCTGGCGACGGTGCAGCTCAATGGCGTGACCGCGGGCACCTACACGTACAATGCCCTGGGCGAGCGCATCGGCAAGGTGGCCGCCACGACCGAGCGCTATGCATATAACGAGGCAGGCCAACTGATTGGCGAGTATGGCACCATCAACCGCGACTACCTCTGGGTGGGCAGCCTGCCGGTGGCGGTCATCGACAACACGATCAATGGCACCACCACCACCAGTACAGTCAACTACATCACGGCAGATCAGCTGAATACGCCGCGGGCGGTGACCAACAGTGCTGGCGCTGTGATCTGGTCGTGGGCCTATGCGGGGAATCCGTTTGGGGAGCAGCTGCCGACGTCAACGACGGGCTACGTGCTCAACCTTCGCTATCCCGGTCAGTACTACGATGCGGAGTCAGGGACGAACTACAACCTACTCCGAAATTACGAACCGGCTGTGGGACGCTACCAGCAAAGTGATTCAATCGGGCTCCTAGGAGGGATCAGTACGTATGCCTACGCTGGCGGAGACCCGCTGCTTCGCACCGATCCAAAAGGTAAGTTGTTTGGCGCTGATGATGTCGCGGAATATGTCATCGGGGCCGCCATCGTCGGGGCTGTGGCTGCGGCTGTCACCACGTATGTGGAAACTGATGGCAACTGGACTGCGACTGGTGAGGCAGCAATTGGTGGTGCCGTTGGTGGCGCAGTGGCAGGAGTTTTAGCGGCGGGGGAGGCAGCTACGGCGATTGGCGTTGCTGCAGGACTCATCGCCGATACGGCGATAAATGCGGCTACGGATGCGTGGAGCGCTTCCCAAGTGACTGGATCATTGCCTGCACCTCAACAAAAGTCATGCCCATGAATAACCTGCCTCCTAAATCGCTACTTTTCCTAATCGCTTTAGCTTCCGTTGCTCAAAGCTACTTCTACTACGAAGCCATCCACGTACTGCACTTACAGCCTCATAGATACCCCTATTCCATGCTTATTTTTGGGTCTGCATTGATGATGTTTTTGCCGCTCTGGGGGGAGCGACGAGGTGTCGTGGGATTGTCGTATATCCTGGCGACCATCTCTTGTCTCGCAGGAATCGCTATGGTCATTGGCATACATCATCCTGGGTCACACTGAATACAAATGACAGAGGGAGCGGAGTGAGGAGGCCTGGATTTGAATGATTGAAACAACGCACAACCAGATCGCAATTCGAAACTTGCTCTATTCGCCCATTGGCGAATCGCCGCGGCAAAAGCTCACCATTCGCATTGTCGGTCCCTATCTTCTGACGCCCTGATCAGTTTCGTTCGTGTTCGACGAAGGCACTGCCGGTTGTGACATCGATTTCGACGGACTTCCTCAGAAGACCATATCTCTTTACGGAGCGGATACGCTCCAAGCTCTGCGACTGGCAGTGGACATCGACCCCTATTTGCGCGGATTGACTCGAAGATACGATTTTTTCTTCGACAACGGCGACTTCTATCTTGACGATTGATCTTCACCCGTAAACGAACCTGCACATCGCGCTATAGTCTTGCGGCGGCTCAATTTCTGCCGAGAACGCCTGCCTAACGTGGGCGTTCTTCCCCTCCGCATTTGCACGATATGGATTCGAGCCACCCTCCCCCACCCTTCCAAGCCACTGCAATCCGGGGGTACATTTGGGGGTATGGTTCGTCAGATTGGCCGGAAAGCCGCACTAATGCTCGGTTTTCGTTGCCCGCCCCGGCACCATTAAATTCAATCAGTTGAAGAAAATCGGCTCTTGTTACGTGTCCGAAGCAAAAATCCGGTGCCCGTTCGGTGCCCGTTAGGAAACGGAGCTTTCTGCCCCGCCACTCCTCAGCGTTGTCTGTGTACGGACGATAAGATGAAGTTGCGGAAGGCGGCCGACCGGGTGTCGCCCTGTCCACACTGATGACCATGACTGAATACTGCTCGGTGGTCAGCGTTTCAACTGGGTAGCCTTATGGATATCCCCACAGCGCGACTGCATGATCCGAACGACCCGGCTCACCGGGGACCATTAGCTTAGGAAGCAACGCATGCTTGCGTTGAGCACATTTTCATGATCATAGGAAGCCTGGGGGTCACCATTTCGCCGTCCGGGTCAATAGGCACACAAACGCCCAACTCCGGTCCAGCCGAAGTGCATGATGTCCCGTCGTGCAGATGATCGCCAGCCGTTGCGTTTCATGCGGCGCCA
>Ga0302310_10000188_pt1 | contig 59012 bp, 49 predicted proteins | sample III_Palsa_N1_2_FD_200451 | JGI IMG/M metagenome (GOLD analysis project Ga0302310, IMG submission 200451) | Peat permafrost microbial communities from Stordalen Mire near Abisko, Sweden - III_Palsa_N1_2 | ecosystem: Environmental > Terrestrial > Soil > Palsa > Peat permafrost | place: Sweden...
CCACGACCAGACCTGGTTGGGCCCCTCCGCAAGGAGCTCGGGCTTTTCATAGGCTGGATGCTGCAATTGCCGCCTGCGCTCTCGCACTTCGTCGTGCTCGTGGAGGATGCGATACATGCTCTACCGAGCAGACCAACGGCGGCCGTCTGACGGATGGACGGCCTGTTGCTCCTTCAGCGGCCAAAGAGCCGCAAATCTGAACCTTCCTTGGCGGCCGCACCCTAGGAACACCCGTTGATCTTGCCTCGCCGCATTCGCTTGGACCGGACGGTGCAGGCCCCTCCCCGATCCTCAACGTGATTGCGCCTCTCACACGCGACATGAGACGCACGGAAAGAGGCTGTGTCATTTCTGATAGATCGATCGCGCCGTCGGACGCCGCACCCGCCGAACGCATATCCTAGAAAGTTAAACGCACGCCGATCATGGGATCGACGCTTGATGCGTGCGCAAAGCCACTTCTTAGCCCACGGGCCACGCTGGATCGCATTGCCCCTGAATACAAGTCGACACGATTAGCCGCCTTATAATCGAGCAGAGCCGAGACGGCATCCAGATGCCCACTACATTGCGGTGACGATGAGCTTGAACATTCATGGACGCCGTAGCTGTTCTGCGCAGATCTATAGTATGCGCCCGTCACAACCAGCCGACTGGCCAGCGTATACCGGGCTCCAATCCAAGCGTAACTAAGACGACGGGTTTTCGGGTAGGCGGCGTTGTTCACGAAGCTCAAGAGATAGCCTCCTAGCGTCCTGGCGCCGGGCTCGATCGGTCGGTTAGGATTCCGATATAGGATCAGCTCATATCCCGCAAAGATAACGGCGCGTGACAGAGCATATTTCCCAAATGCGCCGACGGCATCATTGTCAGAGATGGATGCCGCTAAAGAGCGGCTAGGCGCAACCTCAAATTGCGCTGCGCTGAGCGGGCTAGCGGATATGGAGTCATTGATGTGGCTATAGACGACATCTACCGAGCCACCGGGAAAGTCGCGCCCTACATCAACGCCATAGGCGCGCGTTGCAGGGGAATTCGCGTTGCCAAATTGGTACATGGCGACCAGTCGGCCGTTGCCATGTCGAAGCGCGTATTTTACCGAACGATCAAGCCGCGCGTCTTCTGTAGAGGCGCCAGCCTGAGCTGCCCCTTGGTAACCGATCAGAGAAAATGCGTGGCTGACCACCATCGGATCATAGGTCAGAATGTCATCCAGGATCAGCGAAAGCTGTCGACCGACGGTTATCGTTCCGAAGCGACGCGACGAGAGACCAGCATAAGCCATCCCCGCAAATGCCTGCCCTGCCTTACTCGAATCGCCGTTGGCGGACTGTCGGCCGAGCGACCGTCCATTGTTGTCGACAACAGCCTTAAGACCGTCCACAAGCTTCCCCGAAGTCGGCACAAATTGCGCCTCCACTTGAAACACTACAGCCAAATCACCGCTAACGTCCTCGTGTCCGCGCAGTCCGATCTTAGACTGCGTGAGCGCATTGGGTGCTAGCGAGACGCGTGACCGCCCACTGTTCTTCGATACGACATATTCGAGTCCGGTTGGATAATCTCCGTTCAGCGCGACACCGTGGCTCTGATAGGCGATCGCTGTATCGATGACTCCGTAAATGGTGATACCGTGAAACGTCAAAGGGGGCGTAGCGAGGGACTTTGCTGGTCCCCGCGCCGCCTCCGATGTCGCGTTGGCTGAGAAGGATGGCACGGCGATCGGCGGCGGATCCTGACGTGGGGGCGTAAATGTTGTAACAGGGACTGCCGCAAGTTGCTGACCGAACATTAGTGGATCATAGCGGCGTCGAAGAGCGTAAGCGGCGTCGACGCCCAGCTGCCGGTCCTGAACGATGCCCGAGATTAATGGTTCGGTGCTGTCCTGGTCCATAGCGGGCAGCAGGGGTAGCGCACCGGCAGGGGAACTGAAGACATAGGCAGCCATTGCCGCCGCTAGCGGAAGTTTTGTCATAGTCTCTCTCCCGCGGCCGCTCTCAATCGCCGGCTCGCCTTTCTATCTGAAGATTAGTGAGCGATCTGCTCAAGCCCAAGATTGCGGGTCCTCGGACCGAAACCGCCTATCGAGAGGACGACCATCGCCATGGCAATGGCGATGAAAATGAAAACGGCCGTAACACCTTGTGCCTTCAGCAAATAATCGATCAGCAACCCCGCGAGGGCCGCCGACACTCGGCTCCAAGAATAGACGAAGCCTACCGCTCTTGATCGAATACGGGTGGGAAATAGCTCCGCTTGATAGTTGTGGAACGCAAACGACATCCAATTGTTGGAGAGCGTCACGCCGATGCCGAGAACTAGGAGCAATAACAATCCGGTGGCATGGGCGAACCAAAGTCCGAAAGCGGCGACACACATCGCTGCCGCGCATATTTGCCACTTACGCTCTATGCGGTCGGCGACGGCCATGCCGATCAGCGGCCCGACCGGGTTAGCTACGGCGATGATGAAGGAATATTGGAGACTTTTTGTAACCAGAATCCCCTTGGCCACCAACAAAGTCGGCACCCAAGCTGCAAAACCATAAAACCCAATGGTCTGAAAGAAGTGGAATATCGAAAGCATGCTCGTTCGCCTGCGATACGCGGGCGAGAAGATCTCGGAAAACCTGCTCTCGCCCGGATCTTCGTCGGGAATTAGCAAGGGGGAGGGTAAAGGACGCTTTGTTTCGCGCACGACCAAGCATTCCATTCGCGCGACGATCGCGAGCGCCTCTTGGTGCCGTCCTTTTCGTACCAACCATCGCGGAGATTCTGGAATATTGCGCTGAAAGGTCCAGGCAGCAAGGGCACCTGTCGATCCAATGATGATCACCAAGCGCCATCCCTCGAGCCCGAATAGTGTATAGGGTTCGAGAAGCCACGCCAGCAACGCAACGACGGGGACGGCGCAATATGTGACGACCGAACTGAAGGCAAAGGCACGCCCTCTGTCGCGCGCCGGAATGAGCTCAGCAATGAATGTGTCGATTGTCACCAATTGCACGCCGAGTCCGATCCCGCTGATGAAGCGGCACACATCAAGCGCGAACCCACTGGTCTGAAAGGCCAGCAGAAAATTCACTGCGCTGTACCAGAGCAGGGAAAATATGAACACCTTCCGTCGCCCGAAGCGGTCGGCGGCGGGAGCAAGGAGCATGGCCCCTATGAACAAGCCAGCGAATGTTGAAAAGACAAAACTGCCGATACCCTGAAGGCCCCAATCTGCGAGGAAGGCGAGTGGCCCGAGGGAGGCGCGATCGAAGAGGCCCGAATGAACCATTCCGGGCGCCACATAGCCGGTGAAAAACAGATCGTAATACTCAAATGCGCCCCCTAGCGAAAGCAGGAGGACGTTGAGCCATGTCCGACGCGAACCTGGCAGGCGATCCAGTCTCGCGCCTACCCCGGCCCGCGGATCCACGGCGGCAAGGTGTCGCCTGCCAATTTGAGCGTCCATACACTCTCCAGTACACATATTTTAGTTTTTGTCGTGCTCAGGGTCGAGGCAGGCGGGTCAGGCCGCAAGTTCCCACTGACGACGGCGCCCATCGTCGTTTAAGATGGCATGGGCTCAACCATGGCGTCCGCACGGCGCAAGCAGAGGATTTAAGATGGATCGCCTGGACTTTGTTTCGCTCCACTTGTTTGCAAGTGTCGCGGAAAACGGCAATATCGCCCAGGCCGCACGCGTGAATAACATTGCCGCGTCCGCCATCAGTAAGCGCATCTCGGATCTCGAGGAACGGCTTGGCGTGCCGTTGATCCGTCGGCTTCGCGATGGCGTCGAGGCGACCGATGCCGGGGAGGCGCTCTGGCGCCATGTTCGAGGCGTTAGTGACGCCTTATCGTTGCTGCAGGCCGAGCTGAGCGAGTTTGCCACTGGAGCCCGGGGCCGAATACGGCTGTGGGCTAACACATCGGCGCTGACTCAGTTTCTTCCAGAAGATCTGAAGACCTATCTCGATACGCGTCCCGATGTCGGCATCGATCTTCGAGAGGAAGTCAGCGTGGCCATCGTCGAGGCCGTGCGTGACGGGGTCGCAGATATCGGAATCTTTTCTGGACATCTGGAGGTCTGCGACCTGACGACCCGCGTGTATCGACGCGATACGATGATGGTGATCGTCCCGGTCGGGCACCCCCTCGCCGGGCGGGAACGCGTCACGCTGTCCGAGACGGCGCCATTCGATCATGTCGGGCTACAGGCGGGCAGCTCACTTCAGGAGCGAATCCTGACCGCGGCACGCTTGCAGAAAGCCGAGATCCGTATGCGCGTCCAGGTGCTTAGCTTTGACGGGGTCCGGAGGATGGTCGAAGCTGGACTTGGCGTCGCCATTCTCCCGCAAGGCACGGTCCTTCCCTATCTCGATAGCGGGATCGCGGCGATCACGCTCGACGAGCCTTGGGCCGCTCGCACGCTCTATGTCACCTTTCGCGATTATCGGTCGCTGCCCGTCATCGCTCGCGAGCTGCTCGATCTCCTGGCTCCCGTTGAACCCGTTCATCCGCAGGAAAAGGATCGAGCCGCAGCACCATCGTGATTCGCGAGGCACCCCTTCTCGAATAGATGGTGGTGGCGCGCGCTGTGTCCCGTCATTCCGACCGCCAAAGACAAGCGGAGAGGATTGAGCCTGTGACCATCGCGTTTATCGGCCTGGGCAGAATGGGCAGGCCAATGGCGCTCAATCTGGTTCGGGGTGGCGGCCAGTTTGTCGTCAGCGACAGGAACGAAGCCAACTTTTCCGGCTTTGACGGAGCGCCCGCGCGCTTCACGAGGGACACCGTCGAAATTGCCGCGGCTGAAATCATTTTTCTTAGCCTTCCCGACACCGCGGCCGTCGAGGATTTTTTGTTTGGCCCGACAAATTTAGCGGCCACACTACGATCAGAGACGGTCGTCGTCGACACCAGCACGATTTCCTACGGCGCGACGCTCTCGATTTCCGCACGTTTGGCGGAACGGGGTGTTACCCTGATCGATGCTCCGGTCTCTGGAATGCAGGCGCGTGCAGAATCTGGAACACTTACCTTCATGTCCGGTGGTAATCCGCAGGCCTTTGCCCGCGTGCGGCCGTTCATAGCGCGAATGGGCGATGATATCCTCTATATGGGGGAGACGGGGACGGGCCAGCTCGCAAAGCTGGTCAATCAACTCCTCTTCGACATCAACGCGGCCGCACTCGGCGAAATTCTGCCGATGGCGGCGCATCTGGGTCTGGACCCGACGAAGGTGGCCAAAGTTATCAACAGCGGGACCGGTCGAAGCTACGCTTCCGAATTCTTCGTCCCGCGCATTCTCAAAGGCGTCTTCGTTGACGGGTATCCGATGCGCGCCGCCTATAAGGATCTTGTTAGCGCGGCAGAGCTAGGCGCGGAACGTGGCATTCCAATGCCCGTCCTCGCAGCGGCCACCGCAACCTATCAGCAGGCGCTGCTCAAGGGACTTGGCGATCTCGACAAGGGCGGCATGGTGCGCGTGTATGAAGACCTGCTCCATGTTCGCTTCCGCGCCGAAGGCGTGTCCATCGATGCGTGACAAAATGTATGAGGAGAAGGAAATGGCTTCTGGTCAGGGATTTACCCGCGGGCTCACGAATTACGGCGATCCGGACTTCGCAGCCTATCTTCGCAGGTCCTTCGCGCGCTCGATGGGCTTGTCGAGCGAGATGCTTGGCAAGCCCGTCGTTGGCATCGCGATGACACCATCGGGCTTCAACAACTGTCATCGCACGATGCCGGAGCTGGTCGAAGCCGTGTCCCGTGGAGTTCTCGCCGCAGGCGGTCTTCCCCGGCCCTTCCCGACGATTTCGCTCGGCGAGGTTTTCCTCAATCCGACCAGCATGATGTTTCGCAATCTGATGGCGATGGACACCGAGGAAATGGTCCGTGCGCAGCCGATGGACGCGGTCGTCATGATCGGCGGCTGTGATAAGACCGTTCCCGCTCAGTTGATGGGAGCCGTCTCCGCCAACCTACCCGCGGTACAGTTGGTGACCGGACCAATGTCCACCGGGCGGCACAGGGGGGAACGCCTCGGCGCCTGCACTGACTGCCGCCGATTTTGGGGCAAATATCGGGCAGGCGAGATCGACGCCAAAGAGATCAACACCGTCGAGGCGCGCCTCTCCGTGACCGCTGGCACCTGCTCGGTCATGGGAACCGCCAGCACCATGGCCTGCGTCGCGGAGACACTTGGCATGTCGCTCCCTGGATCGGCCGCGATCCCTGCGACGCATTCGGATCGACTTGTTGCCGCCGAGGAGAGCGGAAGGGTCGCGATGGAGCTTGTTCACCAACCCATTTTCCCTCGCGACATCGTCACGAGAAAGTCGATTGAGAACGCTTTCCGCATTCTCATGGCGCTCGGCGGGTCAACCAACGCGATCATCCATCTAACCGCGATTGCCGGGCGAGCGGGTGTCCGCCTCTCGATGGATCGGCTGAACGAGATTTCCGATGAGACACCGGTCCTCGTCGATCTGAAGCCGGTGGGCGAAGGGTATATGGAGGATTTTCATGCGGCCGGCGGAGTTGGTGCGGTGCTGCGCGAACTAAAGCCGCTGCTTCACCTCGACACGCTTGGCGTAGACGGACATCGTTTATCCGATCGTCTTGCCGAGCCATTGGATTGGATCGACCGTCGCGTCATCCGTGCGACCACAGATCCGATATCCGACGTCGGCGGTCTTATCGCGCTGACAGGCAGCCTTGCCCCAAATGGTGCAATCTTCAAGCGCGCGGCGGCAACGCCTTCTTTGTTTGAGCATGAGGGTCGTGCCGTCGTCTTCACGAGCCTCGCGGATTTAAGCGCACGGATCGACGATCCGGATCTTGATGTCGAGGCGGACGACATCATGGTTCTTCAAAACGCCGGCCCTCACGCCGCAGCGATGCCGGAGGCTGGTTACCTGCCGATCCCACGGAAACTGGCTCGCGCTGGTGTCAAGGATATGGTCCGGATCTCCGATGCGCGAATGTCCGGAACCGCCTTTGGCACGATCGTGTTGCATGTCGCGCCGGAATCAGCCGTTGGTGGCCCTTTGGCAGCCGTTCAGAACGGCGACCGCATTCGCCTTTCCGTAGCCGAGAAACGCATCGACCTGCTAGTCAGCGACGCCGAGATCCAGCGTCGTCTCGCCGGCCACCGACCCCCGCCGACGCCCGAACGTGGCTACGGAGCGCTCTATCGACGCGCTGTCACGCAGGCGCCCGAGGGGTGTGATTTCGATTTCCTCATGCCCGAGCAAATGCGGCCGGCCCCGGCCGCCAACGAGCTCGAATCAACAGAACTGGGAGTTGCGCAATGAGCCTCTATTCCAAGCTTCTCGAGCGAGATGCCGCTCAAAACCCGATCCGCATCGGGTTGATCGGCGCTGGAAAATTCGGCGCGATGTACCTGCATCAGGTTCTGCGGACTCCAGGCATTCACCTTGTCGCAATAGCCGACCTGTCGCGCGCACGCGCGATCGAGAGTCTACAGCGCGTGGGCTGGCCCGAGGAGCAGTATTCGGCAACATCGTTCGATGATGCCCTTGCACTCGGCACGACAGCGCTGACAGAAGACTGGCATTCTCTTGTCAGCCATGCGGCGATCGACATCGTTATCGAGTGCACCGGCAACCCGATCGCTGCGGTCGAACATTGTCTTGAGGCGTTCCGGCAAGGCAAGCATCTTATCAACGTAACGGTGGAGGCCGACGCATTTTGTGGCCCGATCCTAGCTAGCAAGGCGCGCGAAGCTGGCGTGATCTACAGTCTCGCTTATGGCGATCAACCGGCACTGGCCTGTGAGTTGATCGATTGGGCTCGCACCGCAGGTTTCCCTGTCGTGGCGGCAGGGCGCGGCCATAAATGGCTTCCGCAATACCGGGAGTCTACGCCTGAGACGGTCTGGGATCATTGGGGTCTCACCGCCGAACAGGCCGCACGCGGCGGTCTCAACCCTAAGATGTTCAATGCCTTTCTCGATGGTTCGAAGCCGGCTATCGAGTCCACCGCGATTGCCAATGCCGCTGGCCTTCATGCGCCGAGCGCAGGCCTCGCGTTTCCACCTGGTTCGATAGACGACATTCCGACGCTGATGCGGCCCAAGACCGAAGGCGGCATCCTCGATCATAAGGGCACGGTGGAAGTCGTCTCCTGCTTGCGCTCCGATGGATCAGCGATCCCATACGACATCCGCAAGGGTGTGTGGGTCGTCATCGAGGCCGACAGCGAATATGCAAAGAACTGCTTCGAGGAGTATAAGGTCGTTACCGACCCCAGCGGGCGCTATATGTGTGCCTACAAGAAGTGGCATATGATTGGCCTAGAGCTCGGTCTTTCGGTCGCGTCCGTTGGGCTGCGCGGGGAGGCGACCGGGGTTGCGACCTGCTTCAATGCGGATGTCGCTGCCACGGCCAAGCGCGCCCTCAAGGTCGGCGAGCTACTGGACGGTGAAGGTGGATATACGGTATTCGGCAAGCTAGCGCCCGCCAGGACGTCGGTGGATCTTGGCTATGTGCCCCTCGGACTTGCTCACAATGTTCGATTGATACGTCCGGTGGATAAGGACCAGGTGGTGACGTGGAATGACGTCGAGATCGATGTAACCCTACCCGCCTATGCACTTCGTCGGGAGATGGAAGCAGACGTTTCCGGTGCGTCCGTTCTTGAAGTCGCCTGATCGCCCAACTGATGGATCACCGGGCGGCGCAGCGCTCCGCCATGTTACGAAGAGAATTTGAGACATGAAGATTGATCGCCTTGACCATCTCGTACTCACCGTCGCCGATATTGATGCGACATGTCGTTTCTACACGTCCGCCATGGGTATGGAGGTGGTAACCTTCGGCGAAGGCCGCAAGGCGCTCACCTTCGGGCGCCAGAAGATCAACCTTCACCAAAAGGGGCGGGAGTTTGAACCTAAAGCGGAGAACCCCGTACCCGGCTCGGCAGACCTCTGTTTCATAGCCGCGGTTGATTTGGATACTATGATAGCCCATCTCGACAAGGAGGGTGTGCCCATTGTCGAAGGACCGATTGGCCGCACCGGCGCGACGGGAAAAATCCTTTCGGTCTACATCCGTGATCCAGATCTCAACCTTGTAGAGGTCTCGATCTATCAACAATCATAAACCAGGATCATCCTTCGTGACGCAACGGGCCGGAGCGCGTGACCAGGCTCCGGCGCCGACAATGATCGGTGATCATCGAGTAGCTCCTATAGCAGCGCGAAAGAGGTACAATGGATGCCGGTCAGCATGAGGCTACCCATGGGGTTCAAAACCCCAATCCCGGGCCTCGCCGTGTTGAACCGGACATGCTTCGACCCTATGCAGATTGCCTGGCGGATTACGATATCGGGGCAATGGCGCTCGAACCACGCCAGGATGTCGCGTTCCTTGATCCGCCGATCCTGAATGTCTAGTTCCCGCATCAGATGGGGATCGGTGCGGTGAGGCCTGACGCCGTTCCACAGCCAATCGTTCGGATGCCGAAACGACATCGCCAGATTGATTGCGGCATTACGCCTGTCCTCCGCAATGTCTGCGCTGACCAATCGGTCATATTCACGTCGTGCCTTGAGAAGCATCCCGAGCGCTGAGTTGAGTCCGAAACTGTTCATAGCCTGGGATAGCGTCGCGCGCATCCGTCCCATTCTCATACTCCCGATCAGGTCCGACGCCGCGTGGGTCGACCGGGCTGTTGGTTCGCGTATATGCGATAGCCCCACCCGGCGCGCAGCTATATCTGACAATTCAGCTTTTAGACGGGAATGCCGGATCAAGAGACGAGCCGATCGCACGGCCCGACGACGGCTCAGCGAGGGTGCCGCCGGAGGCTTCTGTCGAAACGCGGAGAGTTCGGGCGATCACTGGTTAATCGCTTCCTTTATAGATCGCTCTCTTCTGACCGCCCGAGCGGCCCGACCGGCTAATGATGTTGTCCAATGCACGTCGACTGGGAAAACCCGCTCAACTGGCGCCAAGCGCCTTGTGAAGCCTGGTCGAGTGCGCGATCCAGGATCCACACGGCTGCAGTGCTCCCGCAGCACGGATAAGACCGTTGGCCGGCAGGAAGAGAATGAGCGAATTGCTAAAGCTTTTCCGCGGCCCGTCGTACTCTGTCGGAATGGGCTCTGCATGAGAGCCCACAACAGACTGGACCGGAATTGCTGAGCGTAAATACTAATGTCGCTGCTCTTCACGCCCAAGCGGGGTTGCGCGTCGCAAACACGCTCGTGGAGAGCGTGAGCGCTGGCATGAGCCAAGGCCCGGGCGTGACGTTCGACGATGCCACGCATATGCTTGGGGTCGCACAAGCGATCTCCAACGTACAAATGGGCGCCGCACTCGCACAGACTGCAGACAGTGCGCTCGGCGATATCACCAGTCTCGCGCAGCGCATCCGCGGGATTGCCGTGCAGGCCGCGTCAGGGACGACAGGCGCAGAGGACCGTGCGACGCTTCAGTCAGAAGTCGATGGCCTGACTGCTCAGATATCATCGGCTCTGGGAACTAAATTCAACGGGTTGAGCCTGTTTGACACATCCGCCGCGACGGCGAGCTCCGGAGCATCTGGATCTAATCTGACGATCCAGGCAGGTGCAAATGTCGGCGATACGATTGCTCTGAGCATGCCCAACCTGTCGCTCGGGCGCGCACTAGCTGATCCCGGCGGCATTATCGGTTTCAAGGTGAATGCGAGCGACGCGAGCAACACCGATAATGGCGCGAGCAATGCGACGAGCACGATCAGGAACGTTGATAGCTTTATGAAGCTTGTCGATCAGGCCCGCTCGGCAGTTGGTGCCACCGAAAGCCGGCTGGATTACTCGGAAAACTCAATGTCGAATGCGGCTGTCATCATCGGCTCAGAGTTAAGCGACCTCGACAGTCTGTCTTTTTCCTCTGATACGACAACGCTCGCGAAGAGCCGGATCCTTAGCGACAGTTCGACCGCCCTTCTTGCGCAAGCGAATGCCAGCCAGAATTACGTCCTCAAGCTTCTCGATGTCGGATCGTAAGTGCTTATCGGCGGGATCGCCGTTTTTGTTCGGTCACCGACATATCATTCGCCCACACTGATAATTTCGATGTACGTTGCGGTCGTCGCCACCTCTGAGTTCCCGCGAACGTGTGCGGCCACAGCAATGTGTATTGCTGGGATGGCTCGGTCCACTCTCTCCTTCAGTTTTGTCGCCATGGAGGTCCTCGCCGCGGACAGCCTCGCCAGGGAGAGTGCACCTCGTTCACAGGGACAACAGAACGTTGCTCATGATGACGAGTAAACGCTGATGCAGAATAGTGGACGGAATGGAACGACACCGCAACTTAACAACAGTATAGGCCGCATGCGCATTTTAAAGGATGTTTAATCGATTGCCGCGCCGATGAAGATATTCGCGTGCCATGAAACCGATAATTCCTAACTGAATGCTCGTCACTATCGACGCGTGCCGCTTGCCTCTTCCGTAAATAGCGCTGGCGTGTGTGTTGCCAGTTCCCTGTGAACGGGGGCGGCGCTAACCTCCTTCACGCCGCATCACATTTTACTTGGGTTACTCCCATCGCCTTGGCGCGTTCCTGACGTTAACCCCGTCTTTCATCCAGCGCCAACCAGAGACCAACCGTTGTTCCTGACGAGTGTCATTTGCAACGCAATCCTGATTAGCGGCTGGCATCACCGCCCTTCAGGGCGGCCTGTTCGACATTTGCAATTATGACAGTTGCAACCAGATAGCCGTGGATTGATCGCCGATCTCATGTAAGCGCTTTGCGGAAGCATTGTTCGATACAACGAGACCCCTCGGCCATCTGACTAAACGTAGGTCTCGCATCTGAGCAATCGGTACGTTCGGAAAATAAGAAAGTTTTGGAATCGAAGCCATGAACTCCGTCGATGCTGCAACTTTCGTTCTCATCCACGGGGCGTGGCAGGGCGCCCGGACCTGGGATGGATTTCTACCAGCGTTGAAAATACGTCGCCACGATGTTGTTGCATTCGATTTGCTCGGCGCGGGTGTACACGCCCGATCCCCTGCGTCATATTTTTCACGCCCGCTGGATCGGCACCTTTTCCTGAACGAACGGTCTCCGGCTTCCGACATCACGCAGGATCAGCGCACTGTTGCGGCGATGGATCTGATCGTCCGCCACCGCGGTACGAGCGAGCGCCCTGTCATTCTCGTCGCGCATTCCCTTGGTGGGGTGACGGCGACTGATCTTGTGGAGCGGTTTTCGGATCGGTTCGCAGCGGTCGTCTATCTCGGGGCATATATGGTGCCGCCGGGCTCGTCCGTTCGAGAGATACGACTACATGCCTCGATGGCAAATTCCCTGATAGGGCCGCTACAACTTGCCGATCCGCGCAGCGTCGGTGCGCTTCGCATCGATCCTCGATCGGAAGATGCAGAGTACCGAAAGCGTTTGAGGGTCGCGTTCGCGGACGAGCTCACCGACAATGAATTCGCCGTAGAGACGTCGCATATGCACTGCGATGAGCCGTTTAGACCTGTCCAAAGCGCGTCGTTGATGACGCGTTCAGGTTTTGGGCGCGTGCCGCGATGGTATGTGAGAACGCTGGACGATCGTGCGATTCCATTAGAAGCGCAGGATCATATGATATCGGCGGTGGACGCGGCCGTCGGAGGTTCTACCCGAGTCGAAAGCATCAGGACCAGCCATGCGGCACACTTGGCCAAACCCGACGATCTTGCGGACATTCTCTCCGAGATAGCACGGCAAGTGCACGGAGCCTCCCCTGAACAGGGTACAGGTCTAATCTCGGCGGCATCGGGCGCCGGTATCTGGCTATGAGGACAGCAACCATTCGCCATCGATTTGATTACATCCGTAGCCGGAAGCTTGCGTTGATCCGGCGGTTGCCGACGCAAAGCACCTGCCTCGGTGGGCTAGGAATTAAGCAAATGCTGCACGATCCGATCGCTTAAGACGCGCGAGGCGTCGTAATAGTCACGCGCTCGATCTCTGTGACGCATCCAACTCGTTGGATCTAGCAACACCCGGTGTCCAGAGCAGCTTTTCTCGCCTTTCGGGGCGCACGTAGAATATGGGAAAAGGTAAAAAATCCATGGTCTGTTCAAGGACTTCGCGATATGTAATAGCCATTCTTCTCGCGGGAACGATACTCTCTTCGAGCGCGCTCGCTGAGACCAATCCGGCAGCTACTCAAGTCGAGAATCGCATGACGACCGGTCCTGTGCAGGACATGGGCTCGCCCGCTGATCACGCGCCGCTTGCCCGCACGGTCGCCGCACATGGCAACGAAGCGCCCGCCACATTCACGCAGATAACCCGCGACAATGGGGCGCCTATCGGCGAAAATCGCAATTCAGAGGCCGCAGGCGATACCGGTCCCGTTCTCCTGCAGGACACAACGCTGATCGAAAAGCTCGCCCGCTTCGATCGCGAGCGCGAGCCCGAGCGCGTCGTTCATGCGCGCGGCACCGGCGCGGAGGGAGTATTTGTAGCATCAAAGGACATCAGCGACATTACCAAGGCGTCGCTGTTCGTGCCGGGAAAGCAGACCCCCGTGTTCGTCCGTTTCTCTACCGTGATTCATCCGTCAGGCAGCCCCGAGGGCCTGCGCGATCCGCGAGGCTTCGCGGTGAAATTCTATACCGACCAAGGCAATTGGGATCTTGTCGGTAACGATCTGCCGATCTTTTTCATCCGCGATGCGATCCAGTTCCCTGATATGATTCATTCGCTGAAGCCTTCACCGATCACGAACAAGCAGGATCCAAATCGCGTGTTCGACTTTTTCTCGGCCACTCCCGAGGCGACGAATATGCTGGCCCACGTCTATAGCAATTTGGGCACGCCAGCCTCCTACCGGACGATGGACGGCAACGGTGTTCATGCGTTTAAGCTGGTCAACGCGCACGGCGAGACCATCTTTGCCAAATTCCGCTGGATCAGCGAGCAGGGCGTGCGCAACCTCAACGGTCCCGAAGCCGCCGCTGCAGACATGGGCTATCTGACTTCTGATCTTTACGGCGCTATCGACAAGGGAAAATTCCCCAGGTGGAAGCTGATGGTGCAGGTGATGCGCCCGGCGGATTTCGCCAAGCTCGACTATAACCCGTTCGACGACACCAAGGAGTGGCTCGGCGTGCCCTTCGAGGAGATCGGCGAGATGACGCTCAATAAGGTACCTGAAAACTTCTTTCAATCGACCGAGCAGTCCGCCTTCGCGCCGTCCAACATGGTGCCGGGAATCGAAGCGTCGCCCGACCGGATGCTGCAGGGTCGACTGTTCGCCTACGCCGACACGCAGCGCTATCGCGTCGGTGCCAACGTAATGGAGTTGCCGGTTAACCGGCCGCGTGTCCCGATCGTCAACAATTATCAGGACGGTCAACTTAACGCCGGCACGCGCTCGTCGGACGTCAATTATTTCCCGTCGGCGGCCGAGCCCAAGGTGACCGCCGACAAGTATCGCCAGTCGACCTATGCGGTGGATGCCACGGTGGATGCCAAACCGATCGGGAAAACGGATGTCTTCGAGCAGGCAGGGATGTTTTACCGAGCCCTCAAAGCTCAGGATAAGGTAGACCTGATCAAGAATCTTGCTGGGGATCTGAACCAGGTGACATCGGCCCGGACACGGACAATCATGGTCAGCTACTTTTATCAAGCCGACCACGATTTCGGCTCGCGCCTCGCAAAGGCGGTGAGTGTATCCCTGTCGGCCATCGACAAGGCGGTCGCGGAATATGGTGCTGCCAATCCAGATCAGATTGCCGCGCGCTAAGCTCCGAACCGTCGGACCCCGGCGCACGCCCCTTCATAGGCGCCGGGGTCCGGCCTGCGTACGAGTGAGGATGATGCCATGCCTTTTTTGATCGCTGCCGCAGTGGCCATTGCTGTTCCAGCTACGCCAGCAACCGCAAACGTGTTAATTTCCGTCGAGCATAGGCAGGAATTGCTATTCGACGCAGCCCGACTCGGCCGTACCGACCTGATTGCACCGCTTGTCGCAGCTGGCGCCGACGTGAATGGTCGGGATGCACGCGGTTTTACCCCAATCATCCTCGCTTCCTACTACGGGCATCTTGATACGACCAATGCTCTTATCGCAGCCAAGGGCGATCCCTGCCTGCCCGATCTTGACCAAGGGAACACTCCCCAGATGGGCGTTGCTTTCAAAGGCGAGGATGCGATCGCAAGCCGTCTCCTCAATGCCGGTTGTAACGTCAACGCACGGAATAGAGCCGGGCAGACCGCGCTCATGATGGCGGCGCTCTTTTCACGAAAAGCACAAATCGACATGCTGATCGCTGCGGGCGCGGACGTCGACGCGGTCGACACGGCGGGACGTTCGGCAGCAAGCGTGGCAGCGGCACAGGGCAATGATGCTGTCGTCGCGCAACTCAAGCGGATCAGACCGTAACGGTAACGACCCCTCAAGCGGTTCGAGCAGATCCGTGAGCTGGAATGTTTGTCGCTGCGCGAGATCTATTCTTCTTTAGGCTAATCCCGCTTCCGCAGATGATGCTGGCGTATCTTACCGCCGATAAGTCGGTGTGAGCCTTCCCGTCCGCAAGGCGTACGGGCCGGAGGCGGCCTGAAGCAGCTATGCTCCTAACGAAAAGAAGCGACCCGTGAGACACATCTGCGAGCTCGTGCGGATCAAGATTTGCACGGCCGCCGATCTCGGCGCCCACTCGATGGCTGTATTGAGCCCTTGCGCGGACAGAGCCGCCTTCCACTTGCAGCAGTGGTCCCATAGAGCACTATACGTGTAAACGGCGCCCATCGCAATTTCTCATTGGAGGTAGCAAAAATGTTTGATTTCGTGACTTCGAGCGACGTGGTGGTACTTTATTATCGGTCTGAAGTTCGCGGCAACGGCTGGGTCTGGAGCGAACTACTGAACCACGGCGAGGGTGACTATAAGCCGAACGTTTCAGTTCAGACGAGACGACCTTATTGCTGAACCCGTGACGCTCGATTCCGACGAATTGGACGCGTTCGAATTCCGGTTTCGATTTGCTTCGAGGCATGACGGGTATTGTCATATCGACGGCCGGGTACTCGACATTCCCAATAAGGTCCTTATTGCCGACACCGGTATTAAGCTCGTAACAAAAGTGTTCGGCGCCGAGCGTAATATCTCCATTTTTGGTCGGATGTCGGAGCTCCTAGACTCTGGGCAAGAAATCGTCATCGGTGGCACGCGCTCGGGTGCCATCCCGTCCCTGGTATTCGAGCAGCTTTTAAAGGAATTTCCAAATACTACCGAACTTAACCGTTACGCAGGCGCAAGGGTTGCGAGCGTAATTGGGGACTATATCGATACGTCGAAGGACGCGCAGCAGTAGTACGAGGTTTATCTCAACAGAGCTAGATCGACGTTGCTGGATCGTCCGTTGCAAACGGCAGAGCTTATCGAACCGGGGTTGGCCAAATATACTTGGTCGGTGACGCGGTGGCGACATGGCTTGACGGGGATGCATCCCGGTCAGAAAAGGGTTGGTAGAAGATGATCCTCACCTTTTTGCTTTTGATATTCCCGAAATATGTCGCAGTCCTGGAAAGTGTTCCGGTCCCGTAACTTTTACACTGATCGGACGGGCGTGCGATATAAATATATTGACCTTGCGCTCGTCGATGCGAGCGGCAATATCGACGTGATTGAACTTAACAAGCCTTTTGAAGACCGGTTGCTCAGCCATTCTCTATATCGTGGAAACAGCGTCCCCTCGAAGGAACTCGCCGGCAGTATCATGCAGGCTGAAAAGTGTCTTTTTCATCTCAGCAAGTCGGGCGTCGGAGGTGAGCGGAATTAACAGCGCGTTATAGTTCAAAGCTGCCGAAAGACTTAGAAGTGCAGATCACAAGCCCCAAAGCAATGATAGTCATGGGACGTGACCGTCGATCGGACGGGTCCGCGGCACTCAAAAAGTCACGGGCGTTCGATTTTGAGATAATCAAGCGTAAATACGGGAACATGATGGATATAATGACCTATGATGACGTTCTCCGGCGTCTTGACAATATTATCGATTCTCTTCATCGTAGGGCCACGGCATAAGGGGAAAGCCTAGCGAAGTCGAAGTTGTGCCCATTTAGTCGAGGTAGTGGCTACCAAAATCAAAGACGGATCCACCGTCACAGCTAATAATATCATTACCTTGTGGCGTTCTTTCCGTGCTGTAACCTACCGGGAGATCGTGATGCGAGTATCATTTGTTGAATGGCCGGACGGCTTGCGGCCCGGACGGTCCGAATGGGCGCGGATCGCAAAGCAGGTGGTCGATGCCTCGCCCGATGTCCTGATTACCAACGAGTTGCCGTTCGGCCCGTGGATCGCATCAGACAGCGTGTTCGATCACGACACCGCTGCAGCAAGTTTGACGGTACACGAGCACGGGATAGCCGCGCTCTTTGAGCTTGGTCTGCCCGCGGTCCTGTCATCACGCCCGGTGTGGGAGGGGAACAGACTTGCGAACGAAGCCATCATACTTGAAGACGGGGCAGTTCGCGGAGTGCACAGGAAGCAGCTCTTCCCCGACGAACCTGGCTGGTATGAGACAAGCTGGTACGGTACATCCTCCAACGAATTCGAAACGGCATCAATGGCCGGGCTATCGACCGGCGTCTTGTTGTGCACAGAGGCGATGTTTACCGAACACGCTCGCGGCTATGGCCTGTCCGGTGCCATACTGATCGCCGTCCCACGGGCGACTGGCGTGTCGACCCGGCCGTGGCATATTGCAGGGGCGATGGCCGCTCTTTCTAGCGGGAGCTATGTGGTAAGTTCCAACCGCACCGGACAAGCGGGGAGCCGGTCGCCTAGATTTGGTGGTAGCGGTTTTGCGTATGCGCCCGGCGGCGAGTTAATTGGCATCACGTCGCCTACCAACCCTCTCGTCACCTTTAATCTTGACCCAGAAAAGTCCCGTAGCGCGCGCCTCGATTTTCCTTGCTATGTCGAAGAATTGAATCGCCGGCAGGCATAGCCGTGACGGGATCCCCGTAAATCGTTGAGGCGCTCGCAGGAGGCTCGACAAACGTTGACACTCATTCGAAGGCTCTCGTTTGAGTTAGGCCCCGGCGAGTCCGTCGCCGATCATATTCTCGGGGACAATCGTTTTGTCGTATTCGACTTCCGTAAGCTTTCCCGACTTTAGCACCGCCGCCTTGAGCGTAGAGCCACTCGCCTGAGCGTCCTCAGCAATATGCGCCGCACTCTGGTAGCCGATTATGGGCGATAGCGCGGTCACCAGCATAAGGTTATTGTCAACATAGCTTTTTATTTTTGTGCGATCTATCTCTGTATTTTCGACCGAGTAAGATCGGAACTTCTGGCATCCATCTGCCAGTATGAGCAAAGAGTGTAACACGTTATTGATAATGATGGGTCGCATAGCATTCAATTCGAAATTGCCCTGGCTCCCAGCGAAAGCGACTGCAGTGTCGTCGCCAATCACCTGGATTGCAATCATCACAATAGCTTCACACTGCGTCGGATTGACCTTACCCGGCATGATCGAAGACCCCGGCTCGTTGGCAGGTAGCTTGAGCTCACCAAAGCCACAGCGCGGGCCGGATGCGAGCCAGCGCATATCGTTCGCGATCTTCATCAGCGCCACCGCAACGCCCCGAAGCGACGCCGACGTCCGCACCATCGCGTCGAGCGAACCCTGGGCCATAAATTTGTTGGGTGCCGTGACAAATGGCTTGCCTGTCAGCTCGGCTAGCTTGGCGGCAACGCTCTTCGAAAATCCGTTTGGTGCGTTCAAACCTGTTCCCACTGCCGTGCCACCAAGAGCTAGTTCGTAGAGTCCTCCGCGGGATTGCTCGACGTCGGCGATGCAGGCGCGGATTTGCGCCGCCCATCCGGACCATTCCTGCCCAACCGAGAGCGGTGTTGCGTCCTCCAAGTGGGTACGCCCCACCTTGACCACGTCCATCCAGGCCCCAGCCTTCGTCTCGATCGTTTCGGCCAGCCTTGTGAGTTCGGGTAATAGCCTTTCATCGATAAGTGTCACGGCAGCAATGTGCATCGCCGTTGGAAAGCTGTCATTGGATGACTGACTCATGTTGACGTCGTCATTGGGGGCGATCGGTTGCTGAGTGCCAAGGACGCCGCCAACTAACTGGATCGCCCTATTAGACAGGACTTCGTTCACGTTCATATTCGATTGGGTGCCCGATCCGGTCTGCCAAACAAAAAGAGGGAAGTGCTCGTCAAGCTTGCCCGCTATTGCCTCGTCGGCGGCCTGGACGATGGCGGCCGTCTTCCAGTCCTCCAAGTGACCGGACGCATTACTAACGAGAGCGCAAGCCTTCTTGACAAAGCCGTAAGCGTGATAAACCGCTTTAGGCATCTTGTCGTCACCAATCGAAAAGTGCTCGAGCGACCGCTGCGTCTGCGCGCCCCAATACCTGTCCGCCGGCACGTCGATCTTGCCCATGCTGTCAAATTCGCTACGCACGCCGGACGCGTTAAGCCCGATCGCGATCGATTTGAGTGCGGGGTGTTCACTATCATGGTTTGCCACGAACTTTCTCCTAGATTGATTAATGGGGGCCGCAGGCACGGGACCCACACGAAAGTGCAAGCGACAGCCCGGCTGCGATCGCGATCGTCACGACAACGGCTGTAATTGCTAGCGCGAGCGTCTCGGCAATCAGCCCCAGGGGCGCTCCCTTGCCGAGTGTCATCAGGTGCAAACCGCCTATCCCGGCACGGAACCCGTATGAGCCGGGAATCATCGCGACGATGCCGGGGAAGGCGAACGTCACTGCAGGAACGCGGTAATGGCGTCCCGCCAATCTCGCGATGACGCCCGCAACGAAGGCGCCAACCAGCGATCCACCCGCTATGCCGAGGACCGTAGACGATAGCGCCGTCCTAGTTCCGTGGCTCAACGCACCGCATAAGATGCAAACCCACATGGACGCCATTGGGACGTTAAAGAGCAGTGCGTAACCGATCGCGGCAAGTGCCGAGAATAGGATATCTTCGAGCACCGGCAGCGTGCCCGGCGCAGCATCGACGGGCAGTGCATCGCCCGCGACTGTGGTAGCGAGAAGGAGTGCGAAACCGATTACCAACACGATCAACGCACTAATGGCAAGCCTGGCGATGCCATTTCCAGCATGGCCATCGACCAACTCGCGGACGCCATTGATCAATGGGACGCCCGGCACTAGGATCATTCCGGCGGCCGTCAGGCAAAGCACAGGCGACGCACTTGGTTCAAGACGAAGGACCAGCGTCCCCAAAAGTCCGCTGACCAGCGCGGTTACAAACACGCTCGCTATCGCATTAACGCGCTGAAGAGCGAGTAGGCTGCGGACCAAAATGCTGCAACAGCCGGCTATGAAGGCAGCGCCGACGACTGGCCAGTTTGCCCCGAAGAGGCGCGCTAGGGACCCAGCCGTAACTGCGACGCCGAGCATGATGAGGAAAACACTGTATCCGACCGGCTCATGTTCAATAACATCAAGCCGCGCATCTATTACATCTGGCGCCATCGGCTGTTGGTGAACCGCATCGAGCAACTGCTCCAGGTACATCAGCCGCGTCATATCGACACCCGGGCCGGTCATTTGATGTCCGACCTTGGTTCGGAATTGGCTTCCCGAGCCAACGGTCAGAAGGATCGCCTCCGCGCTTATAAATACATGGGCTTCATGACCCAGATCGTGCACAATCCCGGTGACGCGCTGTTGTGCGTGGTCGGTATCGGCGCCGTGCATCATTAACAGGCGGCCGGCCCGCGCTCCCAGGTGCGCAACGACTGCTGCCGTCGCGTCTTGAGGCGGATTTATCCTCGAACTGACTTCTGCGGGCATTGGCGTGCCTATCATGGGCGAAGGGACGGTTTTTATTGAAATGGGGCATTCGCGGGAAGCCCGCGTGAGATCGACGGAACTTCGCCGAACTCGATCAAGCTGTTTGCAGGCCAAGTATTGACGCGGTGACAGTGCGGGTCTGGTAGCATGCGTCGGCATCGATCCTGAGGTCGATTCCGTAGGTGGGAATCACTTCTTTGAGCCGCGGCAGCCAATCTTCGCTCGTTAATCTGTCTGGAAAGCATTTTCGGAGCACCTCGAGTGCTACATATGCAGCGGTCGACGCGCCGGGTGACGCACCCAATAGTGCGATGATAGATCTGTCGGCGGCGGCCACTAGCTCTGTCCCAAATTCCAGCGCTCCTCCGCCTTCCCCGTCAGGCTTGATGATTTGAACGCGCTGTCCGGCCACAGCCTCTTGCCATTCATCACGCTTGGCGAGTGGATAAAATTGTCGAAGCGTCTCAAACTTGTCATGTTTCGATTGCACGACCTGACCAACGAGATACTCCTCCAGTTGCAGCGCGTGAACTGCCACATCCAGCATAGGTAGGAGATTTGCGGGACGGATTGACTTGATTAGATCGAGATAGGAACCCTGTTTTAGGAATTTGCTAGAAAAGCCGGCATAAGGACCGAAGAGAACGGACCGCTTGCCGTCGATAATACGAGTGTCAAGATGCGGTACAGACATCGGCGGCGAGCCTTGGGAAGCTTTGCCATATACCTTAGCATGGTAACGCGCCGCGACCTCACGGATGTCGCATCGCAGCCAGATGCCACTCACCGGGAAGCCGCCATAGCCATGCCCTTCGGTTATTCCCGACTTTTGTAGCAATTCGATGGAGGCGCCGCCGGCTCCGATGAATACAAACTTCGCCAGCGTCGTGCGCGTTTTGCCCGTTTCCATATCCCGCGCTTCGACGCGCCAATTGCCGCACCTGTCCCGGCTCAGGTTGACGACAGTGCGCTTATACTCGACGGCAAAGCCGGTTTGCGCACTCAGCTGCGACAGCAGAAGACGCGTAAGCGCGCCGTAATCTACGTCAGATCCCGTAACCATCCGCGTGGCCGCGACCGACTCGCTCGTCGCGCGCCCCTCCATGACCAATGGGGCCCATCGAGCGATCTGATCGTGGTCCTCGCTATATTCCATTTCCGCGTAACAATGATGGGCTGACATCGCCTTGAAGCGGTCGTGCAGGAATTTCCGGTTCTCTTCACCCGTGACAAAACTTAGGTGGGGGCAGGCGTGAATGAACGCGGCGGGATCTTGAATAGCACCTTTCTGGATGAGGTGCGACCAAAGCTGTCTGGATAGGTCAAACTCAACATTGACTTTGAGCGCCTCGCTGATGTCGATCGAGCCGTCGTGACGCCGTGGAGTGTAGTTCAGTTCGCAATTAGCGGCATGGCCCGTGCCAGCGTTGTTCCAGCCGCCCGAACTCTCCAACGCGCAGTCAGATAATCGTTCAACCATCAAGACCTTGAGGGACGGTTCCAGTTCCTTAAGCATTGTGCCGACGGTTGCGCTCATTATGCCAGCACCAATCAGGACAACATCGACGACTTCAGTTGAGCTGATAGTTGTCATAGGTCACTCCCGCAGCTGAATTAGTCCGCACGATTGAAGTGTGGATTGGCCCCTTTGGGGAGGAGCACATATGCCCGCCGCCATGGATCCGTTCCGACGAGCTTCCAGCTATGTCCGCTACCCGTGGTATCCTCGGCGAGCAGGACGTCGCCCGGCCGGATTGTGAAATCCGACCCTGACTTCGTTTGGAAACGAAGCGTACCGCTTAGCGTGATAACGAACTGGCGCGCAGGCGCGTCATGCCATCCAAACGTGCCACCGGCCTCGGTCTCACGATAGGATATGGAAGCCGCCCCAAGTGTCTCGCTAAGGACATCACCGCGCTCACCGAGCGACAGATCGATCGAACCCTCCTCGAAGATTGAGTCTCCGCACTCATCTGTCCATATACGCACGCATCGGATCATCCGTCGATCTCCTCGATCTTAGCAAGGCAACACGGTCGAAACGGTGCGGCGTTGCAGGAGTTCAGCGAGTAGGACCGCGTTGGCTACCGTTGAAACCAAAATTGCGCGATGGAGCTTTCTCGACACTTCGGACTGAGGCGGGTAGTGACGCCGCAATAAGGCGCGGCGACATAACAGGCATTTGATACATCTTTCTCTTGCCTGATCTCCCTATCTTTTAGCTCCAGTTTCACGCAGAATATAAGACTCAGCAAACTATGCCTTTTAAACTCAATGGCAGTCCCGGGTTGATCGGGGCAGGCATTTTTAGGTTGGAGGTCGGAGACACGGGTGTTCTGGCCGCTGGTCGGTGGTTAACCCTACGCGCTGCCGTGTGGCTGGGATTCCATTTCACTTTTGCCGCTCTAGCATTTTTCGCCTCGCTTGAGCTAGGAGACTGGCTGCATCTGACGACAGGAACGGCTTATCCCATTGCGATCCTCGTGCCAGCGGTCGCTCTCGCAATCTATGCAGTGGCAGTCAGGATAGGAGAACGGCGTAACATCGGCGAGCTCGGCCTGCTTCGCGCGCCGCGCGATCTTATCGTCGGTGGCTTAATCGGTTGCTTTATCACGCTATCGCTTTTTTTGAGTGGATGCTTGGCCTTTCTAATATCGCGTGGGGACATTGGCAGCATTTGTTCTACTATTTTGTTTTCAGCTCGTACATATCCGCTGTAGTGGAGGAGCTTGGCTTCCGAGCGATTCTGCTCCGAATAACTGCTCGGGTATTTGGACCGGTGCCAGGTCTGCTCATCTCGGCTGTACTGTTCGCGTTGGCTCATGCGGGCTATATGTCAGCTTTCAGGGCTGCGCTATTATTCATCAATGGTGGACTGCTTCTTGGCGTCCTATATCTGCTGAGCGGTAGTCTTTGGGTTTCAATCGGCGCTCATCTGGTATATGACTTTACCGAATGGTCGTTTATGGGCGTCGGAGATACTGACGGCTATTTGGTGCTGACGCCGTCGCTCCGGTACCCGGCTTGGTTGACGGGAGGGACCATCGGTCCGGATGGATCGATTGTGTCGGCCATCATCGCCATGACGCTGATTTCGCTAGCACTCTTCGTGGCGCGAATCCGATCGGAGCGGTCGATGCTCAAATCTGTCAGGCTTGCTTGATGATAGTTTGAGCAGCGGCGGCATGAGCGATTCACGCTCCGGGTGAGCACTATCATCGCTGGGAGCTCGATGAACTCAAGGCCACCCCGGCCTGCTGCGACATCGTAACGGGCGTAGGCGGCGGTGTACAGATACGCACCATCCAAAAAGTCTTCCCGACTTCGACGCCACCATGAGAGCTTCGAAACCGTGCTCGGCTTCGATCGGAAATGGCGCGATGCGCTCATCCTTCCGCCCTTCGCTACAAAACGCACAATTCTCTACAGGCGCCTCGCCAGCGTCTGAACGTACTCGAAGCCTCCACGCTGCGTGCCGGCTTCCGAGCCCGACGTAAATCAGCGACGAAGCCGGATATCCATAGTGACGTGTCCGTTGATTTCAAACGACGCTGTCCGCAGATCGCGGAAATGGCGCGCAACGCAGTCGGATAGCAACGAGAGCTCGCTAGTGGCCGACCGATCTCAGCAGATTGGGGGCGCAGCGCGCCCGGCAGCAACGGTATCCAGTATCTCGGCGACGTCGTACGAACGCGTGCAATGCGCTAAGTGCCCTCCAGGCAAAGTGTCGATTAAGGTGAGGCCGCCAATGTCGGCGTCGACCGAAGCTATCATATGGTCCTGCGCTTCGATTGGGATCGCGCAATCGTCCAAGGTGCGGATGTAATGCCGGCGAACGCTTCCAAACCGGCTTCGAGTCATCGGAGAAGCGGAGGCAATGGGCGAAAGCGGCTCATCACAGTGCATATGAGAAATATGATGCTCGAACTCGGATTCACTCATGTCGTCGGCCAGAGCCTGTTTGATCCGACGGCGATAGGTCGGGTCGTTCGAATGCGGATCAATCCGCAAGGCCCCGATCACACGGGGATCTGCCACCTGCAACGACTGAATCTGAGTGGCATGCATGGAGGAATGGGAGCGTATCTCGCGGACCGACAGCCCCGGCGGGACCAGGAAGGAAGCCAGATAGACGACAGCGGCAATCTCATCGGGGAAACGTTCTGCAAGCGTCGTCACAGTGACGCCGCCGAGCGAATGCCCGACGAGAACGACAGGGTGGCCATATTCTGCCTTCACGGTCGCGATTCGGTCGATCGCTGCTGCGGTGCGTTGGTCCTGCGTGATTGCTGCGCTTGGAGAACGCGCGGTCGATAGAGCATGCTTGTCTCGGATCTTCAGGAACGACGGCGGCGAGAGCGCGGTCGCTCCTGCCCCGGGAAGGTCGAAGCGTTCCACACGGTGGCCATATTGCTCAAGAACAGGAACGAGCCGATCCCATGATCGGCCACTATGCCACGCTCCATGAATCAGAACGAAGGTCGCTGGCAGGAGCGTCGCCATTATTTGTTCGTTTCCCGTCAGATCCGCGATGAATTTGTGAACGCATCGAAGGAATTGGCCGATCTAGGATACCGCAATCCGTCCCCTGCCTGATACCGCACCGACCCCGCTGTTTGTGTAGCCGTGTACGTAGCTGTTGCCATATTGACGCCGCCAGGCCGGAAATCCCAACCCCGCATAAACTGCTGCGGAGGGCATACTCGAAAGGCGCCGCGCGGCCCTGGCCTAAGATTTTTCATGATGAGCATCCTAGACCTGCCTACTGCGGCTGACAGTGTATTCGAAGCTGCATTTGTCACTTTAGGGATAATGCGATTTTCGGGGCTCAGCTTTCCGACCTCTTGGTGCTTTTCCTCTAGTCCATGGAAAAGCCTAATTGACCGGAGAGGGCGACCTCTTAACAACGCTTTAGCTCAAAGTCGTTCGCCTGCTTGTCGTTTTGAAACGTGTCGGGAACGCGTCTAGCGGCACAAGTAGAGCACAATCCGCTACCGGCGTAGCCCTGTAGTTGGACGATGCGTCAGCGCAACCGCGGGTCGGCCGGCCGCCGGACAGAAATCGTCGTCTTCACGGCACTGGCAGGCTCCAAAGTCTGACAGCGGCGCTCCGCGCTGTCGAGTCCAACACCGTCGGGTTCCTTTCTGGGATCTGACGTTGGTACCTAGAGCCAATGAACGCCACGACCGGGGTATCCCGCCCCATCGAGTTCGCCTGCGCGCAGCGAATCACGCGAGGATTATGGAAAGGATAGCGTGCGATCCCGACCACAAATGGCGTCTAATCCAATGCGTCTGGCGTGATCAACTGATCAACGCAACTATCCTACGCTGAACATCATGCCATCCTCGGCTATGGTCCACCCTGCAGCCTCCGCCACCACGCGCTCAATGCTATCGAGCAGGACGGGGTTGGTGTCGTTGATGTGAATGGCGACACGGCGCCCGATCGGCAGGTCACTCAGGGCAGCAATCGTGCCATTCGGACCACTCATGCTCATATGATCCATGCGCCGGCCCATTCCTTCGCCGAGCCCCGCTGCTGTCGTCTCGTTGTCGCGCCATAACATTGCGTCAAAGAAGAGCAAGTCGACACCGGCGAGGCGCGCGCGAAGGTCCGCGGACATCCGCGCGCACCAAGGAATGAAGGCGACCCGGTGGCGCTCGTCGGACAGTATCACCCCTGCGGCGGTGCCATCTGTGACAACCGACTGCAGTCCCGATCCTTTCTCCTGGTAATGGGGCATCTTGCCGGGAACCGTGAAAAGCATGGCGGTGAGAGTATCAGCAAGGACGAACGGCTGATGCTCGTGCAAGCACGGGAGACCAGCGATGATATCGATACCCCCGCCGGTCAAAAGAACACTTCCAATAGGTCTAGGCAAACGCCTGATTTGCGATGTAGTGCGGCCGTGTGAAGGATCTGCACGCCCAAGTCTGGCGATGCGTTGACAATATGCCACCGCTCGGGGTCGGCGCTGACCGCTATGCTGGTTTGCGTTCGCGGTCTTGCCAAAGGATCGCCTGTTCGCGCACCCCGCGACGCCGGCCTGCTACAATTCCAGTGCGGAAAACCACCGCCCGCGGCCGATCCCAGGATGATAATATGCACCTACTCTTCAGGCGGAAAGCTCGGCGCACGCATAGCAATTAATCTCGGCAGCTAGCGCGATCTCAATAAACTTTAGGGGCATTCCATTTCATCGGCATCTCCTGGATTGTATCGACGATATGGCCACCGAGTGGCCTGCAGCGCTGATTGAGAACGCTGCGATCAGTGCCGGACAATGCCGGCGCACGGTAACCCGCGCCGCCGGCCGAAGGAAACCCAGCACCGTCGGGGTACCTTTGTAGTCGGTCTTGAGACACGTGCGGTGGTTGTCATTCGACATCTCAGCTCGGCACGACGCTGATAGCGTATTCGAGGCGACATGAGACGGATCACCGCCCGACGTTTTAACGCCCGCCGCGATGTCGTCCTAACGTCAATGAATGTCAGTCCTTCGCGATCAGTGTACGGCTGAAGGTGCGGCCGCGCATTCATCCGCGCGGGCGACCGCTGACCAGCGCATCCCGCGCTGCACCTGGATCTGCCCATTATACCGACGCAGCGGACTGTTGCCAAATTGACCATTGTTGATCTCGCAACGGTTCGTAAATATCCTGACCACACAGGCCGCGCGCGAGCTGTAACCCAACTCCTCCCATCGCTGCCCGGTATAGCGCCGACAGGCGGCGAAATCCTCCGCTCCCGTGGTGCCTGCGCGCAGCTTGACCGCTGGCCGAAGTGCTTCGTCTGGTGCAGCTGCCGTAGCAATCGCCGTTGGCGCCAGCGGCGCGGCCACCGGGGACGCCATATTGGCGACAGGCGTCAGTCCTCCTGCTCCCGACGGGACAATCGCTACCGGAGCGCCTGGGCCGGGCGCCACACTCAGAGTCGGGGCCGGCGGATCGATACGCACCCAAACAGAGCGCGTTCGCCATCCATTATTTTGGCCCTGCAATCCGACCTGAGCCGCGATCCCGACGGCAGGCTCGGCGGTAACGCCGCTTTGAAGTCCAAGGTTGATCGGGCTAGAAGCATCGATTAGCACGAGACCGACGCCACCGGCCGTCCGGTAGCATTCCGAAATCTGAAAGCGGCCGTCACCGAGATCCTGGAAGAGCCCCGGGTGCTGTTTCTGCAACCTTTCGAATTCGGCTCGGCTGCCAACGATCTGATGCAGTGCGCCCGAGGACAATATAGCGATCAAAGCGAAGTCCTTCGACGGATCGCGCTCAACCACTGTGACTTCCGCTCTTGCACCAGGACCACCAGGACACCCTGGTTCATTCGGCACGAGGCTCATCTGACTGGTGGCAGAGATAAGGTCAAAGCTTTGCGCGGTGTTCGGGGAATCAAACCGCTTCATCGCATCGACCAGATCGCAACGATCGCTGGGCACCTGGAGCACACCGGCGGAGGTAACCACGGCGTTTGCCGCGCCCCCTGAGCGGAGTTTGGCGGTCACGCGGTCGTCGAGTGTCGTCGGATCGAGGGTTCCGCCAGAGAGCTGCACTGGGTCCCCCCCCGCCCCACGGCTATGCACCCAGCTGCACGGCATTGTCGCAAGAAAGGATGACAGGTCCGGCGTAGCGAGCGTTGCCAGCGCGACAGGCGGCACTGGTTTGGGCGCGCTCACTTGCGCCACTAACGCCGGCGTCTTCGACTTCTCTTGAAAAACCATGAGGTGGACAGCTGCAAACAGGCCAATGAACAGAATGAGCACCGCGCCCCCGATCGCGGCGTACCGTCCTAGCCGTCGCCTGGCCCGAGGAGGGTACGTCGGACGCGCCGACTCGCTCGTTGTTTTCGCTGGTGGATCAGCGGGGACGAATGTCGTGGCGGGAGCCGCGCCGGGGCTTTGCGGCATGTTGATACGTTTGTCCTCGGCCGAGTAGATTGTTGCAGCGGGCGGGGTCACGGCTGAGGGAGCATCATCGCCTTCGCCAACCGTGATGGCGTCCAACGCGCTCAACACATCCAGCATCGAGCGGATCCGAAATTGCGGGTCAGGAACCAGCATGCGCCGCAGAAGCGGTTCCAGCTGCGTTGGAAGGTCGGAAAGGTCGGGCCCCTCTCGGCGGCGTTCGACGGCTTCAGATAAGGTTCTTCCCATGTCCGGGGCCTGGCCGCGCGCAAACGCCAGCAGGACGAGCGCCGTACTATAAACATCGGTCCATGGTCCGACCTGACGATCGAAATCCCCAAATTGCTCGGGTGCGACGTAACCAAGCTTGCCAGCAAATCCGTCGCCCACGATCGTCTCGGCAGAGATATCGAGGCTCTTGGCAATCCCGAAGTCGATGATCTTGGCGCGCTCGAGGCGGCCTTCGGGAAGCAGGATATTATCCGGCGACATGTCGCGGTGGACCGCGCCATATTCATGGGCGGTTTCCAATCCCCCAGCTAGACGCTTGGCAAGTTGCACAATTCGCCCGGTGCCAGGTAACGTTCCATCTAGGTGCGCCGACAGCGGATCACCATCAATGTAGTCCGTGACAATGTAGTATAGGTCTAGATCTGGATCCCGTGCCAAAACGCGATACTGGACGATCGCTGAATGGGCGATCCGCGTCAGGACCTGCGCCTCCTTGCGGAACATTGCCAGAACCTTAGGGTCGTCAACGAGGTGACTGCGCATCGCCTTGATAGCGACGCGTTCGTCGGACGCAATGTTGACGCCTTCGAACACCTCGCCCATTCCGCCGCGCGCGATGAAGCGGTCGACACGATAGATTCCGTTTAGAATGTCACCGGACGTCAAGCCCACCTCGCGCCTGGATGATCGCCGACTGCCTGGAACGGCACTGCCCTCCTGCGCGATCACCGTGCGATCATCTGGGGTGATATTGGAATCGCTCACGTTGCTCGTCCCTGCCCGTACCGCGCCCTGCCCTTCATTCTGCTGCCTCTGGGCGCGCAGGTGCTGCTGCATCGACCTCGGAATAGCCGTAGAGAAAGGTCTTGCCGTCGGCACTGATCTGTACTGATTGAAGCGTGACGCCGCCGATCTGTCGCTCAAGCAACGCGACCGACAGCTCAGGAAGCATCGAATTGGTGAGGATGGCATCAATCATGCGACCGCCAGACGAGACCTCCTCGCACCGTGAGACAATCAGATCGACGACCGCATCATCATATTTGAGCCGAACGTCATGATTGTCGGCGACGCGCTGTGCGATACGGTCGAGCTGCAACCGGACGATGTTTGCGAGAACCTCTGCGGCGAGGGGAACGTATGGCAGCACAATGAGCCGACCGAGCAGCGCCGGCGGAAACACGCGAAGCAATTCCGGGCGCAGCGCCTGCGCCAGCGCCCCCGGTTCGGGCACCAGCTCCTCGTCCTCACAGAGCGTCGATATCAGGTCGGTACCGGCGTTGGAGGTGAGTAGGATCAGTGCATTTCGAAAATCAATATAGCGCCCTTCGGCATCTTCCATATATCCCTTGTCGAATACTTGGAAAAACATTTCATGTACGTCGGGATGGGCTTTCTCGATTTCATCCAGAAGGACTACGGAATAGGGTCTGCGGCGCACCGCCTCGGTCAGCACCCCCCCCTGCCCATAGCCAACATACCCGGCTGGAGCGCCCTTCAGAGTGGAAACCGAATGCGCTTCCTGATATTCGCTCATGTTGATCGTGATCAGGCTTTCATCGCCCGAATAGAGCAACTCTGCCAGCGCATGGGCGGTTTCTGTCTTGCCAACACCGGAGGGGCCACAAAGGAGAAAAACGCCGACTGGCTTGGAGGGATTATCGAGCCTAGCGCGGCTTGTACGCACGCGCTTGGCGATCGCATCCATCGCGTAATCTTGCCCGATGACGCGACGCTTGAGCCGTTCCTCGATGATCAGAACCGAAGAAACCTCGTCCTTGACCATGCGACCGACGGGGATGCCGGTCCAGTCTCCGACGACGGCGGCGATCATAGACGCGTCGACCTCCCCATAAACCATGGGAACGTCGCCGCGCGCCGCGGCGGCGAACTCAAGCGCTTGATCGAGAAGGTCGGCTCCGGCCGGCACGGTTGCTTCGAGCATTGTGCGCCGCGCGTCGCCGACGGCTGCAACCGCGGTCTTCTCATTGGCCCAGCCGGTCTCCAGCGCAGTCAGCGAGGCTCGTGCCTCGCCTAACGCCTCCACAATATGCCCACGGCGGTCCGGCGCATAGCGCCCCCGGCTTTCCCTAGTTGCAATGTCGAGTTCTATGTCGAGAAGCTCGATCCGGCGCCGCGCGTCTTCCACCGCGGCGGGTGTAGCGTGCTGCGACACCGCCACGCGTGCCGCTGCGGTATCGAGAAGACTGACGGCCTTATCCGGAAGCTGGCGAGCCGGAACATAGCGCTGGGAAAGCCGCACGGCAGCCTGCACGGCCTCATCGAGTATAACAACGTCATGGTGTTGCTCCATGACGATCTTGAGGGACCGGAGCATCGCGATAGCTCGTTCGGTGTCAGGCTCACCCACGGCAATGGGCTGAAAGCGCCTTGTAAGCGCGGGGTCCTTCTCGAAATACTGACGATATTCGGCCCATGTGGTCGCGGCGATCGTTCTCAAGCGGCCCCGGGCCAACGCAGGCTTAAGGAGATTTGCTGCGTCACCGGTCCCGGCGGGGCCGCCTGCGCCTATGAGTGTGTGCGCCTCATCTATGAAGAGGATGATCGGGTGCGGAGATCCTTCGACCTCATCGATGACCTGCCGCAGCCTTTTCTCGAACTCGCCCTTTACCCCCGCTCCCGCCTGCAGGAGACCGATGTCGAGAGCATGCAACGAAACCCCCGCCAGTGCGGGCGGCACGTCGCCGTCGGCGATACGTCGCGCCAACCCTTCGACGATCGCCGTCTTGCCAACTCCGGCCTCGCCGGTGAGGATTGGATTATTCTGTCGACGGCGTAGTAAGATATCGACCATCTGCCGGATCTCGGCGTCTCGGCCGACGATGCGATCAATGGCTCCTGTTCGTGCACGCGCGGTCAGATCCACCGAGTAGAGCGCCAGCGCCCTTCCCGCCTCAGCTTCTGGTACCGACGTTGCGTGATCCCGACCGTGTCCTGATGACGGGGTGCCCTCGGCAGACGCAGCGACAAGTGTTGCAAACTCCTCGCTGATCCGCTCCGCGGAAAATTTGCGAAACTCGCTTGAGATGTCATGGAGCCGCGATCGCAGCGTCGGCACCTTCAACATCGCAAGTAGCAAATGTCCGGTACGCACCTGCGGCGCGCTGAACATGAGAGAGGCATATAGCCATCCCTTCTCCACGGCCTCCTCGATCTGCGGAGCGAAGTCGGATACGGAGGTCGCTCCACGAGGCAGCTGATCGAGAGCGGTCAGGAGGTCGCCCGTAACAAATGTTTCATCAAGGTCAAAGGCCCTGCGAAGCACAGCGACATCGCTCTGCTCGTCCTTGAAGAGGATATGCAGCCAGTGCACAAGCTCGACATAGGGATTGCCGCGCAAGCGACAAAAGCCCGTCGCTGTCTCGATCGCTTTCAATGCGGTTGGGTTGAGCCGCCCGAACAGGGCGGACCGGCTGATCTCGGTCATTTCAGGACATCCTTTATATGCGCCTGCGCTAGGCGCCGGGCACTGAGGCCCAATCGTGTATCTGTTCGCGTACCATCGGGACGTAGCGGCCCAGTCCATCCTGACCAACCAAGCTGCGAACCGCCGCCCAGACGCGCAGGACGAATCGCCGAATGGGCGATAGCAAGCTCGATATCCCACTCCAGATGGGGCGGCGCAAAGGCGTCCAACGCTTCTGCCAAAAGTGCGTAACGGCGGCCACCGGGTAGCAGCTCGGCTATATCGTGGTGTCGTGACACCGCAACTTGGACGCGAAAGGCGTCAGATACCGTTCGTACCCGGCCGCCCGCGACAGCATCGCGACCCAAGCTTGCAAATCCGCGGCCGGCTTGGCTCCGTTCGAACGGCTCAATATCGCGCCAGCGCGGCAGATATTCGAGCACACGGACAGGCAGCCGCATCAAGTCTTCCAGCGCATCCTGAATGGCCGTCGGACTCCGCGGGGAAGCGTATAGCGCGGCATAGCGCAGCCGTGCACGGGCGGGGAACAAAGCATCCGTGCGCACGCCTTCCTCGGCGCCCGTCAGCGCAGCGATGCGATCGCCGAATTGATCATCGTCCGGCCGGTCCGCACTTGCAGCAGGACTAGTTGCGGCCCATGCCCGGTAGAAGAGCTGCAGCATGCGCCCGGCAAGCAGATCAAGGAAGCGCCCGAACGGCTGCGTCCTGGAATAGCGCCGTTCGTAAGACGCAAACTCGCTCAGATGAAGCGGCATTGGCCCCATCGGTCCGGTCAGACCCAACCAATAGCCCTCCAGGCGCGGACGGCCGCCGCTTGTCGAGATCGACTCTAATGCGGCAGCCGGGAAGGCAAGCGAGGGCACGTGCACAAGCTCAACGATGTTCTGGCTGGGGAGGCGTGAAGTGCCAATCCGCGGCAAGTCGGAAGCGCGCGCCTCGGCACCTCGTAGCAGCGCAAGCGGCCCGAGCGTACGCAGTCGCTCCGCCGCCCGGCTTAGATAGGCTAGATGGTCGGACGAAGACCGATACGGGCTGGCCATGAGGCGAACGTCCCTTGCTGCGCGGTTTCGAAAACGGTCTCGGTGAAGCTGTTGATCGACGCGAATTCTCCCAAAAATCGCTCCAGTACAGCGCTGAAGAGGAACATCCGGGCACTCTCGTAGCTGGTTTCGTCGAGCATGATATGCAGCCGCTGGCCACGCACGAAGGCACTCGGTCCAGAGCCTGGCGCGCGACGGGAAACGGGCTTTGATCGCACCGAGCGTATCCCGTCGACCTGCCGTCTCAGCGCAGCGTCCTCTACGCGGCCGTACAGAGCGAGATGGCCGCGCAGTACGGCCGGATCACCCTCGACGTCTCCGGCAAATGAGGTGAAGTTCGGCGAGAGGTGCGCGATGACCCGCCAGGCTCCATCGTTTAGTCCGAGCGGCGGCTTGGGCGGGGTCGGCGGCCTAAGGATCGAGATCCCGCGGACCGGAAGTCCTTCTGCGACGAACGGCGATGCTGTGCCTGTTCGAACCATTTCAGACAGCTCGCGGTTGGTTACAAGCGCCCGTATCGACAGTTCCCGAATCTCTTCGAGCCGATTGGCTCGACCCGGTGCACTCATGCTCAGCCAGGTTTCGGTGCCTACATAGTCCGAGCGTCGCCGGGCACGCTGTTCTCGTGTCGATAGGCGGCGTGATCGAAGCCGCGTCACATAAAAGAGAGCGTCACTCCAGTCATAGAGATGGCCGGCAAAGTCATAAAGCGGAGCGACCGTCATGGCATCGGCATTCTCACGACTGTGTGCCTTGACATCGAGCAGGCGGTAGATCTCGAAGTCAAGTGGCCGCGTCCGATCGGCGATCACCTGAAGCTCATGGTCGAATGCGGAGATGGCGACGCGATCCACTTGCTTTTCAAAAAGGTTGATGGCCGGCGTCGCAAAAAGTCGAAAGTTTGAGGAGGACACTGCCCCGTTGAGAGCATCGACGGTCCGGCGGAAAAGAATAATGATGTCGCAGCTTGCCTCATCCTTGAACGAGGCAAAGACCTCGTCAAGGCCATCGATACTAAAGAACAGAAACCGTTCCGGACACGCAAAGTATTCGGCAAGCAGTCGATAGCCTCGGTGAGACCGCCGGTCACATGGGAGCAACGCATGGTCTTCATCGAAACCATGCTGAGACGGAAGCGGCAATCTGACTTGTGAGCTACTGCCCGCTGAAGAATCTGACGCCTTCCCGATCGCAACGGCCGCATCACCAATCAGCTGGCGATAAAGCTCACCTGGTCCTGTTTCAGCTCCGTCCAAGTAGATTGGAAGAGATCGGGGGCTAAGATCGCCAAGACGGACGCCACCGGTCGTGCCGAGGCGAATTCGAAGGCCAGCCTCTATCGTCTGGTCGACGTCCTTGGGGATGAAAGAAGCAACCGACGTCCGCGTCGGCAGATATTCCGCCTCGAGTATTTCGAGCGGAAGGAGCGTGACATCGTGTCCAGTCCGAAAGGTGACGGGCGATTTATCTCGATCGTTTGCGACTGCTTGCAGCTTGGTATGTCGCGGTATGCTCACCCCGGCTGCGATCGCGCCATCGTTGCTTCTTGGTTCGAACCCAACAACACACATGGATGGCGTCGGCGCGATATATTGCGGCTGAACCGCGTTCAGGAGATGCTGGGTGAAGTCGGGAAACTGATCCTGAAGCTTGAGCTGAACGCGCGCGCCAAGAAACGCGACGCCCTCCAATAGCCGTTCCACATGAGGATCAGCTTCAGTCGCGGCACCGAGTCCCAGGCGGCCGGCAACGCTCTCGAATTCCGTGCCGAACTCACGCGCCCCTTCACGTAAGTATACGAGCTCGTCATTATACGCACGGAGCAGGCGGGGGTCCATCAGTCGCTCCAGAGCGTTGCGGCGCCCGTGTCGATCTCGACATCAGTGCGGAACTCAACAGGAAGGGCCCGTACCGCGGTCGAGAGATCGCCGCGGATGACGAAGCCGATGCTGTTAGCGCGATTAGCCGACACGTCCGTCTCGACATCGAGACTACGGCGATCGACCCTCGGCTCAAAACGTCCAATCGCCTCGCGCATTTCGCGGGCACGTGCCTGGACACCCTGGCGGTGCATAAGCTTGCCAGTGAGATCTCCCAGGCCGTAGTTCAGCGTAGAGGTGGCCACCTCGGGCGCAGCGGACAGGTCCTGAACCGCCGCCAGATTGGTCGTGTTGAGAAGCCAGTTCAGCTCCCGGAGTACCGTTGCACGGAGCGCCCCCTCGTTGAATCGCTCAATGCGCGGGACGGTGTAGAAGCGTAGAGAGCGATCGAGCCCAATCACACCCTCCCCGTCGTCACGCAAGCCATCAAGTTCAAGATCGGCGACGAGCTTGTCGAAAAGTGTCGGATCGATGCGGCTGGTCACGAGAGAGCCGCAAATCGGACGTGGCGAAAAGAAAGGATATCGACATCATCGCCGCCACTCGTCGTCCAAACGCGCTGGCCCGCGCCGCGCAAGGCACCTGAATGCTCGCGCCATTCGGTGCGACGCGAGAGAAGTAGCTCCGTATCGCTCTCGGTTTCTATGTCTGGATAGCGAACCGGCAGCATAGCCGCGAGCGCCGGACCTTGCCTAAAACGGATCTCTGCCGGCAGCCACACCATGTCACGAAGATCAACGGGACCTTCAGTCTCGATTTCCTCGACCGCGGAAAACGGAATGAGTCCCCAACGTCCCGCGACGATTGCCTCGAAGGTTGGTCCAAATCGATTGTCCGGGTCGAAGAGGAAGTCGAAACGCTTCCCATCGATTTCGCCCGGCGTGTCGGGACATCGATCGAAGGCGCTGGCTCGACGCGCGGCGGCCTCCTGTGGGTCGGCCGCGAGCGCGTCTACAATATCGACCGCCCAGTCCGGTGCGTCGACGAGCAACGACGCGGGAGCTTGCGCCCGGAATACCTCGGCCCGATGCAACTCGCCCTCAATGGCCTGTCCGTAAGCCGCCGCCAATATCCGTGCTTCGGGGGACAGTGTCTCCAAAGCACGAAGCTGGCTGGACGCCTTGGCCCAAGCACACTCGACACAAAGCAATTGAAACAGAAACATCCGGGCGCGCTGATCGGATGGACGAAGCCGTACGATGTCGCCTACCAGTTTGCGCGCTTCTTTAATATCTGCCGACGACAGACGTTCGACAGCGTGAGCAAAGCTCGTCTCCTGGCTCACCGACATCGCTCGTCTCCCTGTCCAGCGCGTTACGACCGGCCTTACGACCGGCCCGCTTCGCGTTGGTTTCACTCAGAGCGGATTTGATTACGATTGACACTCAGGCGGACGCCAGCCCCAGCCAATGCCTGTGTCGTTCAAGATCGCGAAGGTTCATGCATCCCGACACCATTACACGCTGAACATCGAGACAAAGGATGGTCCGAAGCTCGTGTCAGGCAAGCGTGGAGGCGACGGTGTGGGTGGTGCTGCGGGCGGCGTCGAAAACTGAGTCCGCACTGCCTGAGCGATGCTGGCAACCTCGGGCGGAACAACGCCGGTCTTGAACCCCAGTTCTGCGATGAGAGCCGTGACATCTTTGGCGGTTCCGAAACTGTCGTTGAACCAGCCAAAGGCAGCAGCCGTCACCGCCGACCCCGATTGCGCTGCTCCATCCTGCAATACCCCTAACGCTTCACCGACTTGGTCGGCCGAAGCATGTACTGGTAGGTGAAGGGCCTGCGGGTAATTCATCAGTGCGAGGCCAGCGTTCACGGCCAACGTGGTCGTCTGGGTCGCAATTGCCATTGCCCGGGGATGAGCTTCTAACGTGCTCAGCTCCGTCAGGAACGCCTCGGCCGCATCTAACCCCCGCAAGCCTGTTTCATAGCGACGAAAGCCTTCCGAAACAGTGAACCGACCGCGGAATCCGTTGCGTCGTCCCGTGACGCCGGAATCCAACAACTGCGCTACACTCGCCTCAAGACGATCGAGTGCCGATCCCGGCCGTGTAGGTCCGAAGGCTTCGATTTTGGCCAGGAGCTCGGTCAGCCTCGTCGCGAGCATCCCGGTATAGCAATACAGATGCCCGAGCTTGCCCCGGTACAGCGTCATGCCCTCTTCGATGATTTTCATCGTCGGAAGATGGTTGCGCTGACCCCGATCATGCAGTCCCACCGCCCTGGTAAGCGCGGATCCGACCTGTACTAATTTCCCCGCACCCGTTGCACCAAAGACGGCGCCGCCGATTTGCATGGCACGCCCCGAGACGACGCCGTTGCGATAGGCCTGTGTCAGGCGCGTTATGTCCTGAATCAGCCGCTCGTGCTGCTCCTCGACTGTTTGCCAACAATCAATGTAAAGCTTGGCGCCGTCGGCAAGACCGCGCACGATCCCGAGCACAGCAGCCGCAATGGCAACGCTGCCTGTCAGTCCGCCAAGTCCCGCGGCAGCAGCGCTGAGAGCCAGCGTCACTGTGACGCTCGCAAACTCCTTCATGTTGCCGTTTCGCACCTTGCGCCATCGCGTGCCCGCCTCGGTGCGCTGGGCGATGATCGGCTCAATGCGGGCAAGAATATTCGGCAGCCCACCCCGCAGCAACGTCTCAAGTTTCGCAGGGAGTCCGTCGAGATTTTCGGTTAGCGACAATGTGGGCGCGATGACGCGCCGGAGATGCTCTTGGACGAGCGGAGCGACGGCAAGCTGCAGCTCATTGCCGAGCAGCGTGTTCCGTTCGATCTCTGCCGCCGCGTCTGATGGAAGGTTTAGGCGATAGACGAGTGGGATTCCATCGAACTTGAATCCGAACGCTGTATTACCCGCTCCGCGCAGTGCCCCGCCCAGGGTATGTCGATAAAGCCCGACGTCGCGGCGTGTGCTGACTATAAAGGCAGGCGCCGCCGCCATACGTCCTTCTTCCTTCTGATGTTATCACACGGTGCCCGACCCCCGGCGACAACACCGGGGGTCGGGCCGCTTAGGCAGCCTGGTTTTTCAAAATATCCCATTTGAATTCGGGGCTCGCGCCACCACTGCTACCGGTCTTGCTCTGTTGGGTATATTTGATGTTCATCTTCTCGAAGTTGAGCGATATCACCTCGGTGGTTCGCTCGTCACCGCTACTTCCGCCGTGCTGAATATTCGAAACCATCACCTCATCCATCTCGATAATAAGATATTCTAGGGGGTTCTCACCGCCGGCTTTGCGGATGGTAAGTGTCGCTTTCGTGACGTGCTTTCCCTGCGCACAGCTAAGCAACAACGGCGTACTGGATAAGTCGACATATTTGGTGACTGACAGATCCTGGAAATTGGCCTTGCCCGTGCCGGCGCCGCCGCCGAGATGGGCGGTGCCGGTATTACTCATCCCCCAATTCCAGCCAATAATGTCGATCTCCTTGGCATGTTTGCCGTCCTCGGACTCGCCATTGATGCCCTCGAGCTTCAGAAACATATCGACAGCCACAATAAGGTCCTTTCATCAGATTATAATAGACACGTCTTTGTTGATTAATACCGACTACTTGTCCGTCTTGGGAAGGCGCGAGACCATGCTGAGGGAGACGTCCATTCCCTCCAATTGGTAATGCGGTATCATGCGGAAGAGGCCGCGGTAGTACCCCGGGTTGTCTGGATCTGGGATCACTTCAACGGACGCTTGCTTGAGCGGCTTCCTCGCCTTTGTTTCCTCAGTCGAGAAATCTGGCTGAACGTCGACATATTGCATAATCCAGCTTTGCAGATCGCGCTCAAGCTGTGGCGCTTCCCGAGAACTGCCGACCCAATCGCGAACCATGCACTTGAGATAATGAGCAAACCGACAGCTGGCGAAGATGTAGGGCAATCGCGATGACAGGTTGGCGCTGGCATTAGCGTCCGCATCCTCATAGGCCTTGGGGGCATGGAGGGTCTGTGCGCCAATGAAAGTGGCATTGTCGGTATTCTTGCGATGAACTAGCGCCATAAGGCCAGCTTTTGATAGTTCGGCCTCACGCCTGTCCGAGATCGCGATTTCGGTAGGACATTTGGCGTCCAATCCACCTTCATCAGTCGGGAAAAGTGCTGTTGGCAGGTCCTCGACTGTACCACCCGATTCCACACCACGGATCCGTGTGCACCAGCCATAGGTCTTGAAGGCCTCGGTGATCCGCACGCCAAGCGCATAGGCGGCATTCAACCACAAATATTTATCATGATCGCCGTGGACGTCCTCCTCGAAGGCGAACTCCGGAACCGGATCGGTGTCTGCGCCGTAAAGGGGTCGCCCGAGGAACCGCGGCAAGGTCAGCGCCATGTAACGACTATCGTTCGACGCACGAAACGAGCGCCAAGCCATATAATCAGTAGCGTCAAACTGCTTTGCAATGTCGCGAGGGTTGGACAGCTGGCGCCAGCTGTCCATTCCGATCAGGTGCGGACTTGCAGATGCGATAAACGGCGCGTGCGCCGCCGCGCCGATTTTCGCCAGCCCCTTCATCACCTCGATATCAGGACCGCTGTGGTCAAATTGATAGTCGCAAACCACGGCCCCATAGGGTTGGCCGCCCAATTGTCCGAACTCCGCTTCGTAAAGCTTTTTGAACAAAGGGCTCTGGTCCCAGGCGGCATCGCGATATTGCCGCAGCTGGCGACGCGTCTCCTCCTTCGAGATATTGAGGACGCGGATCTTGAGGTCCTTACCGGTCGATGTGTTGCCGACCAGGTACCACAGACCCCGCCACGCCGACTCCAGTTCCTGGAATTCCGGATTATGGATAATGATGTTCACCTGCTCGGTGAGCTTGCGATCGATTGCAGCCTTGAGCGCATCGACGGTCAGGAACACGTCGTCACCGATGATGGCAGCGTCTTCCAGTGCCTGAGCGGCAAGCGTCTTGACGGCCTGCTCAATTCGAGCCTGCTTGGAATCGGTATTCGGTTTGAATTCCTTCTGAAGCAGAAGGGCAAAATCATCTACGGCGGGGTCCGCCGCCGGTTGAACGGTTGCAGCCTGCTGCAGCGTGTCCTGGGCCATAAGTCTCTCCACAAAAGGGTATCGCCGCGCGCCTGCCGCTATTCAGCGGGCTCCGAAGGTTCAGGGCTATCTGCAGGGAGCGGCCGCGACGAGGCGAGCGCCTTCATAAGCGACGGGTCCTTCAGGACCTTGTCCAGCAGCTCCTGCGCGCCCGCCTTGCCGTCCATGTACAGCATAAGGTCATTGAGCTGCTCACGCGCATCGAGCAGCTTGGCCAATGCGGGTACGCGCCGGGCGACCTGCCCCGGACTGAAGTCTTCCAGTGTCCGGAACGACAAATCGACCCCCATACGGTCCTCTCCAGTCAAGCTGTTCTCGACCGCGAAGGCAACGCGCGGCGCGATACGCTCCATACGCTCCTCGAAATTGTCCATATCGAACTCGACGAAATCGCGCTGATCATGGGGCTTTTTTTCGGTGAGGCTCTTGCCGGAGAGATCCGACATCACTCCCATAACAAAAGGTATCTCGATTTTCTGGCGTGAACCGTAGGTTTCCACTTCATATTCGATATGGACGCGCGGAGCCCTATTTTCTTTGATGAAGCGTTGACCGCCCTTCGCCGATGCCATGTCTTCGACCTCGCATAGATGATAATAGTCGCGCACTCGGCGCTGCGGCGCCGATCGCCGATGGATCATCCTCTGGGCGCGTTCGGCTTCAGCTGCATTTCATCGCGCCGATGATCAGTTACGTCTGACATATCGTTGCCGGTTTTCCGATCATTCCGGTTGCAAAAAAAACGAGATGACCGTTCGTTTCAAGTGAAACGTCTTTTGAATACCTGTCGAAACTTCCGCTGCCTATTTATGTGAATTCTCGTAGCCGTTTTCCGGAGACACGGACGTCTTGCCTGACCCATGGACCAGCCTAAGCCGTGCGGGAAACCGAAATAGGCCGCCTGCCCGCTCAATCGGGATTTCGGGCCTGCAATATCGCTCGAGCATCGTCGATGGCACCTGGCGAGATGTCCCGCAGTACCGAAAGGAAATCAAGCGCTACCCATGTCTTCGCTCGCTCCAGCAACAGCGGTACCGGGCTGGCAGGCTCGTTTCTGCTGTAATAGTCGATTACGAGCGCCAATTGGCGAATAACATCGTCTCGGTTGCGAATCTCCGCATGTACAGCCGCCGTCGAAGTCGTCGCGTCGTGCTCGGCCAATTCAAGGACACCGTCCTCCGCTCCGACCCGCGGCGGAAGGAATGCGACAATCGCCGTTTGGATGTCAGCAATCAGTGCGTATACCGCGGCGAAGTTCGTCCCACTGTCTTGCCCAGCATGTTGGACCAACACTGCATCGCTTCGCTGGAATCCGTCAGTGATCAGATCCAGGGCGGATTTCGCGTCGAGAAGCCCTTCTACAAGGCCTTCCTCTACGGCTGCGCGAAACAGACCATATCCCTCCTCGGTCTCGCCACCTCGATGGAAGCGAACGAGGTCGGCTGCCGTGAACCGACCAAGGCGATTATGTTCGACGAGCGTTGCCCGCCCCAGCGGACCGACGAATTCCCGAAACGTGACAAGCGTGTCGCAGGCACCTTTGCGCCCCTGAAAGCCATATTCGTCAAGACCGGGGTGCACCTGCGGCCAGTAACGTTCGAGCAAACCAGCCAGCGCCTGGGCTCCGATGCCGACAATGCCGAGGCGTCCAGCCTGGACACCGGCGCGGCACAGGTAGACGGCCAGCCAAACGTCCTTTGTTTGGTCGAACTGTGTGACGATGGCAGAGATGATGGGACGCCAATCGGTGTCGGCCACACTGTCAGCGACACCGGATGCATCGATCGAGACCGATGCGTCAAACGCCTGCTCAATGTGATGACGCACAGGATCATACGCCAGATCCGGCCCGACCGGATTATCGCCCGGTATCGCCGCGAGGAGCTTCTGAACATCGAGCGCCATCATTTTGTCCTTCAGACGGCCCGCCGGGCCACAGCAGCAAAGCCACTGGAGATTAAACTGATCGAGTCGGAGCTCAACAATCTGAATGATGACAAACGTAATCTATTGACAGGCTATCACGTATGAAACGGCAAGCAGAGATTACGATCGGCGGTATCCCAGCTATCAGACTCATAAAGTTCGAAGCGCATGAACGACTCAGCGAGTGCTTTTCGATTAACGCCGAGATTGCAACTGAGAGTCTGATCGACTTTCTGCCGGTTCTTGGCGAACCAGCAGTGATCGAAGTATTTGAACTTGATCAACCAGTGCGGTTTTTTCACGCCTTATTGCTCGAAGCGCATTTTCTGCTTCAGGAGGATCAGGGCTTCCATTACACGCTGCTGCTAAAACCTTGGTTCCATCTCCTTGCTCATAATTGCGCGTATCGCATCTTTGAGCAGAGGAATGTTGTCGACATCATCAAGACCGTGCTTGCGAGCCAAAGCCGCCATGTCGACTATAGCATGCTGGCCGCGTCTTACCAGCCATGGCCGTATTGTACCCAATATCGGGAAAGCGACCTCGCCTTCATATCACGCCTCATGGAACGTGAGGGTATTTACTATTACTTTCGTCATGAACAGAACGACCACATATTGGTTCTGGCTGACGGAAAGGCGGCGCATCGACCGGCTCCCGGCTTTGAGACAATCAAGCTCCGCGCGGATTGGTCGGGCCGCAGCGGTGGATTAGCAGAAGCGTTGTGGGATTGGCAGGAGCATGTGACGAGCAACGGCGAACTCACCTACGAACTCCAAAGTTTCGATTATCTACAGACCCGCACGAAGGATGGCCGAACCACCGGCGACCGACAAGGCCCCGCTGATACGCAGGAGGTTTACGAATTCACCGGCGATTTTGTCGAAGAGGAGCTTGCTACCCACTGGACCAGGGTCAGGCTTGAATCAGCACGCGCGCGGCAGCGATACTACACCGGCACCGGAGACGTAATCGGCCTCGCATGTGGGGGTTCATTCGACCTCGATTCAGATGCCGCCTTTGGCCGTGGTAGCGAATTCATCATTATCTCGCTCGACTACAAGATGGAGGCTGAGCCCTATCGCAGTGGGGCCGACGCCGACCCACGTCGAGTAATGATCGAGGCGGTGACAAGCAGCACAGCGTGGCGCTCACCAAGGGTCACACCTGCGCCCACGGCTGGGCCTGAGACCGCGCTGGTCATGGTCGGCGGCGCCGATGATAGCCATGTCGATGCACTGGGACGGATCCGGGTTCGCTTTCTCTGGGGCCGCTCCGGTCAGGCCGCGGAGCTAGCGCAATCCTGTTGGATACGGGTCTCACACCCTTCAGGTGGCGCAGGGTTTGGCCATGTCGCCCTCCCCCGCACCGGTCAGGAGGTGATCGTCGACTTCCTGGATGGCAACCCAGACCGACCTGTGGTGACCGGGCGTCTCTACAATTCCGAGCACCATCCGGCCTACTCTCTTCCCGAACATCGCACACGCTCTCTGTACCGGTCGCGTACGATCGGAGCGGCCGGAAGCTATGATGGCGCTGAAGAGGTCCCTCCGACGCCGGGCTTCAACGAGTTGAGCTTCGAGGACAGAGGCGGCCTCGAAGAGATCTATGTTCGGGCGCAGCGCAATCGTCGGATGGAGGTGTGCCTCGACGACGAAGAGCGTATCAAGCGCGACCGTGCAACGACGGTGTACCGCAATGCCAGCACTACTATCCAGACCGGGAATCATAGCCTGACAGTCAGTCGGGGTGAGGCCACAATCCAGGCGGCGCGCGCGATCACGCTGAAAGTGGGCGAAAACAGCATCTTGATCAATCCGGCCGGCATCACGCTGACTGTTGGGCTTACAACGATCAATCTGAGCGAAGCGGGTATCGCGATGAAAGGTCTAACCCTTGCCGCTGAAGCCGAGACGACTATGACGCTTAATGGGACCATCTCGACCATCACCGGAGAGGCAATGCTCAATCTGCTGGGCGGTGCGCTGGTGATCACATGATTACCTGGACCCGCACGATCTGGACTGAAGCGCGCCAAATTAATCTGGTGCTTGGGTGGCCAGAAATCGCTGGCGACGACGAACCGCCTGAGACCTTCTTTGCCCTTTTGCGCGCCGGCGGAGAGCCAAGAAAGGCGGCATTGTTTCTTGGACAGGCCCTGCCGCGATTCGAAGCGATCGAGTGGGCGGCGTGGGCCGTGCAGCGGTTTCCATCGCCGCGGGATGGAGACGCGATGACCGCCGTTGTCCGTTGGTTGCGAGACCCATCGGACGCGTTCCGGCGCGCCGCGTACCTAGCCTCGGAGCCGATCCGCGAGCCGACCGCCGGACGCCTTTGCGCGCTCGCCGTATTTACCTCGGGTGGCTCCCTGGCGCTTCCGGATGCGCGCCCGTTTCCTGCTCCAAAAGATGCGGCTGGCCGCTTCGCCGCCGCCGCCGTCTTAGTCGCCGCTTCGTATGCCCCGGCTTCGCGGCAAGCTCTCGATGAGGCCTTGGACTTTGGAAGTGGCTTAGCGCGACGCGACATTGAAGGAAAGCCATGACGATCATTCTGACCATTCTAGGCCTCGATGTCCTTGACAATGGCGAGCCAGCCACCTTGACCCTCGACCGTCGTGGCGCCGTCATAGGTCGCTCGGGTCACGCCGACTGGAGCCTTCCTGACCCCAAAAACCACATTTCGTCTCGTCACTGCGAGATTAGCTATCGCGATGGTGTCTATCTGATCACCGATCGAAGCACGAATGGCACGTTTCTCAACGGCTCGCCCGAGAGACTGGTCGGTGCCCACCCGATATCGGACGAAGACCACTTCACAATCGGCGGCTACGAGATCATTGCTCGATGTCCCACCGGTGAAATTTACGCTGAGGCCACGAGCGAGCAAGGCCATTCTGTATGGAGCAACTGGTCGCCACCCGTTGAGACATCGCTGCCGGAACATGCGTGGGAGGGTCCTCCATCCCCAGTCGCGGCCGACTCGGGATGGAATATCGCCCCCGTCGCACCCCCGGTGCCCAATGCCGGGGGGTGGGACACGCCTGCGCCAACCAGTCGTCCGTCAGCGTGGTCCAGCGAGCCGCGTGAGGACACGCCTCCATCGGCGTCAGACATCTGGGGACAATTGGCCGATCAGAATGACATCGACTGGTCCCGCGGGGATTTTGGGCCAGCTACCGATCGGATCAGCGGGTGGGGCCAAGTGGCGCCGGACAGGCTACCAAGCGAGGCATCTGAGCGGTCCACATGGCAAACGTCCGAAAAGATTGGGGCGCCAAAGATGCCAGCTCCGTCGGCTTTGCCACCATCGAACCCGAACGACGACAGTGACGCTTTGCATTCGCCCTATTCTTCCGTTCGCGCAGATGCGGATGGACCAAGCCAGTCGTTATCGTCCGACGGATGGCAAGCCTTCCTCGCAGGAACAGGAATCGCGCAGGAGCAGGTTCGCAGTAAGCCGGTGGAGATGCTGTTTAGCGCCGGAGCCGTGCTACGTCAGATGGTCGTAGGACTCGTCCTCATGGTCGAGGCGCGTGCGCGCGCCAAGGCGCAACTCGGCTTGCAGGGCACCAGCCTTGAGCTTGATGGCAATAACCCGCTCAAGTTCATCAGGTCGCCGGACCGGGCGCTCTTGCAGCTCTTGGAAAGCCCGGAACGTGGCTTCATGACTGCCGCCCGTGCCGTCGAAGATGCCTACCAGGACCTGCAAGCCCATCAAATGGCAACGCTTGGCGCAATGCGCGGTGCGTTGAGCGATACACTCGCGCGTTTCTCACCCGCTGCAATTCGACAGCGCCAGAAGGGCGCCAGCTGGATCGCCAAATTGCTTCCTCGAGCCCATGATGCAGCGCTTTGGCAATCTTATGAGCATGAGTTCGAAGGCGTGGTACGCGGCGCGGACGAGGCATTCATGGATGTATTTTCCAAGGAGTTTCGCGCAGCCTACGAATTCCATATATCCGAGATGAACGTGCGCAGACGCGAGCGATCCTCGCAAACGATATAGAGCGACCGCGGGCGCCGCGGCGTTGCGGAAGCGACGTCGCAGTGACGCAAAGAAATGAGGAGCTGGCCCGCCATAGTTTGACTTGACGAGCGTTTTCCCAATCGCAGCAGCGACTACGAAGCCGCAGGTCGATCGCTACAGGTTTCAAAACGGTGCTCGGCGGTGTTCGCAATGTGCGGAAAGCTCGCCCGGCCGAGCTTTAGATCACCCCGACGAGCGTCGTTGCGTCGCAACCAACGACCGCAACCGTGACATTATCCGGCGCGCCGCGGTCAAGCGCGAGCTTCACCAGCGTCGACGCAACCATCCGCGGCGGCTCGCCAATCAGTCGCTGTTGAATCTCTGCGAAATCCATCAATCTGCTGAGGCCGTCGCTGCAGAGCATAAACACGTCGCCCGGCAGGACATCACCGTCGATCCGGTCGAGCTCCAGGTCCTCATGTACGCCGATCGCTCTAGATAGAACGTGACCCATGGGGTGGTTCTCCGCTTCCTCGCGCCTCAGCAAGCCTGCTGCCACCATCTGCTCGACCTGAGAATGATCTGTTGTCAGCAAGGTCAGAGATCTGTCGCGACAGCGATAAACGCGACTGTCGCCAGCCCAGATTACGGCATAGCGCATACCGGTGATCAACAGGGCCGCCACCGTGGACCCGATTGCGCCGCCTGCGACACGCGATGCTTCCAATATCTCCCAGTTGGCATCCTGCAGCGCATTTGTCAGACGCGTGACCGACATCTCAAAGTCATCGCCGAGGATTGCTGCCTCCAAGGCGTTCACGATCGTGGCGGAGGCCCACTGACCATTGATGTGCCCCCCCATCCCATCTGCGACGGCCCACAGACCATCAAGCGGTCGGGCGATATGAGCGTCCTCGTTGATCTTGCGTATCGCGCCGACATGAGTGCGCACATCCTGCTCAAAACGCAGTTCCGGTCCCATCATTCATCCCTTCTGAGTTCTTTCGAGGGAGTCGGCGCTCCGATCCAGTCTTGACACCAGTCCCGCATCACGACGATATTGATCGCTGCACCTGGAGCGTCATCCTGCCCCGCCGCGCGCAGTGACAAGGTAGCCGCCTCAAACACCGTGTCCGGCGCCTGTCTCTGAGCGATTGCATCATGCAGCAACGGTGTTAGCCGGGCCGTGAGGCGCTCAGCTGGATAGGCAAAGCTATCGGGCTGGAAAACCCCAAGGACAAAAAGAAATGGGCGGCCTGATCGATCGCAGGAGGGCGCCACGCACCCCGCCTGCCAAATTCCTCCAGGTTCCGCTGGCTGCAGGACAAAACCGCGCATTGGCGTTGCCTCAAGTTTCGAGCGGTAATCGGTTCCTAGGCGCGATTGGGCAGCCTCGAGGGCAAGTGTGCAGCGGCGATCCCAAGCGTCGCGCTGTAGCGCATCAAGCCCTCGAACGACAAAGTCGCCAGCCGCCGGCAGCTTTCCGAACAAAAAGGGCCGCAACACGTTCATCGCCCGCGAATCACAGGCGCTCGGGGCAGCGAAACGAAAATGGTCCGCCCCGTGCGAAGGGATTAGTCGCCGTTGGGAGCCGAACGCGGACAGTCGCGCTTTGCGCACCTGCGCCGAAGGTTAGCAGTAGAACGGCCGAGCCGGCAGGCTGCGAGCGAGCAAGATCGACGAGCCGAAACAGGGCCCAAGGTCCCGTCGTCGCATCGCGATAGACCTCCCTACCGCCTGAGACGAGAGACACATGTGCCTCTGGCAAACCGGCTGGAGTCCAGATCATGGGATGTTGACCTACATCCTTCTTGTCGAGGTGGTAGCTCGTGCCGCCCGCCGAGAGATCCATGCCGTCAAGGTTTCCCGTCATCCCGGCCAGACTGACATTGAGGGCTAGGCCTCCAGCGATGAGATCGCGAATGGCGGCTGCCTTCTGAAATTCGCTCGCACTGTTGGGATTGAGGCGGCTCGCGACGACGTCGGCCGCGCGCCAACGCCAGGTCGATGGGCCAGTATCGATCAGACTCTGCAGACGGTCCCGGAAAAACGCATCGATCAGCCCGTTGGCTCCATACACATGTTGCAGGTCGGCGACCGCAACGTCGGCGCGGGCGTCGCGCGCAAAGGGGTAATGACCGTCCGAAACCGAAAGGCATGTGGGCCGCACTGCGCTCGCATATTGCTGATCGAGCGCCGTCTCCGCGCTACGCGTTGCAGCCCCCTGGCCGCTCCGCGTCGCCTGGGCGACGAACGACTGGAGTTGTGGCGGCGCTACGGCAGCCGAGGTCGAAAGATTTCCCAATGCCGTCGCCAACTGGCCCTGGACAGCGGAACCCCCAAGAGCCGCGCCGGGGATCCGCAACGCATTCGACGCCGAAACAGCGTCCCGAATGGCTTTGACGAGGTCGTCGACAGGAGCCGTCGCACCAACGCTTTGCCCAGAGAAGTCTGCAATCGTCTTGAAATGATCCTGGATCGCCAGTCCTGCATCGAAACTGTTTGCCGCAATCGTACCATCGCTCCCAAGAGACGTATTATGCCGAACCTCGAGCAGCAGCGTCTTGAGAGGTGATGGAACCCTTGTGAATGCGCCAAGCGCTGCAGGGCTTGCAAAATAATCCGCCGGTTGGAGCGTTGTTATGACTGCGTCCCAATATTTGATATAGTCCTGAGCATAGTCGGAGGCCACCGCAGTACGCACTGCCGGGATTTGATCACGGATCGAGGCTTTGGCCGCATCTGGCCCCAAGACCCAAAGGTCGCGGCCGAGTTCGGTCTCTACATTGAGTAGTCCGGGCTGATAGCCCCGCCGATAGCCGTCCAACGTGAAGAACCAGGGAACGGCTATCTGCATCACCGCGGCGCCATTCCGAAATGCCTGGACGTCGCCAGCGGCCAGCACTGCATCTGCTTGCCAGGCTTGCCGGCCCATTGCATCGGCACGCTGCCGAAGAACCGCATAGGCACGATCGGCGAGCGAGAGGGTCTGCACCGCCGCGCGCGTGCTCGTGATCAACGCGCCATCGAGCGGCGCGCGCCGGTTCGACCAGACCCGCCCAAGATCAGGGTCATTCAGCAGCGCGTCGAGATGATGCGTCAGACGGATCCGAATGTCGGTACGGTCTGCCCCTGCAAGCGAATTGGTCCGCCAATCGGTGGTGACCCAGGCCCGTACCGCCTGCCGATCGAGCGGACCATATCCGCCGAGCATCAGATAGGCCTTCAGTGGCTCGTAAAGCAACATGGGCTGCTGCGCGTTGTCGCGCATCACCTGCTCGAGCCGTTCAAGAAGGCGCGGCAACATCATCCTTTGCAGCCCAGCATAATAGACCTGTTTGGCAGCCTCGGCGTGCGAGCTCTGAAAGAGACCGAGCCGCATTGCTACAGGCGGCGGACCGTTCTGCTGGTCATCAAAGCCGCGGGGAAGGCTTCGCAAATCGTCAAGGATCGGCAACAGCTGTTCGAGATCCGGGTCGTTGGGATGAACGTCGACGAGATCGACGCCGTCGGCCCGGATCTCGCTGCTAGCTTTTTGTCCGTTGGACAGAAGCGAAGCTTGCAACGTCCTGTTATGGGCAAAGCTCACAAGCCATGCCGCAGCCAACAAAACGAAGAGGATACTCATCGCTGCCAGTCCGGCGGCTAGTTGTCTGTACATGCGGCGTCGATGTGACGCCACCGGCCGCACGAGTCCGGCTTCCAGAAAGACCACCTCAGTGAGCAGGCGGTTGAGGAAAAAAGCTCGCCCTCCCGTTTGCGCGCGGCCGGAAGACGACGGCCCATCGTACACGGTCGCCATTGCGCTAAGCACGCGGTCGAGCGGAGCGCCTTCCTGTACACCGCTCGCGAAATAGAAGCCCCTGAAAACGTGCTCCCGATTTTCAACTATGCTGAGAAATGCTCCGTCGACGAAACGGGCGAAGCGCGACCGTAGCGATGCAACCTGTCCGGGAAAGGCCAGCAGAAGGCTCCGTCGACGTTGGTCGGGCTCATCCTGAAGGCGCTTCGTGTTTCGCGCCGCCAGTGCCTCAAGCACATGATCAAAACCCGCTATCACGCTCGCGCTATCGATCGGATTATCAATCGCAAACGTCTCGCCGAATACCGCGCGACGACCTTCCGCGCTGAGATCCGCGAAAAACTCATCGAAACCCGCGAGGAGATCGGCTTTTGGAAAGAGCAGGTAGACGGGAACGGTGACATCCAGCACACGATGGATCTCGGTAAGCCGGCGCCGCACGGCTGACGCATGAGCGTCAAGCTGCTCGCGGCTCGCGGACATCAGCTCGTCTACACCAAGCGCTACGATGATCCCGTTTATCGGCCGCAGCGGCCTGGTCCGGCGGAGCAGGCGAAGAAAATGCATCCAGCCGGCGGCATCGACGAGACCGTCCGATTCCTGTGTCGTGTAGCGACCGGCCGTATCGACCAGCACCGCCTCGTCGGCAAACCAGAAGTCGAGGTTGCGTGTGCCGCCAACGCCCTTAAGCGCGCTGTCCCGCCAAGGAAAACGAACGCCGGAGTTTAGAAGCGCTGTTGTTTTTCCAGCGCCCGGCGGCCCGATGATGAGGTACCACGGCTTTGCATATAAATAATCTCTACGTCCATCTTGCGTAGTTTTTAATTGTACCAGCGCATCCCGCATCCGCGACAATAAAACGTCGTTTTCGCTCTCGCCAGGTTCTGGCTTTGCAAGTTCGTTCGCGATCTGATCGGAGGCGTTGCGCGCTCGCCACCACCGCCAAGCGGCCGTGACCCCAAGCGCCGCCGCCACCATCAGGATGAGCAGCAGACGTATCCAGTTCGCCCGCAGCACTGGAAACAGCACCGGCAGCCCGAACTCCACGATTAGCGCCATGATGATGGACGCCGAGGCTGCGAGCCCCCACCAGCTGCGCATGAATTTTTCCATGAAGTTATTCACTCCGCGGGACGACAATTTCGACGCGCCGATTCATGGCTTTGCCGTCGGGCGTGGCATTGGATGCGATTGGTTGGGTTGAACCAAAACCCTGAGCCGAGACCCGGGCAGCATCTGACAAGCGATGGCGAAAGATAGCCGCGACCGTTTCAGCACGCGCCGCCGAAAGCGCAAGATTGTCTGGAAAGGTCAGGCTGGCGACTGGATCGCTGTCGGCATGACCTTCGATACGAACAGCGCCTTTTTCTCTCTCAACGGCATCAGCAATGCGCTCGAACAGGGAGATTCGTCCAGGCTCCAACGTATCTGATCCGGATTTAAATAGCTGACCGACGGTGGTCCTTACGCGAAGACTTGTCGGATCATCTTCCACGACGAGAAGCTTCTGCGCAATCTCGTTAGCCAAGAAGGCCTGAACACGCTGCTGCTGAGCTCCTTTTTGCAATGTGGGCGCCACAGCAGCGCGAGCAAGTTGCAAGGGCTGATCGGGATTCAAACTGGTCAGGACCAACATGGATGGCTGGCCGGTCTCCATAAGGATTAATCTCAACGCGAGGATCATCGCAAACAGGAGACCGAGGAGAACGCTTCCCGCGAGCGCCAGTGGCGTCCAAAAGCCGATCGGCGCCGCCGCTGTCGGGGACCCGCGCCAGGCAGGCACGAGTTCGACATCCGACAGGGTCCGAACATGTGGCAGAGCTGAATAGGCGCTCGTTAGGATCGCGCGCAGCTCTTTAGAGCCCGCGGCGCTGACCCGGTGCCGCCCCTCGAAGCCGGCAGCCAAGCAGGCGTGATAGAGTTCGATAAGCTTTTCATGCTCAGCAGGTCGAGTGAGCATCTGGCGCAGCAGCACCCAGAAGCGATCGCCACCGATGTTCTCGCCGAAACCCCGCACCACCATACTACGCCGAGCCCACTCTGCACCATCGACTGCACGGCCAGGAAGATTTTGTGCCACGTCGTCGACGGTTGCGTAGACCGCGTATCGAGCTCGACGGCGCGTCTCGTCATCATAGCCACCGCTCACCAGCGCATCGTCGAAACGCATCGCAGCTGCGGTGACTTTCTGATGAAGCTGCGGAAGCTCGATCCGCAAACGTCCAGATCGAACGGCCGCGATCAGCGCCAATAAGGGAGATGCGACCTCGACGAGACGGTTCCGGGGCTGCACCCGGGGAGGTGGTTCGGGCATATCGTCATCGACTAATGCGCGCGGGTCTGATGACTGCCGCTGGAGGCTTCCGTCGGCCGGCGGCTCCGACCTCGGCAGAGTTCCGTTGGGCTCGGGCGTACGAGATCGCATGTCCTGCAAGGGCGTGGGACGGAATACGGTACGCTCGCCCTCGGGCGGTTCCTCGGTCATCGTACGGCCGCATTTTTCACGCACCAAAGCTCCATGCGCAGATCAGGCCAATCGCCTGCGATATGCAGTCCGAGGGCTGGCGCAGACGTAAAAGCGGCCCAATCCGGCGAAGAACGATCGAGCTCGAAATAGACGTAGCCGGGAATGCTACGGATCTGAGGTGGCGGCGTCGGGGTGTGGCGTAGTGGAATGCCGGCAAGCGCAGAATCGACGATCTGACGCATCTTTTGAACTGGCCCAATCTTTGCGATGGATGGGAACCGGGCCCGCACGTCGTCCAACGACAAACGAGCGCTGACCGCCAAATAAAAATAGCCGTTCTGGAAAAGGGTCGGATCCGTAATCCGCGATGTGTAAGCGCCAGGTCCTGCCTGCTGGAGCGGAAGCTGGATCGCGGCTCGATCATAGACAGCGGATAGCGCCGCCTGGATTGCATCGACGACGGGCTCGAAGGTTTCTTGGAGCTGCTCGTGATCATAAGGCGGAAATGGCGGCGGACGCCTTTCGGGATGAGTCAGTGTCGCCAGTTCGCCCGCCATCCCCAGAAACGCCTCGTAGAGACGCTCAGGGTGAATCATCGGCACGTTCGCGAAATGCCGGAGTTGCCCTTGCCAACGATTGAGCGCCTGCAGGAGCAGGAAATTCGCGAAGGTCTCTGAACCACCATCGCTTGCCTCGACCGCGCGCAACGCCAGTTCGTCGATGCGCTGGCCCGCGCGTCCGATGATATCACTGAGAGATCCCGCTAGCCGCGGGGCAGACCGAATGTCGAGCGCGGGCGGGATATACCGTTCATCGAATAACAAGGCGCCGCTGCTCGTCTCGCGGACCCGCGCCAATCCGAGCACGATCCGCCCATAGGTCTGGTCGCGTGTCATTCCGAAGGCCAGGTTAGGCCGTCCGATCTCTATCGGCTCACGGGTTCGCTCCTCTGCAAATGCGTCTGCAATCTCTTCCTCGTCGACGAGAAAACGAACAGCGGCGGCGGCGCCATCTTCGCGGGCGCGATACTCGACACTTCCCACTAGATGAGCAGGCAGCGTCAGCTGAATAAGCAGGTTCCGCGCATCCGCGGGCACGTCGATCGGCGGCGGGGGGGCAAGATCGCCAGGGATCGAAAAAGGTAGACCATCCGGTAGGATCCCGACGAGCCGCTCCACTGCGAACTTGCCGAGCGCAGCCAGATCACGATTGATGGCGAGGTCGACCAAGCCCCAACGAAATGGGCCACCGCTACGGCCATGAGCCGCGATCAGCGCATCAATGTGCCGATCTTGCTGCTGAAAATGCTGTTGCCGAAGGAAAAGCCCCTCCCGCCACGCGACCCGTCCGCTTGTCACCATAGCCAAGCATACGTGTTGGAAGAGGCGGCGAATGGAATCGGCGGCGCCATAGATAGCCCTTCTTGAGAATGCAGGCGGCCTCTGCAGCTCGGCAGATTTCAATCCGATGTCAGGGCATCCGGGACGGGTTACGATTGTAATCAGCTACGTTCCCCATGACGGAAAACAGCGTCTAGAAGGCGCCGCGAGATGTGAGTCGACTGCGTTGTCACACAGATTCGCGATCGAGCGCGCGTCGACCGCGTCGTTCGAATGTCGGCATCGGAACTGGACTGGCTCGCTTCTGCGAAAACTCTCTTGGCCTAAATCGGCGGGGCTGCCGCGACGTCTGTGTGGAGTAAAGACTTGATGGGTATGTTGGAGGCGTTCGATAGTGTGACAGAGCCGCACTCCGCCCGAATCCTAGTCGTGGACGATGAGCCAGCCATGCAAAGGCTGATCGTCAACTACCTGAACGAGCATAATCTGCGCGCCACCGCTGTATCAGGGCGTCAAGGGCTGTTTCATACCTTGTCGGTCCGAGAACCAGACCTCATCGTGCTTGATCTTCATCTGGGGGAAGATGATGGCCTCGACTTGCTACGCGAGTTACGGGGTAAGACCATTGTTCCGGTGATCCTCATTACCGGGCATCGGCGTGACGAGATTGATCGGGTGGTAGGGCTCGAACTCGGAGCAGACGATTACGTTACCAAGCCCTTCAGCCTGCGCGAACTGATGGCCCGCATCCGCGCAACGTTGCGACGTCGAAATATGGACAGCCTCAATCCGGGCAGGCGTAGCGAACATCGGTACAGCTTCGCAGGCTGGGTCTTGGACCAACGCAGCCGTGCCTTGCTTGCGCCGTCCGGCGAGGCGGTGCCGCTCACCAAGAACGAATTCGCGCTTCTCAGCGCATTTGTCGCAGCTCCTGGGCGGCCATTGAGCCGCGAACATCTTCTCCAGGCGACACGGCTGCATGAGGATGTGTTTGATCGCAGCATCGATGTCCAGATTTTGCGATTGCGCCGAAAGCTTGAGGACGACCCTCGTGAGCCGCGCTTCATCCGGACCGAACGGGGGGTCGGATACATATTCGACGTCGAGGTTCAGGTGAATTGAGCTTTTTTAGCCTGTCGTTCCTCCTCTTAGCGATGGCCGGCGCACCCTCTTGGGAAAGAGCCACCCCCAGCGCGCCTGCCTCACCACACGGCAGCCGGTCGGTATCGCCGCTGCCAGCCATTCCGCTTCTAGATTCGGAGCGATTGAAACTCGGCGAGAGCCTCTTCAAGGATCCACGTCTGTCCTCCCACGGAAAAGTCGGCTGCCAATCGTGTCATGACGTCGACGCAAATGGCGCAAGCTCAAAAGCCCATGACCGTGGAGACGACAACAGCCTTTCGCCGCTCAACACGCCGACTGTCTTTAATGCCGCGTTGAATTTCCGCCTGGGCTGGGAAGGACACATCCGCACAATGCCGGAAATGGTCCAGGAGTCGATGCACAACGTCCATATAATGGGCGGTTCTGCGCCGGGACTAGACCGGCTCAATCGCGACCCGACGGTCGCTCGTATCGCCTTACATATCTACCACAGGCCTCTCGACGAAGGGGCTGCGGCCGATGCGATCGCAACCTATCTGAGGTCTCGATTAACCCCGGGCGCGCGATTTGACGCGTGGATGACGGGAGACGTTCATGCGCTTTCGTTGCGGGAGCAACGAGGATGGATGCGCTTCCAGGAGGTCGGCTGCTCATCCTGCCATCAAGGCGTCAATATCGGCGGCAACCTATTCCAAAGACATGGTATATTCCATCCCCTTGCGGCTTCGTTCCCTGTTATTCTCAGGGTGCCTAGCTTGCGAAACATCGCTACCACTGCTCCTTATTTTCATGACGGCAGCGCCGCGACGCTGACCGACGCCGTCGTTTCAATGGGTCGCGCTCAGCTCGATCTCAATCTGTCAGCGACCGATGTCCGCGATATTATCGCTTTCCTTAACACTCTGACCGGCACAACGGAAGGGCGTCCTATCCAAGGAAAGCCGCGGTGAAGCTGTGGCAGATATTGCCGCCGATCGCAGCGGCGACCTTGTGCCTCCTTCTTTGGATGATTGCAGCTCCGGTTCCCTCAGACCAGCGCTGGACCCAGCAGGCCGATAGCGCTCTTAACGACTATGCGCTGGCAGATCGCGCTCTTCAACGCGATCTGCTCACAGCGCGGGCCGGGCTATGGCGCAACTATGATTGTCTGACGCAGGATAGCGACGCGATCCGGACCGCATCTCTTACCTTTCTTCACCTAGCACAAGGGCACGCCAGGCTGCTCGGAACGGCTCGGGCCCTTGCGCTTGATTCGGAGCAGCGCGAAAACCTGACGGAGGAGTTCAAATCCACCAACGCTCTGCTGCAAAACTCACTAGCGCGGCTTGCTTCCGCATCGATGGCACCCTCCAGCCGAGAGGCGGCGAATGCGCTCGCGGGACCAATCCTCCACCTCACTCTCGACACTGGACCGGATGCAGTGGCGGCCGCGCGAAGCGGCGTGGCTCATTTCAAGCGATCGAGACTGGCCCGTAATATTGAAGGGAAACAGCTGACCAGTCACGCGGAGTTGCTGATCAGACTTCTGCCAGCCGCTGACGGAATACTGACCCGTGTTCAGGCGATGCGGGTCGACACCGATCTACAGGCCGCCCGTATGCGAGTTGACGCGAGTGAGGCCAGAGCGGTGCGTCGCCATCACCGCGCCCAATGGGCGCTTGTGCTAGCCATCGCAGCGACCCTCGTAGTTATCATCCTCTTCGGTGTCGATCTTTACCGCAATCTTCGGTCGCTTCGACGGCGGGGGGAGTATGAACATCTTCACGCAACGATCCTTGCCCTCCTAATCGATGTCCGTTCCCGCGAGCTTCCCCGCAGGATCGAACGTGCGCTGGAACGTCTGGCCGATCACGTCGGAGGCGATCACGCCTATCTGCTTCTGAGTAACGGCCATGCCACGTCCTATCTGTGGTCCCGCGCCAGATCGTTCTCGGCTGACGACGCACGCTCGAGCGTGAGAGCAGCGGCGAACCGTCAAGATTGGGAGAACGATCATATCGTTCTGCGCGGGTTCGACGGAAGTGCTGCTATAGGCTCCGCGGTCGAACGGACCAGCGGCGCGACACCCTCGATCGTCCTAGTGCGATCACCGGTAACCGAGGGTGCCGTCGTGCTCGGCTTCGAGGCAGAGCGAACGATGCTGCGGATCAGACCAGATACGATCTCTGGCCTGTCTGCGGCACTCGCGGCGATCCTACAGGCGATACATCGCGATCGACTCGAAACCGAGCGGCTCGACGTCGAGCGGCAGCTCCAACGCGGCAGGCGCATGGAAACTGTCGGGGCGATGGCAAGTGGGATTGCCCACAATTTCAATAATATCATCGGTGCGATCGCCGGATTTACTGAGATGGCGGAGTTGCACCTTCCGCCATGCTCACCGGCGATGGAAAGTCTTTCCGAAATCCGCCTGGCCGTCATCCGGGCGCGCACGCTCGTCGAGAGAGTGCTGAGCTTTGGGCGTCGCGCGGACGGAAAGCGCGAACGTATCGGCATTGATGAACTCGTCGATGAGACGATCGGGCTCCTTCGTGCCTCGATCGGAAAGGGTTTCGGGATCGAAGTCAGCACCGATCATCAATGCCCCTTAATCGAGGCCGATACAGCGCAAATCCAGCAAGTGCTAATGAACCTTTGCAACAATGCGGCATTGGCAATGCCGGCGGGAGGCACGATACGGTTCCTCCTCGAGCGGCGCCGTATCAGTAGTCCGCGAAGGCTTAGCCATGCGACGCTAAGTGCGGGCGACTATGTCGTCGTCTCTATCTGCGACAGCGGCCGTGGTATCAGTCCGGCGGCGTTACCGCGATTGTTCGAACCCTTCTTCACCACACGTGAAGCTGGGACGGGGCTCGGTCTGTCGACGGCATGGGAGGTCGTACAAGATCACGGCGGTTCAATTGATGTCCGAACAGAGCCGGGCCGCGGGAGCCAGTTCGCCGTTTGGCTCCCGATCGGGCCGGCCGACCACAGCGGTCAGACGACCGGTTTGCCCACACGTGGTTCAGGTGAGACCATTCTTCTCATCAACGAAGACCAGGACAGGCTCGAGGACGACGAGGAAATGCTCGCCGCCCTGGGATATGAGCCGCTGGGCGCTTCTCTTCTAGCGGAGGGCCTCGACTTGAAAGTCGCCGATGCGGTTTTATTGATCGATTATTCGCTCGGCCCGTCGCGCCAAAACGGCCGATGGGCCAGCGCCGTCTCCGGTAACCTCCCCGTCATCATCGCTAGCGCCCATCTGCGGGACAACGGACCGCGCGACGTGATAGCCTATCCCTTGCGGCCCCAGGAACTTGCCCACGCGCTCGCAACTATTTTGCGCAAAGCAGATAGTCCCTCGGTTAGTGACGCATCGTCGAAGGCTGCGCTTGTCGGCGTTCGGCCCTCAGCCCAGCGCTCTGGCAGCGTTACTGGTCGGCAATGGAGCTCGTGATAGCGCTTGGGAGACGATGACAAGTGTGCGCAACTAGCAAGCGACTGTGGGAAGAAGCGACGCCCGCGGTGGCATCACAGACCGCAGCGTCGACTTAGGGAGAGAACGATGTCGATCGCGACACACAGTTTACATATCGGTTCTGCCAAGTCTCCGGCGGGGGTTTTATTGGAGACTGCAGCCGGCCTGGCGTGACGCGAGACAGATGCGTTTTCAGTCAAAGAGAAACCCCGCCATCGACGCGTAAGCTGGCACCGGTAATATAGGATGCGTCCGGTCCCGCCAGAAAGGCCACGAGACCGGCGACGTCCTCGACTTCACCGAATTTCCGCATCGGTATCGCCGCCTTTGCCTTGGCCGCGCAATCTCCGAGCGCTTTCCGAAGCATTTCGGTATCGATGCGACCGGGCTGAACGTTATTAACGGTGATGCGGCGCGGTCCAAGGTCGCGCGCCAGCCCGCGCGTCAGGCTGGAGACCGCTCCCTTCGTCATGGCGTAGACCGCATGGCCCGCGTAAGGCATGTAGTCAGAACTTACGCTGCCGATGTTGATGATGGGGGACCCATTCGGCATGTGCCGAATGGCCT
>Ga0302310_10000193_pt1 | contig 58749 bp, 89 predicted proteins | sample III_Palsa_N1_2_FD_200451 | JGI IMG/M metagenome (GOLD analysis project Ga0302310, IMG submission 200451) | Peat permafrost microbial communities from Stordalen Mire near Abisko, Sweden - III_Palsa_N1_2 | ecosystem: Environmental > Terrestrial > Soil > Palsa > Peat permafrost | place: Sweden...
AAAGGCAATTTTCGCCTACGGCGAAATTCGCTATAACGATATTTTCGGGCACCCATATTTCACTCGCTACAGATATTTTGTAGGCGGCGTGACGGGGCTGCGCGCTGGCATGGAGCTTTCCGGACGCGACGATGGAAATGAAGCAACATAGAAGAACGCCGGCCTGTCGTCTTGAGCCTAACGGACGGCGTTTCGTAATGTCAAGTTCGGGATAATCGCCTAAATTATGCGCCGCGTTTGCACCATCTAAGACGCATGTTGTGTGCATCGCGTAGAGATAAAAATTGAGGCTCATACTCCCTCCTCCGGCGGCAGCGCCGCCACATCGTTTAACAGCGGATGCGCCATGTTAATGGTCCACGCCCGTGTGGGCGTATTCGGTAGCGATGTGCCGGACGCCAGTCGCTTGGTAGTCTCACCCTGCGCCATGACCCCGGCCTCCAGCAGCCCGCGTTTGAGCCATGCCATGTCGATACTTTTGGGCAGGCAATACTGGCGTACGGCGGCGACGGACAGGTAGGCGGTGTGGATCGCGCCGCCGGTGGCTTCGAGGCGGTTCTTCACACTACGTACGAAGGTACTGGGCCCGTCGAGGTTGACGGTGCCTTCGCGGAAATACAGCGTGCCGTCCAGCGAGTCGTTGAAGTAGTCCGCCAGCACGGCGAGCGGGGAAGAGTGGGCGGCCTGGATCTCGACACGGGCCTCGACGGTCTGGCCGGTCGCCCATGCGATCAGGTGGTCGATGTCGTAGTCGTGCAACCCCATCTGCTTGGTGATCTTGCCGCTGACCCGAAGCGTCGCCAGCAGGGCGACCCAGAAGCGTTCATCGGTGGCCCGCGACTCCATCGCGTCGATCTGGGCCATGGCTTTCTCGACCGCCGACTGCACCGGCAGAATGTTCTTGATCAGCCACTCCATGTAGCGCCGCCCGGCCAGCCCGTAGTTCTTGAGCAGGATAGCCGCTGCCTCGGTCATGCGCGGCTTGTGCGCGGGATCGCCCTTCTCGACATTGACTTCGTAGACGCGCATGGCCTCGGCAGTGTAGCCGGTGCGCGCTTCGGCCAGGCGGTTGTAGACGCTGGTGTTGGACGAGCAGGCCACGATGGTGTCCCACTCGGTGTTGTTGGTCATGTTGGCGCCATTACGCCCCGCGCGCATCTTGCCCCGGCCGCCGGTGAGGTTGAGCACGAACTTGCCCAGCTTGTCCGGGTCCCACTTGGTCAGCTCATCGAAGGCGACCGGTATGCAGTTGAGATACCCCATCATGTTCTGCGAGGCGATCTCGGTGTCGTCCTTGGAGATGCGCGACTCGCTCGGTTGCCCCCACACCGACGCCATGATCTTCAGCGCCGTGGACTTGCCCGCACCGCCGTGGCCGACCATGTTGAACAGCACGCCGCGGTACTCGGTCAGTGCCAGCAGCGGCGCGGCGAAGCCGAGCAGAATACACATCTGGAACGGCTCGCTGCCCTCCATGCCTTTGTAGACGTTGAACGCCTTTTTCCACTCCTCCAGATTCCCCGCACAGGCCACCGACGTTGCTGCCTGCTTGAGGTAAGGGGCGAACGTACCCGCGTTGAGCGGCGCGTCCTTGGAGATGTAGCCGTTACCCACGACGAAGGTCGGATGGTCGGAGAGAATATCGCGCCAGCCGAAGCGGGAGAACTCAATCTCTGCTGCTTTTTTCACCTGCATATCCCTCACGTAAGTCACCATGTATTTGGCGATCAACACCCCGCTGCCGTGCTCGGCGACGATCCCGTGCCCGGTCAGGTAGGTGCTGAGCTTCTTCTGCTCGGCCAGCAGCTCTGTAGGCATCTTGAATGTGCGCATGCCGTCTCTTGGCAGGTGCAGCTGGATCTCCAGCGACTCGGTCTCCACGTTCTCGGTGCGGTAGCGGCGTGTCGGGTACAGGTCGTAGTCGTAGACCTTCTGGATGAAGCTGGTCCAGCTGCCATCCTCTTCCTGCTTCTTGCTGCGTACGAACACGCCGCCGTCTTCGCCACGAAAGTAGGGCTCCGGCGGCACCGGGATGTGCACCGTCGCCTGCGTCACCGTACCCGCTTCATCGCGTACCGACGTCTCAATCGCCTTGGGCTCGGTAATGGGGCGTGACAGTCGTGCCGCTGCTGCTGGCGAGCGCACGTCACCCAGAAAGGGGCAGCCGTCGCAACCGGCCCGGTCGATGCTCTGGAAGCGCGTACAGGTCGTAGGGCCGGTCTGGCCGAACTGGGCCTGCTGGTATTTGCGCTCGGTATCGGCCGGGGTATATGCCGGATGCTTGCGCGAGAAGACGTGGGCGATCTTCGCCCCATTGATCGTAGTGCCTTGGGCGGTGTGAGTCACGAACGGCGCCAGTCCCAGCATGGCGTACCACGCTGGCTCGTCGGCGCTGTCCATGCCCTTGAGATAGCGCGCGACCCAGTTGCAGTTCTTGACCAAGGAGGTCAGCGCGACCGGCTCCAGCTCCTCACGGGCTAGCTCCAGCGAGACGGACGGCACCACAGAAGTATTTTGGCGTGCTGGTGTGGCACCGCCGTACACGCGCATCTGTTCGGCGAACTCGCCGAAGTCCAGAATGTCGTCGGACCACTGCTCGATGGTGACGGGTCGTGAGGTGCCGACCTTGAGATTCAGAGTACCCGGTATACGTAGCAAACCCGCACTGTCCGCGATGCGGCTGCCGTCACCGGCGAGCTTGGGCTCGATCAGCAGTACGACGCGTTTGAACTTTTCCGCAACCGTTTTCCATTCGGCGCTCAGCACGCCTTCCATCATGGGCCAGTAGACGTGCAGTCCATAGCCAGAGTTGACTACGATGGGTTCGGGTAATTGCAGTGCTTCGATCAGACGGCGCAGGCCGTCGCGCCCTTCGTCCTGCGAGGTGTAGAACTTCCCGGTCTCGTCGTCCGCATGCACGTCGATGTCCAGCACGAAGCAACGCGTATGCGAGGTATTGGTCTGGGTACGCGTGCGCAGGGTGCCACGGTCCATCACCTTGTCTTGGGCCAGCGTGGAGATGCAGAAGTAGCCATCCTGTGCCCGGAAGTCCGTCTCCTCCAGCGCGTCACAAAACAAGTCCACCGTGTCAGCGGTGCGGTGCCGCATCCCCCCTTGCCCCGGCCTTTTCAGGGCGAGACAGGGAAGCCCGCTGTGCGCGAGCACAGCGTGAAAGAATTGCCGCTGGGTGTGATCCACGCCCCGCCCCCTCAAGAGTTGTCGGTGAACAGCCTTTGCAGTCGCTCCGCCTTGTCCTTACGGGGCGTGCCACGGTCGAAGGGGAGCTGACCTTCCGCGATCAGCTCCTCCAGGCGATCGAGCCGTTCTTCCAGCATGGTGCGGGTCATGCCGAGGGGATTGGAGTCATCCTCGCGCAGCAGGCGAGCGATGGTCGTGAAGTGGCACCCGGTGACGGCGGCGAACTGACGGGCCGAGAGATGTGCCGTCCGCAGTCCGGTGGCCATGCGCTCGCTGATGGTCATGCGAGACTCGGCTCGTTTTCAAGTAGCCACAAAAGTGCCGCCAGTTCGTGCTCCATGATGAACTTCCGCTTCTCAAACTCCTCGAATATAGAGGTCAGGTCTTCGCCTTTTTCTCCGCGTGCTTGCTGGGCTACCTGCCTGTGGCCCATGACTTCCAAGCCTTCTCTAGTGCGCTCAAATGCACTCCGCGCTTCTTTATAGCTACGCAGGCCTGTGCGCAAGCAGGATAAAAAACAAGACTGCGCAGTGGAGTCCAGTGCTACGCCTGCTGTCCCATGATGATTGGTGTTCATGATCTACTCCCGAAATTAAGTTAGAGGTCCAGCCCCGCCAGCAGGTCGTCCAGCTCCGAGTCATTACCGACCTCGTGAACCACCGGTGCTGCCTTGGGTGCTGCCTTGGGTGCTGCTGCGGCAACCGGCTTGGGAGCAGCCACTGGCGCAGCCTTCTGCGGTGCCGGCTTGGCGACAGGTTTCGGAGCGGCCTTCTGCACGACGGGCGGGGCTTCTTCCTCTACCTCTTCTTCTTCCTCGACCACCAGTGCCGGCTTCGGAGCGGCCTTGGGCTTGGGTGCCTGGGCTTTCGGTGCAGCGGCTGCCGGCGGGGCTTCATCTTCCACGCTCGTCTCGCCGCTGATATCCACGGTCTTCATGGACACTTCGCGGTACTGCTCCAACATCTCCTGGTCAAGACCATTGATGACCTCGACGTCCTGTTCGCTGATGTGGCGCATGGGACGGAACAGGAGCTTGGGCACGGAGGAGTCCGTGTCGAACGACAGGCGAGTGACAATGGCGCCGGCGTCCATGTGGCGGCTCTTGAGCGCCTTGCTGTAGTCGTCGAGGTTGTACTGCTGCTGCTTCTCGTGCGACGGGCCCCAGATGCCGCCACCGGTGACGTCCAGACGATAGATGGTGCCCGACTCGTCCTGCGCCCGGATGACCGCGATGCGGCGGAAATAGGAGCAGGCTTTGGCCTTGGCGCCGTCCTCGGAGATCTTGCTGCCCTTGACGTTCTGCGGGCACTGGTCGCAGTTCGCGTGCTGCTTGTGCACGACGTCTTCCGCCGGCTTGACGCCATCCACGCTGTAGCAGGTCGGCGGTGCGTTCTTGGCATCAGCGCCTTTCTGATAGGCCCCTTCGTAGAACCGGCGCGACACTTTCGGCTGCACCTTGACGAAGATCACGTCCAGGAAGTTCTCGTCCCACACGCCTTCCTCGATGCCGCGCACGACTTGACGAAAGCGGCAGCCCTTGGTGCCGATGCGATTGAGCGATTCAAAGCTGGACGAGGCCAGCTCTTCGGTGAGGCCCGAGCTATAGCCCTGCAGATGCGCAGGCAGCTGGTCGGAGGGTTGTTCAAACAACGACAATTCTTTGGCCACGGGTATTTCCTCGGGTTGTGATTAAGCGGCGGATGCTTCAGTGGTATGGGTAAGGAGCATTCCTTTCCCGGCAAAACCCTCGCTCGGCTCGATACCCTCTTTGTGGCATTCGTGGTCGTTACGAATGGCTTTCGGCAGCTCTTCGCCAGCCAAATACTGCAGGGCCTCGGCGATGGCTCCGGCGTGGCCTACCTTCATCGCGCTGAAATTCTTGGTGCGGTAATTGCCGAAGCTACCCTGCAGCGTAATCGTGATCATGCCCATATTTGTTCTCCTGTGTTTATAACGGCGGTGCGTAAGTGCGTATGGCCCGCAGGGCTACGCGCGGCGAACCACGACTTTGTATTCGTTGAACAGCGTCACGGCCGGCGGCGGATCGTTGCCCTCGGCGATGTAATCCTTGATAGCTTTGCTGGAGAGGCGCTTCTCCATGAAGTCGAAGCGGCCAATTTCGGCCATGAACGGCCAGAAGGCCAGCCAGTCGCCGCACGACACTTTCGTATCCACCTGCCGGAACGCGGTGCCTGCGCCGGACTTGAAGGAGTCGCTGCCGACCTCCTCGAACTTGCCCAACAGCCACGCTTCGAGCTTGGCCTGTTTCTCTTTCAGCTCGCCGTCTTCGGCGTCGTAGGACTTCTTCAGCTCACCGCGTTTGTCGCGCAAGGCGACGTAGGCTTCGATGATGCGATCAGCGGTAATGTCCGCCATGGTTTGACTCCCGGTAGATGTCGGCCCGTCACCGACGATTTGTTGAGTTGGGCCAGTGCTGCTTCTCTGGCATGGTGCCTACGAATAGTTCAGTCGCCTACCCCCTCGCTTGGCACCGTGGGCGCTCACTGCGGATCAGCCTCCGCATTCCAACTCGTAGCACATGCTACAGTTAAGAAACCTGCCCGTCAAGCAGTTTGTGATAGAGACTGAGCAACTCGCTCTGCAACGACGCCTTGGTCTGCAGCACCTTGTAGATGGCCCACTCGAACGGATGCGCGCCGATGTGGGTGACGGTGCACGGCTCGGTCTGGCCCTTGCGGTCGATACGTGCGTTGGCCTGCTCGTACTGCTCGATGGAGTAGATCGGCGCGTACCAGATGATGTTTGAAGCCGCTGTCAGCGTCAGGCCATGCGCGGTGGTCGCTGGGTGTGCCAGCAGCACGCGCGGCCCGCTCGGGTCGTTCTGGAAGGCATGGAAAATGGCGGAGCGATCATGGGCGTTCACCGAGCCGTTGACCAAGGCGACACTGTACTTCTCGCCGATCACCTGCAGCAGCCGCTGCATGACGAAAATGAAGGGGGCGAAGACGATGACCTTGCCCTCGATCTCCTCCAACAGCTCCATCAGCAGCTCGATGCGCGGCTTGTCGTCCAGCACCACCGGATCGCCCATGTCGTCTTTCACGATCCCACAGCAGATCTGCTGCAGCTTCAGCACGCGCACCGCGGCATTGGCGGCGGTCACCGTCACCTCGTCGGTCTCGTGGCGCATCGACTTGCGCATGGTTTCGAACATCTTGTGCTGCTCCGCACTCAGCTCGCAGTAGCGGTTCGTGTACGTCACCGCGGGCAGGTCCAGGCAGTCGGCCTTTTTGAAGCGCACCGCCGGCTGCATGGCTGTCCAGACGATCTCCTTGTGGCCCTCCTTGGGCACCCACTTGTACGGCCCGGCCTGGCGCATCACGGTCATCTGGAACAGCTTGAAACTGTTGGGTACATTCTGCGGGGACACCAAGCGCACCATCGCCCACGCATCGGTCGGCGCGTTCGGGATCGGCGTGCCAGTCATCATCCATAGCCGTGTCTCGGCCTTGATCAGTCCCTTGAGTGCCTTGTAGCGTTGCGTCTGCGCGTTGCGGTAGGTGCTGGCCTCGTCCACGATGATGAGATCGAACTTGTCCTTCATCGCATCCTTCAGCCCCGTGAGGCCGTCGAAGTTGATGAGCACGATCGGGTCGTCGTTGCCCAGCACGTTAAGCCGCTTGGCCCGCGTACCCGTCATGACGCCGATAGAGAGATGCGGTGTCGTGGTGAAGCCTTCATCGACCCAGACTTTGGTCACGCTCAGCGGGCAGATGATAAGTGTTCGCCCCACGAAGCCACGCTGACGCAGATAGTCCAGCGCCCACAATGCTGCAGAGCTCTTCCCGGTCCCGAGGTCATTGAGTACAAACGCCCGGCGGTTCAGCGTCAGAAACTCGGCCGTCTCCACCTGGTGGCTCATCGGCGTGTAGCGGCCGGCGAACGTAAAGCCGTCGTAGAGCATCGGGCTCGGTGCATCCAACCCCATGCTCCTTAGCACACAGACTTCGTCGAGTGCGTGTTTGACGGCGACAATCAGCTTGCCCTTGTACTGCAGTGCCTTGCTGCGCGGGATCAGGTCAGTGATCGGTGCAGCGTCGTTGACCTGCATCAGCATCGCGCCGTTACGGATTAACACGCATGAAGTCCTCAAGTTCGGCTAAGTTGTTCTCATTGATGACTAGACAAACGCCGCCCGCTTTCTGGATGTCTTTCATCTGGCCCAACTGGAGGTCGGAAGGTTTGCCCTTCCCCGCTTTGGCCTCAATAGTGAAGAAGGTAACTTCTTTATATTCGGACTGGTAGCAGCATACATAGTCAGGCACGCCGTTCTTGCCGAACATGCTGCCCGCTGTCTTGGTGTACCAGAGCCGCCCACTGGCCTTGTACGGCTTCAGGATCGCGTCGATCTTGGCTTTGACTTTGCCTTCGGGGGTGCTGGCGGTCATAGCGACGCCATCCAAAGCATTAACTCGGCGAGACACGTAAGGGGAATAGCCGTGAGCAGGACCAGAAGAGGGAGCGACTGCATATCACGCCAAACGGGGTTTATCTTCACAGCTTCTTCTCCAGATACTCGCGGTACGGTACTTTCTTCCCATCGACCCAGAAGCTCCAGTCGCCTTGGTATTTCCACGTAAAGAAGAGAGTCCATACGCCGCCGGGCGATACCTCGGTGACAGTGTGGTACTCGTTGAATTTGAGCGTAGCGGTGTCGCCGACTGAACGCGTTCTCGTTAGCGCAATGGTCTGGTCAGGATGCAAGCAACGAAGCTTTGTGTGCCAACCCTTCAAAATGATTGTCCGTGCATCCCACGGGTGATCGTGCGGCACCCGATCGAAGTCCTTGCGCAGGATGTGATGTACCCGCACCGATGGCAGCCACTCGAAGGTCTTGTGCATCTGGCCGTCCAAACCTTTGCGGTAGCTGTTGAACAGCCACCACCGGTTCATGTAGCCGTCGATGTGCACGTAGGGTGTTTTCTTGGCCCGACGGATCAGCCAGTCGGCGATGGGCGGACGCAAGGCAATCCACGCAATGAGGTTCCAGATCATTCCTCTTCTCCTATCCCGTCGCCTACGCTGTCCAACAGATCTTGCAGGTACTCTTTCTCGCCCACGTAGCGAGACACGATCTGTTTCATTTGCTTCTTGGTGAACTGCTCCGGGTTGGCCAGCAGCCGCGTTTGGTCTCGCACCGCAGCCTCGAAGTTTTCGATCGCTGCGCAGTATTCGCTGTTCATGACGTTACCCCCGTGCCGCCGCATTTCATGCACATAACGATTTCGTCGCCTGTCTCGTCATCAGCGTGTTCGCCATATCCGCCGCAATCAGAGCACGTCGTTGTAGGCTTCACCCACACCTGCTGCCCGTCCCATGTGCCCAGACACTGGAGCACGTCTTTCTCCACCAGTCTCGCGGCCGCGTTGCGCAGCGGCAGGCACAGCACACAGCCCAGCTTGCCGACGTAGCGCCCGTCGCTCTCCACGATCGCCAGCACCTTGGCTTCGATCAGTTCGTCAATGGCTTTCATGCATTTCTTCCTTCGGCGGCGTCCATCCTAGCGCGATGAGTGCTTCGCGCACCTGAGCATCTCGCGTGCGGATAACCTGCTCCATGATCGAGCCCATGATGTCGGTTGTCTGGACAATCCGCCCGTCTTTGAAAATATCAGTCTTGATGTCGATGCTGTTGCACTTCACTTCGTCACCTCCACCGCGTTCTTGATATCTCCCTTGAACACCTCGGTGAACACTGGCAGCCCCGACGGCTCGACGTTCTTCAGGAACACCGCATTCTCCATCAGATAGTTCTTGCCGTCCTTGCTCATCGACCACACGAAGCTCGTCGAGCCGTTGCCGTTCAAGCGCGTGCCGAACAGGTTGCCGGTGTAGCCTTCGGCTTGTAGCGCCGCGGTGCCGGCGGCTTGGATCTGGGCGATAGTGACGGTCATGATATAGCCTCGGCTCTAGCAAATTTTATTTCGCGATACTCACCATCAACGAGGCAGTATAGCGGGCCAGCGGCAATAGCCTTGGCAACACACGCATCATAGCCTGCGACAATGCACATGGCGCCGTACCGTTCAAAAGCCGTGGGGTCTGCCGTGATTAAACTGACTGCCGTAAGTAGCTCTTCGGGGCTCATCATCGTTTCCCATTGTGTGCGCAACTGAGTACCGGGCACCATGCCTTGCATAGCCCCGAAGGTTTCGCCGGCCAGGTGTCGTGCTGCAGGCTCCACTTCATCTGGTCGATCGTGTTGACGAAGGGTTCCCAGGCTTCTTCCATCGACAGGGTTGTCCCCCTTCCTTTGTCGTCTTGCGTCTCTATCGTGTCGCTGTCGACGCGGATGAAAAGTTGCTGCGTGATGCGTTTGCTGTGGTCGGGCTCGGGCAGCCAGAGGAAAGCCGTCTTCACCCGCTCCAGCGTTTGGTAGTTGTCGAAGCACATCAGTGTGGAGAGCATCAGCTGTTTGCTGTTGGGCTTCGTCTTGCCGGTCTTGTAGTCGGCGTTGACCGCGTAGGTCTTCGCTTTGTCGTGCACGAGCACATCGATCTTGCCGCGTACCCAGCAGGCAGCGCCCCAAAAGTCGGTGGGGGTGTGCCGCTCTGTAATACCCACGTCCAGCTCGGCGTTGATTTTACGCCCGATCGCGAGACTTCGCATCAAGTCCAGCCCCCACTGCGCCGAGGCCATATTACTCGGGAGCGCCCGGCCATACTTCACCGCCTCCTCCAGCTTCTTGTGCACGAGGTTCCCCCACGCCATCTCCTTGCTCTCCTCCTGCTTCACATCCTTGGCGATGCGCAGGTGGTAGAACTGCTTGGGGCAGGTCTCGTAGGCGCTGATCGAGCTGTAGCTCGCGGGGATGACTTGTGGTGCCTTCAACGTCGCTTACTCCCCAGTTGCTTGATGATCCCCTTCACGCTATCGACCACTTCCTGCGCATCCTCGCTGGTGAGGCTGTCGTAGAACGCCAGGCTGCGCAGGTCACTGCCTATGTACTGCCGTGGCTCGTTGGCCCACACTTCGATCTCCACGAAAGGGATACGCCCGTAGGTCAGGCCGGACTTGAAACTGTAGGCTGGCGTGAACTTGGCGCCCAGCGCCGCGGCGATCTTTGCCGCTTTGTCGCTTGCGCTAGTCATTTCGATCTAGCCGGTTTCTTATGTGGTCTGCAAGAGTTTCAACACTATCGCGGATATTCTGCATCCCGTCCAAAAGAATAGAGAACGCCGCTGCTGCCTCTAACTCGTTCTGTGTTTCTGTCGCGTTGATCGAAAGACTGACAAAGGTCTCCAGCAAATTTGCATATTTTACGGTAGCCCACGACAGCCCCATGATGTACGCATGCGCGGTGCTCTTGGTATCCGGGGTTTTAGACTTGTCTAGGTACTGCTGGAACGCCTGTGTGGCGCTGTCTGGTACCTTTCTAGCCGTAGGGTGTTGATGCACGCTCATGATTTTCTCCGGTTAAATTATTTGCACTCGCCGTACGTGTAGCCCTCTTTGGTTTCACATGCCACCGGCAGCTCCGGCATCCACGTCGGTGATGTCTGCATCACGCGGTTGAACTCGCCGCGCGCCCATTCGAGCCACGCGGGATCGTCGATGATAAGTGCCACCAGCTCGTCGTGTACCTGAAGCTCGATACCCATGCCAGGGTCTTCGGCGCGAAAGATCGCCTGCAGCTCTACCAGCATCTCGCGGCAGAGTTGGCCGGCTAACGCCTGAACAGCATTTTCGAAGCTCTTCGGCGCATGCATGTACGTCTTGTTGCCCTTGTTCCAGTAGCTCCACTCGGTCTTGGTGCCCTTCGTCTCGCAGGTCAGCATCGGATACTTGAGATACTGCCCATTGGGCATGCGCAGCGCGGGCTGCCCGAAGATCGGGTCGTTCTCCGGCGTCAGGATATTGAAGGCGTTGGCATCGTTCGCCGGGCCATTGGGGTCGACGCGGAAGCGGAACGCCGGGATCTTCAGCCCTTGCATCAGGTAGCTCAACTGCTGCAATGAGGACTTCCATGCCTTGACGATGTTGGGGAACGTCTTGCGATAGAGCCGCACGATCATCTTGGCAAACTCCATCGTGATGGTCAGCCCTTGCTCGCGGCATGTTTCGAAGAACCGCTTGTAGCCCATGCCGAAGCACAGACCCAACACGGCCGTCTTGGACAACCGGCGCTCCATCACATCCGCTTTAGTGATCGTCCTGCCGTAGACCATGGTGCCAAACCAGCAGTAGATGTCCTCGTTGTTACGCAGCTTGTCCAACGCGTCCATCTCGGGGCAGCGCTCGGGATCGCTGATGCCGCGGTTCCACAGGTAATGGTAAGCCCCGAGCTGAAGGCTGATGCGCGCCTCGATCTGGCTCAAGTCCGACGCCATGATCTTGTACCCCTCCGGCGCGCAGATGGCGTCGCGCACGCGTGAGCCACGCCCCATGTTTTGGCAATTGAAGGTAACTGCTACTGATCCGTTGCTGCGAATGGGGAAGCCGCCGCGCCCAGTCCGCAAGCAGTAAACATCGCCAGCATAGGGGGTATGACTTAGCCACGGCCGTTTAGGTTCTAGTACAGCAAAGTCCCGCGGCTTGACATTGACCGTATACAACGTCAGCCCATTACCTTGCTTGTCTTCGTGGTTAGCTTTCATCTGCACATTGGCAGAGCGGCCCGTAAGATGCGCCGCCGTCTGGATCCACTCAGCATTACTTTTGTCGGCCGTAAAATACTGCCACGATCCTCCTCGTTTGTGGGAATCCCAATACTGCGTTTCATCCACAAAAGCTTCCAGCGCATCGGCTGACAAATCCAATAACCACGGCCCGAGCTTTTTGTACTTGGACCAGTTGCCGTTCTCTGCTAGAACGCGATGGCGTGGCAGACTACCATTACTTCCCACGCCGGTGCCGTATGTAAATCCGACCATGCGCAACAGCATTTCAAGGCGATCTTGCTTACGCTGTTTGTGGAACTGGAAACGACAACCGCCCTTCTCGTAGTGGCCGTCTGCCTGTGCGGCAGCAAGGTATCTAGCGAGCCATGGCGTTATTGGCGAAGTCCCACCCAGCCATGTGCCTGCGAGGGCTATCTTTGTTTGGCTGCTTTGCTTGAGTTCTCCCGCAAGACTATCGCGCCATGCTCCTGACGTGTCATATGTTTGCGTAGGTACACGATGGTCTAGTGTGTAGTGACAGTTATGCGTTCCCGTTTTCGTCTCGACGTGCACGAGATCCCCGACATAATATCGCTTAACGATGTCTGCCATCTCCCAACCGATGCCACCAAGTTCTGAATCCCAAGTAGCTATGCTTTCGCCTTGAGTCAGCTGGTCGAACCGTTTCCATCCTGTGGGTGTGAGTACCTCGCATGACGGCAACAGGCAGTTACCGCCACCATGCTTATCCCCCGAGAACCGCTGCGTGTTCATCGCCCCCGCGTACTTGATGGACACCGGCCATGCGCCGCCCAACTGCGCCGACTCGTAGTACGCCCCAGCCTTATTCTCTTCGTTGGTGGACTTGATCTCCAGTCGGGCAGCGACGAGCGCCTGCACCTCCGGTCGGGGATGGTCCAGCAGATCCTTCAGCGCCTGGTCGGTCTTGGCAAAGGCATAGCCGATCTTTGACTCTCCCGTTTTCTTGCTGGGCTTGCCCATCTTGGTCGGCGGGTCCACGCCAAAGGAGCGCAGCGCCTCGGCGAACATCTCCGCGCTGTTGAGTACAGCGCGGTCGGTCATGCCCACGCTTGCCAAGGCTTCGGCCTTCTTGACGGCTAACTCCTCCAGATACTGCGCCAGCACTTCCTGATCCAGCATGAACTTCGGCGTGAGGTAGACGCGGGTACACCAGTCGGCGGCCAGCAGCTCGGTCTTGGTCATGCCCTTCATCAAGAGTTTGAACAGCTGGTAGGTCTTCTCGCAATCGTCCTCGCAGTATTTCCCTAACTGCGCCTCGATCTCTGGCGGCAGGTCAATGAGGTTATATGTCGCACTCAAGCCTTCGGGCTTGCCGGAGCCCAGCAGCAATTCGCCTAGTGCGTCCAGGCCATGCTTGATGGCGTTGGCACCGATCTGCGCGCGCGCGAGGGCGAGCGTGTCCACATACATCTTCGGGGTGATGCCGTAACGCCACGCAAGAATACTCGCGTCGAAGCCCAGGTTGTGGCCGATGAAGCACGCGTCGCTCCAGTCGATCTTGGCAAACACGGCTGGCAGATGCTTGCCCGGTATCCAGCGTGCCGGCGCGTCGCCGATCTTCAGCCCACAGCCATGGGCCTTGAAGCGCTCGTCCATGATGTACTTCTGGTGCGTCATGCCTTTATCGCGCAGGGAGTAGCCTGTGCCGAAGCGCGTTTCGAAGTCGCCTACTACCAGTTTCACTGACACTCCTCCGCCACTTTGTTCTCCACCGCCTGCCGCGCCTCAAGCTCAGAGCTGTATTGGCCTAGGTACGTGCGATGCGTGCTCGCTGAGTAACGTCCGACCTTCGGCATGAGGATCACGGTCCCTGTCGTACCACCGTCGAGCGCCATAAGCTGCCACACGAGCTTGCTGACGTGCTGCCACGAGAGTCGGCCATCCTTGGCCGGGCCGAGTAAGAGGCTCACTTCGCCAGCTCCGCAAGCAACTCATCTGCGTAACCTACAGCATGAGATGGGGCACGCATATAAGTTTGCCCGCTAGCTAAAATGCCTTGCAGCGCCATACCTGCCGACCATTCCCGCTTGGTCAGCCCACGGGACAACGCATTGTCTGCCCACACCGGCTTCGTCGGATCGTCAGGATAGGTTTGCGGGAACGCTGCCTCGCCTCCGGCTTTCATCCCTTCACCTTCTTCAGTGCTGGGTTCTTGCGCTTGGCCGCTGGCGCCGCCTTGCGGGCCGACGAGGCCAAGATAGCTCCTGCGCTCTTCATGCCGACGCCTTCCTTCTTGCTGATGCTTTTCTGTACCGCCTTAAACCCGCGTTTCTTTTCCATCACACGTCTCCTTCAAGGATACCCTTCAGATCGTCGTACTGCCGCTGATACTCTTCTTTCCACGCCTCAGTCGATGGCACGGCATGGCCCTCCCGATACGTCGCTGCCAGCATGGCCTGCTCACTCACCCGCACAGCACGCACATTCAGCGCGGTGCGGTCGTCCAACGCCACATACACCATCAGGCTTACTGCGCGAATGAAGGGTGACCCCTGCTCACCCACGCTCAACCGGCGCAACTCTTCCCGCATCGGCACCAGGTTGATCGTCGCTCCGCGCAGCAGCGCATCCAGTTTCGCCAGCACATGTGGCGGGAGGAACATGTAACAGGTATACCGTTTAGCCGTCTGAAGGACGAACCTCGACAGCGCATCTCGCGCTGCCGCTCCGCTGGACTTCTTGACGAAGCCTAGTCCCCACACGGAGCCGGCCACGCCGCCGAACAGCCCCTCAACCGCCGTAAGCCAGTCCGTCGCCTTCTTGCCCGTCTCGGCCATGTAGGCTTCGCAGTCCACGCGTCCCTGCTCGCAGATGTTGGCGTCGTAGAGATCCTGGATGCGCCAGTAGATCATCGAAGCTCCACGGCGTTGAACCGCTCGCCTTTGGGCTTTCCGCCATTATCGAAGCGCGTATGCTCCTCATTGACCGGAAAGAGCTGGATGCTAGAGACATAGGTCAAATGCCTGTAGTCTCCATAATCTGGCTCCATAACCATGACATCCATATCCCCCGCTGAGCGCTGAAGCAGCTGCAGATGTCCAACAAGCTCTGAGATCTTCACTGCTTCACCCGATTGGTCTTGGCCTTCACCACCCGCAGGTTGCTGTCGGCATTGTTGAGCCCGGCCTTGGTGCGCGCCGAGGATTTGTGGTCGACGTGCATACCGTCCCCCTTCTTGGCTTTCCCTGCCTTGACCATCTTCGCCCGCGCGGCGTTACGCTGGGCGCGTTCCTTTTTCATCTTGGGGGATGAGTGGTACTTCGCATACTGGTCGTTCATTCGCTCAACTCCGGCAGCAGCCCCATCGAATACAGGGCCTGGTAAAGCTTCATTGCCTCGTGCTGCGCATCACGAAGCCGGCTTTCTCTTAAGCACTCCGATATGCGACCTAACATCTGCTGCAACTTTCGCTTGGTGGGCGGCCCATCAGTCCAGATAAACTCCCCGGCGGGGCCGCGTGTCATGACACGGTTGCTTCGTGGTCTAGCCATCGTCGTTCAACTCCTGCACCAGCCTAAGATTACCCACCCGCGGCCACCAGCGTTTACCTTGGGCATCCTCCACCACGTAGCTCTCGTGCTCCCGGTAGTACGCCGCTCGATTCAACTCTGGCCAGTCGATATCTTCCTTGCGCATCTTGCGGGTTTTAAGGATCTCCCGCTCGCGCCGGCTGATGGTCGGATAGAGGTTGAACTTCACCACTTCGACGATCTCTCCTCGATGCGGGCGAAGATGTTTAGCCGCACGCCACTCCACGATGTCATGGAGCTTAAACCGCCCGACGCCCCGCGTCTCGACCTTGCGCACCCAGCGGTTGTTCACGGCTTCTGATTCTCCGGAAGCGCGGCGGTGAGCTTGTAAGTTAAACGGTCCCACCAATCTGCACGTTCGTGTTTATTTTGTCCGCGCTCGAAGGCTGAATTGGATTTAAAGTTTGCAATCGCCTCGCGCACGGCATCCCAGTCCCCGGCGTTGGCGCGGGTGTTCCAACCAAGTTCGGATCCACTCCACACATCCTCGACCTCGTCGTCCTTATAACGATTGCCTTCGCGAGATAGATTAACGAAATTATCTCGGCCCCACTTTTCAAACTCCGCCCTGCACAGTTCCTCACTCATCGCCCTTCCCCTCAGCCCGCTCGCGCCGGAGTTCGTCGGCTCGCTTGCTGCAACCCAGATCGCGCAAGTCGCTCACACCTTCTCGTTCCATCAGCGCCTGCTCCAGCGCCCTGAGCCGCTTTGCAGCCTCGGCGTTCTGCGCTATCTCGGCGTGGTGGGTTATAAGGAAATGCCTTGCCTCCTGCGCATCAACAGAAATAGTTCCGTAGAAGTTTCCTACAGACACCACCTCTGCCAGTTCCTTGAGCATGTCGGTCATGACTGCGTGTCCTTCATGATGGCGAACGAAACGCTGCTAAATGAATTTTCAGACACCCGTATGTACTCGGCCATTTCAACCGGCATATCAAATGCTTTGACAGTGCGCTCAACATCGAGTCCAGCATTAACCAAGCCGGTCGCATCTGTGATAATTACTGCGATCTTCATTTCGCCTCCTTCGGCTGTGGGGCGGCTAAATTCTGTGCAAATTGCATGGCTTCATTTAGGCGTGCATGGAAGCGGTTAGCTGCTTCTTGCGACTCGAAAACAATGCTTACAGCATGCCCTTCTGGCGATATCGACTTTCGCAGAACATCTACAGCACCCTCAGGCACTCCCACCTCACCGCTCGCCCTGGGTGAGGTCGCTCACGGCTGCGGCGGTTCTCTGGACTAACTTGGCTATTTCTAGTGCAACCCATTTATAACGATATTCGCCATCCGACCCATCAATACCCAGTAGGCGATATGCATCTTTGATGCACGCCAAATGGTGTTCTCGTGCTTCTCGCAGTAGTGATGTTGAAACATCACCACGCACCACCGGCTCAGCACTCCCTGCCTGCGGCTTGTCGAGGGTGGCGTTATGCGCATCGACAATGGCTTGCGCTTTCGCTTGCGGAAGGTCGGTGACATTAAGAACCACGCCACCACAACCAGTACCCCAATCAGGCGGAATATCTGTGCCCGATGGTGACGGTGGAACGTCTGCGATAAACAGTCCGTCATTCAGCGAAACTAGATGCCACTTCTCACTACTCATGCCGTTCTCCTGTGGCTGCGGCGAGCTGGTAAGTGTCGTAATCGCCATCAGCATCAGTCGTGATCGTCACATCGACGGATGGTAGGTTCTTAGCTCGGCGAACACGCACCACTTCGCCCGCGTCAATCTGCCCGTTGTTATGCAGATTGGACAACAGCTCATCCATCGAGCAGGCGCACTCCTCACCGTCATCATCCGGCACAGATATTCCGCCATCGAACGGCTCAACCGGCACGCACACCCAGTCGGCGCTGGCGAGTAAGTTCTTGATCATCAGCTTGTACTGATCAAGCCAGTAGCTAGTTTCCGCATGCGTGTGATGCCTCTCGTGCCTCAACGCCTCGGCATACAACTCCCTGATCTGCTCGAGCGGGTTGTTTGTGGTCATGGGGTTTTCCTCGAATTTCTAGCGATATCAATTAACTGATCTCTGAATAAGGCAGGAGTGGCGTTACGAATTCGCGTCTTGTCCTTGCCGCCGACCATCGACAACATGCCGATCCGGCGCGCTTTTTCGTAGCCATGGCGCGCCAGCGCGACTGGGTGTAAACGCTGCTCGACTTTTCCCCAGCGCAATTCAGGGAGTGGGATCTGCGATTTCACATATAGCCAAGTTGGTTTTCCGGCTATATGTTCGTAATGTCCTTGATAAACGCAGCACGTCCAGGTTCCTTCGTATTCGTCAGCCCGTATCCAGCCTCCTTCCCGTGGCGGCTTGTTGATTTTGAAATGTGTCCAGGCTTGTGAATCGCACGGGTGTTCAATAACGCCACCAAAAGTACGTACTGCCTCAAGCGCAGCTTTGAAGCAACCGTCGTCGTCGCCTAATTTGAATTGATGAGGCTTTCGCGTAGAACCATGCCAGAACCTACCCCAACGCTGACATGGTGGATGAGCGACTACCGGATGTGGACCAATGTACTGCCTGGCATCGCGTCTGATATCCCACGGATCAACGCCATTAATACCGAAATAAGTACCGTCTGTTTCAACGAATAGAGCAGCTACAGGGTTCATCACTTCATCCCCTCCACGGCGGCGAGGGCTTTGCGCCATTTATCAGGGCGGCATTGAACGGCTGCTGCTTTAGCATCAATGCTCCATGCTTCGGAATCCCAAAGCATAAGCACGTCGCGCATCTGTTCGGTCAGCTCAGCGAACGCAGCGCGGGCTTTGCGAAAGTCAGCCGTTATTCCGCCTAATCCTTCGATGTATGGAAGTACGCGATCCAGCACCGCCAGCGCCTCGGGGGTCTTAGTGGTCATGGGTGCCTCCGGTGACTACGTCGATGGCTTGATCTAACGAGACAACGCCGACGTGAGGAACTTTGTCGATCAATTCGAACCAGCCTGTACCGTTGCGATGGTCACCGACGCATATATGGACGATGGCGTGCGGCGAAGTGTTACCGTTCTTGAATGGCTGAACATGATCGCGCAGCCAGCGATACCGATCAGCATCCTGCTGCGCACCTTCATTCACCACCATCACCTCAAACCCCACATGACCCTTGTGCGCCTCGTAAGCATCGCGGCTGCATTCGTGCCAGCCGGTGTCGATGCCGTTGGGTTCGCGGAATAGGTAGATCATAGGGCTACGCCCTCACGGGCCAACCGCTCCAGCATCGGCTGATGGACGTCCAAACGCATCTCGGTTTGATGATAAGTGACTTCACTCATCGGCTCCAGACTGAGCGTGGATCGGTAGAGCAGGGTGTCGATCACCTGTTCCTGGTACGTGGGTTCGCGTTGGTTCATGGCTCAATCCTCGGGTGCAGGTCGCACTCCATCCAGTCCTCGTCTTCGAGGCTGTCGATCGGGAGCGCGGTGGGGAAGATGGCCTGATACAGCGGCGGCTTGAACTCGGCGCGCTGACGCCGCAGCTCTTCCACGAACGGTGAAGTCAACAAGTCACACATGTCATGCTCCCGCCTCAGTAAGTGTGGGCTGCGGGGCGGGAGTCGATCACCAAGCTGAGGGCGGGACTGGATGACCAGGTTCCCCGCAGCCCACGCTCTTGACCGTACACACCTGCCCCGTGCGGTGCAACTATGTTTCGATTACGCTTCCCACGCTTGAGCATGAACCCAGTAGCTCGGCCTTTCCGCCAGAGCAGCCCCTAGCACGTTGTCCCCTTCAACCACGGCGTTATACGCGTCGATGGCTTGGCTCAAGTCGGTTTTGGCGTCAACGTATCTATCGCGCGCGTTGCTAAGGCGGCGTGCTGCGACTTCGTACGGATTATTCTTGCTCATCGTTCTGCTCCAACGGCAACTCACCCTGCACCGCTCGCTCGCCGCGGTGCCAGCACCGCACCAGCCCTTCGTCGACCAGGTAGCGCGTCTCCACACGGATGCCCCGCGACTTGCCCAGCGCCGAGAGGTAGCTGCGCTTCTGCGCCGCCTTGGCGGCGTCCTTGACCGGTACGTCAAAATACTCGCCGCTCTCGATCTGGGCCAAGGGATAGATGCTGCCCCGCGCCCCGCGCGCCTTAGCCACCCGTGGCGGCACCGGGCCTTTGCCGACGACGAACTCCGGGCCGCCGGGAACACCGCGGACTTTCTTCACTGCCTTGCTCATGGATCGACTCCGCTTGTCTTCTCCTCAGAGTCTACACCTTCCGCTATCCTACGTGCAACATACTCCCTCGCATCCATCAGGGTGCAGCTATGCCGAGCCGCGTAGGCGATCGTCGCTTCCAGCGGCAGGTTCTCGGCGATCAGGCGATCGGTGCTGATGTGTTTCACGCAGAAGTCCATGGCGTTGCGCACGGCGAACGCTTGCTGCTGCAGCTGCTTGAGCTTGACGATGGCCTCGTCTTCGGCGGTCGGGGCGTCTGGGCCCGTGATGGGGACGACTTTCCGTGCTGCACGCGCTTCGGCCTGTTCATGAAGCTCAGGAGTGTAGTGGCCTGTCTTGGGGCAGCGGGTCATGGCGTTGTTTCCACAGTGACGCCCAACAACTCGGGCGCGTAGGTTTTGATCATGCGCAGTGCCAGCTCTGGCTGCCCCACGATGCGATGCTCCAGTTCCCAGCAACCATCACACATCTTCGTGCCCAGCATTGGCGTAAGTATGCTGCACCACTTGCACGGCACTCTCGGACTGTCGTCAATCCCGCTCATTCCCCCAACTCCCCGCACTCAAACGCATCGCGCAGGGCATCCTGTCGCGAGTCGAAATACCCCGCACCGTCTTTGGCCGACGCCCACTGGTAACCTTTGGGGCAGCGGGTGATGCGCACGACATACTCGCGTGCCCGCGCTTCCAGGTCGAACAGGGTCAGGGGTGTGGGTGAGGTTTCGGCGATGACCAGGCCGCGGTGTTTGCGGCGCTGGGCGGCGTACCAGCGGTCGATGGCTTCGAGGCTGGCGAAGTTGTGCGGTGCCGTGTGGCCGCGGCTGTCGGCGATGGTGGCGTGGATCATGGCAATAGGGCTCTAGGTTCGTCGAAGGGTTGGCCGGTGTAGTCCGGCCGGGTAAGCATCGCCCATGTGTCCGGGTCGAGACTTATGCGTACTGTTAGAACAAAGAAGGGATCGATGTTGAGGCGCCGGCAAGCGTTGATCTGGTCGGCGTAGCCTGCCACGAAAGCGACGAACCGCTCACCCGTATCGGTATGGCCGGAAGCGATGAAGCCTGCAAGATCGTGGACGACCTTGTCTTTCATGACTCAGGCTCCGTGCAATGGATCTTCACAATGACATGGCCCGGCTGCAGTTGGCGCGGGGGTTCGTTGCCAATATAGGCGGTGTGGCTTACAGGGGCGTCACGACCCAGCGCTTGCAGCACGCCGCTGGGTAGCGCCATGAACAGGTCGAGTTTGCGAGGTTCGATTTTGTACTTATGTCCCTGGAAATCGAAACAATACTCATCTTTAGTCACTTCGCACCACACGTTGTGGTCGGATGTTTTTCCGTCGAGGTCTATAGCAATAACCCGGGGGCACTCCAACACTCGCCTCCCCGCCATGTGCGCCTGGATGATGTCGATCTGTTGTTGCTGGTTCATTACCAGTTACCCCCTGCCGTGTCTGCTTCGCCAAATGTGCATGGGCCACAAAGCCCCGTGACTGGCACGACGGGCGTTTGCCCACACACTTCGCACTCGTGGTTCCAGTCCGGCTCCGTGCTGTTCGGATCAAGCGCCAGCGGTTCTTTGCTGCTCGGGTCCATGTGGCCTTCGCGTTGCTTCTGGCGTTTCTTACTCATGGTCTTTCCTATACTCGGCTTGGGCTTCGGCCAGCAACTGAGCATACTCGCGGAAGAAAGCGGACTGCGCACATTCGAAGGTAGCATCGACGTCTTCCCAGTTGATCTCCCCACCACGCGCTTCGCCGCGTGCGTAGTCGCCCAGCAAATTCAATACGCAGTCCAGCGCGGCTTGCTTCTGGCGTTCTGTCATGGCTTCAATGGTTAGCATACTTTTACCTCCGCATCCGGTTCACTGTCTCGTGTATTAACTTCGCTCGGCGGCTCATGGTGAAACCCCGCCATCGCGTAGCGATAGGCCCACTCCGCGCGGCGTTGGTCGTTGCTCGGGGCTTCGGTGGTGTGGGTGACGATCATGGATTTACCTCCTCCAGCCATCCCACGATGACGACGGCAAAGCCCAGGCCGATCGCCAGGCACGCCGCACCGGTCACCAGCCAGTAGCCCAGCTTGTACCCGAGCTGGTATAGCACGGTGCGGTGCCGGGTATAGAGTATCTGCAGTACGTTCATGCGGCTTTCTCCATCCGGTCTTCATGGAAGGCTTCGAGCGCTTGCCGGGCCTCCCGCTCGGTGGCGAACGGCTCCTGTCGGATAGGCCGGGCACAGAAACAGGGTACGTAGACCCACGATCCGTCGCCCACTCCCGCGCTTTGACGGACGATCTTATAGCGGCAGTCCAGGGTCATCACGGCTTGCTCCCGCTGTTCGCGAACATTTTTGCGCCTTCGCGCATCATGGCCGGTATCGGGGCTTCGAAATTCACGGACGTTTCGGTGCAAAGGGACGCTTCAAACCCGGCGAGCACAGCCAGTGCTTCTGCTTCATGGTTGTTCATGGCGACTTCCCCTGCTTCGCCGCGCGCAAGATGTAGTCAGCTGCCTGCCCTACTGCGCGCGCCTCAACATCAAGCCATCCCTCGCGTGCGTTCGGGCGGCGCTCGCCGCCGTGAGTTTTCTTCAGCTCCGACGGGCTGCAGGTACGCGCCGCGATATCGTCGTCATAGACCAGCCCGCAACCGCCGTAGGCCCACTGGCTCCAATCGTCCGCGCCGTTCAGCATGTTTTCTTTCGTGGGCTCCAACCCGTTCTCTTCCAAGCACTGCAGCAAGTCCGCTGCGTAGGCTTTGACTCCACGTGTCCATGCGCTGCGGGTCGGCATATCGGCGATCAACGTCGTGTAGTCCATATCGTTGCTCATAGCACGGTCTCCACGGGCGCGTACTGCGTGAACCAACGCTGGCCGACGACTACCCCACGGCGGACGGTTCTACCGTCTTTACGATCGCAGTACATCGGCGATATCCTGCCGCCCCCGCAACGGTCGCGCAACTCGCGCTGCGTACGTGCCCACTCTTTGTTGCCGTACTGGTCGATCCACAGATACGTGGTTTTCGCTTTCTTGCCCATCTCGCTCTCCGGTTGGTGTTTTGGCACCCCAAAGGCGCGGCACCTTGTGAGTGCCGCGCCGCATACCGCATCCAGGTTCGATTCATTCACTAAGGCTATAAAGGCTTGGTTAGTCCATAGTGCATCACCTCGCTGAGGTAGCTTGGCCTTTCGGTGAGGTTCTAAGGTATCAGCCTTTCCCGTGTCAGTCAAGTGGTTTCTATACCTTAATCTTTCGCCGGCTCCGGGAAGTCAAACGGCCAGGTGGGGTCGGTGTTGGCCTGGGCCTGTTCGTACGCTGCAGTCTCCCGAGCGATTCTCGCGTTGTAGGCGTCTACAAGGGCTTGCTGCCTCGCGGTTCTGGCTTGCTCGCGCTGCGCTTTGACTTCGCGGTTGTGGCGGGCGAAAAAGGCGCGGTCCGTCTCGCGTCTCTGCTGTTTAAGGCGGTGCTCCCGGTTGACGCACGCACGCTCTACCAGCCATACGATCGCCGTGCGTAGGGTGCTGCCTTGTGTCGGCGTATAGGTCACCGTCCATCCTTCGCCCCACGGCTGGATCGCCAGCGCCTTTTGCACGTTCGCTTCCATCAGGTCCGCGTCGGATCGGCCAGGCAGAGCATTAAAGCGGGTGAAGGCCGCTCGCAGCTCAGTCACTTCGCGGCAGCGCTTGCGGCAATAGCGGTTGTACTCCAGCGCCGTTTTGAAGTCTTCGGCGCGGGCCGCGTTGCGCTGCATAGCGAGGATGGCCAGCAGCTCCAATAGGTAAGGGGTGTCGGGCCGGGCAGCGCCAAGCAAGCGGCGGGCAAGGGGCAGGATTCTAAGTCGGGCTTGCGGAGAATGAGTCAGGGTGCGTTGCATGGGGCAGCCTCGCGTGTTGTAGGTGGGTCGATTATAGGCGAAATGAGGGGCGAAGGTGTAGCCCGTGCGTCTGTAACGCGTGTAATTTTGTTACGGCAAAGTGTAGCATTACTATATTTGTAGTACCACAGCGGTAAAGTAACTACGTTGCAGGTGTTATTTATTTAGGGCTAAAGCGTAGCTCATACGCTTGTTGCGCGAGTTGTCGATTTTGAGGCTGAAGCGTAGCTTTGCAAAATGTAGCGTATGCAACCAGTTTTGGGATTAATGACACAGGGGTAAATGTAACGCATAACATGAGTCGTGGCGCGGGTTGCGGCGGTTTGGTCCGGCGTTGTAACAGAGTTGTTGCGTTCTAGGAGACTAGCTTAATTCTACTGGGGAAAAGCTGCCTCAACTCGGCGGAGGGGGTACTAGGAGTTTTTTGTATGTCTATTTGGAGCATTACATTACTAATCAACTAACTCAATCACTCTCCATCCCTTGCAAACACTGGCGTAACCTGTAGCCCACGATTTGTGGCGTTATGGTCCTATCTACTACACGCTTTTTGTATGTTACATAACGACACCCACGAAAAAGCCGCCTTTCGGCGGCTTTGTGGCTTCTTGGCACGGGGTTTGCTTGCTTCGCTGGCTTTATTTCAGGCAATTAACCGTGAATCGCGTGCGGCGCCACGCCAAGCCGCCATCATCACTGACGTACCAGGCGCCTAAGGTGTAGAGATACTTCACGGATCAACCCTCCCCGTGGCCCACGCTTCCGCCATGAACCATTCCGGCAGTCCGTTGCACTCCGTGCCGTCCTGTTCTTTTGTGGAGTAGTACCATTCCCCTTCGAACTCTGCCGCACTTACCACGACGCCCGTGCAATCAACGCCATCGGCGGGGTAACGCACCGCGTCGCCTGCTTTGAACTTTGCCCCCATCTCGCTCTCCCATCTAGTTAAGTGAACGTCGCCATTCTATATCTAATCGTGTCAGTCCGTCAAGTATCAGTGTTACTTCCTAGCTAAGCAAGCATCGTGCCAACGGCGCTAGGGCGGAGCCGCCGCTTATGCGTCGTGCATGGGGGTCATTTCGCAAGCCTAGGGATCGGGTGCGTAGCGTTTAGCCGTCTAGATGTCCAAATGACGTTGTGCTGCGCTGCTGTCGAGGCCGGTGTGGCACCCCCATGCGGACCAGGCGGTGCGAGGGGCGGGGCGGGGCAAACTCTCACCCCTAAACTCTCGTCCAACAGAATACGCCCTAGAAACCAGGCCCCGCCAAAAATCCCATCCCCAGAAAATTTTTCACCCCGCCGTAGATTTTGCCCGTAGCATCCGATACACTACAGCCGAGAAGGAGAAACCTCCATGATGCAGTGCGTAGGTATTTGTGGCCATTGCGGCGGCCAAGTTATGGCCTATGAAGGCCTGTGGGGAAGCATTACGCCGCCCCCTCCGCCGACGTGCAGTAGTTGCAGCTACACGACCGAAGGAAGCCAGCCGAGTGTCTTGCCGATGGAGCCGCCGCGCTATGGCGATTTTAATCACTGGCCTGGGGCGCCGCAGTCTCGCGTAAGGATGGGCTGAGTTATGTTCTGAGCCTTCGCCGTCCCCCTGCTCGTCCTGACCCTGCTCGTCCTGACCCTGCTCATCGGTGGTTACGCGGTGGGCCGCTACATCGACTACCTGACCAGCGAAGGGAGTGGCGAGGATGAGTAACGTGTTTAAGTTCACTGGATGGGTACACCCCCACCCCCCCCCCCCCCCCCCCCCCCCCCGAGGGCGGCGCTGCTTGACACCCTCCCCCGACCGCGTAATCTACACTCCTCACCCGCAGGACGCCCTCCATGGAATGGCTCAGCGATACCCACGCCCACCGCATCTTCGAGCGCATCGAAGCACTGGAGAAAAACATCATGTCTGGACTCACCGATCTGCAGGCGGCTGTGGCCGCCAACACTGCGGCAACGAACGCCGCTGTCGCTGCACTGGCCGGGGGCGACAATGACGCCACCATCGAAGCCCTGGCGCAGACCCTCGTAGCCAACAACACCGCGCTGACCAACGCCGTCACGCCACCGGCACCGCCGGTGGCCAGTTGACAAGCCAGCAACACCATGCGACTCTAACCCTGCGCAACAACGACTCCCCCTCGGTAGTGCGCCCAGCGGCCCCGTCCAAGAGCCGTGCCCCAGACCCCTGTACCGTCCGGTTGCAGGGGTCTTTTTTATGGGCGATACTGAAGCCATGGCTGACCCGCCCGCTGATGACTTCCGTTGGCTCCTCTCATGGATACTGGTGAGTCTGACGCTTCGTCGCGTGATGCAGGAAGTGAGGATGGGCAAGGTATGAGCGCAACACCCCAAGTCTTTGCCGACGATCTCGCCGTCCGTGGCTGGCAGAACCGCCGTGGATCCGTGGGCAACCCCTACGCCTACCTGGCCCACGTCGGCATCGACGCGGTGCTGGAGAAGCTGTACCAAGGCAGTAACCTGGTCGACGTGGCCGAGGCGCTGCAGGTCAGCATCACGCTCCTGCGCTCCTGGCTGGACAACGAGGGCTATTGGCCCAAGATCGAGGAAGCGACGACACTCTCCTCCGAAGGCTATCTCAGCGCAGGGCAGCGGCTGCTCAAGACGGCGTCTTCAAAACTCGAACTGGACAAGGCCAAGGCCCTGATCGAGCATGCGCGGTGGATGGCCAGCAAGATCAACAAGCCCGTGTATGGCACCGTCGAGGTGCCTGCGGCAGCCACTACCGTGAGCTACGTGTTCAACGTCGGCGGTCATGCCCAGATCGTGGCGGGGACGGTGCCCCATGCGCTGCAGAAGCCGGAGGAGGATGTGCGGGTGATGCCGGTGACCTTCGCGTTGCCCGGCGTGGCGGAGCCCGAGATAGGGCCCTTCGCCGACGAGGATGAACCAAGTCCGGTCGAGCGGGAGTTTGCAGCGCTGTGGAGCGACGCGGGTGAGTGAGGTTAAGCCCAACCCCTACCGCCAGCAGCCTGCGGAGAATGCCCGTAATAGCGTTGGGGGGAACACGCACAGCCATAAGGTCTATACGGCGAGCCCAACCCTTACCCGGCTACATGAGTCGAGGGCGAAGGTAAAGTACGCCGAAGGTCCTGTGAACTCGGGAAAGTCCACTGGATGTATTCTCGAAGTGATCATGCGCGGGTTGCGACAGGCACCCGATGCGGCAGGCGTGCGCAAGAGCCGCTGGGCCATCGTGCGAAACAGTTACCCGGAGTTGAAGTCCACGACGATCAAATCGTGGGAGTTGTGGGTGCCACCGCATATGGCACCGGTGGTCTACTCGAGCCCCATTCAGTGCAACTTCAAGCGGAACTTGGCTGATGGCACGCGCGTGGAGATGGAGGTCATCTTCCTGGCGATGGACCACCCTGATGACGCGGCGCGGGTGCTCTCCATGGAGCTGACCGGGGTATACATCAACGAAGGTAAGGAGATCGGCTGGGAGCTGTTCGAGGCCATCAAGGGGCGCACTAACCGCTACCCCCCGGTGGAGAATATGGACGATGGTACGAAACGTGGCGGCGCCAGTGAACCGGGTATGGTGGTCGATAGTAACCCGCCGCATATTTCGCATTGGCTCTACGAGAAGTTCGAGACCGGCGCCGTGCCCGAGGACTGGCAGAAGTTCCAGCAGCCGCCGGCGGTGTACTGGGACGAGGCGACGCAGGGTTGGGTGCTCAACCCCGATCGCGAGAACCAGCGGTTTACGGACAAGGAATACTACCCGGATCTGATCAAAGGTGGTGAGGACAGCTACATCCGCGTGATGCTGGCTGGCGAGTATGGGGCGAGCCGCAAGGGCAAGCCGATCTTCTCGCTGTACAACGAGCAGAAGCATATCAGCAAGGTCAAGCTGGAGCCTGATCGCCAGTGGCCGCTTATCGTGGGTCAGGACTTCGGGCTCAATCCAGGATGCTTGATCGGGCAATTGACACGTCGGGGCATACGCATCACGGACGAAGTGCCCGCGAGTGACGAGTCGTTGGAGAACTTCCTGGAGACGTATCTGGTGCCGCTGCTGGCCAAGCGCTATCCAGGGTATCCCGTACTGGTGGCAGGTGACCCCGCGGGGCGTGGTCGCTCGGCAAATGACAAGCGCACCTCGTTCGACATCCTCGGCCAGTTCGGCCTCAAGGGCTTCCCGGCGTACACCAACAACTTCCAAGTGCGCAAGGAAACGGTCGACCACTACCTGCGTCGGGATGAAGGACTCATCATCAGCCCCCACTGCACGAACCTGCGTGAGGCTCTCTCGACCGGCTACGTGTGGAAAGAGTCTCGCAACAACAAGGGTGCCAGCCTCGATATCGCCGACAAGAACGAGTTCAGCCACATCGCGGACGCGCTGCAGTATCTCTGCCTCTGGGCCAAGTACGGCTATCGTCCTCAGCCCGTCCGCGAACACGGCCCCAAGAAAAAGACCATGATGGTATAGACCTTCCCCTGTCGGTCGTTGACGAGGGCCGTGCTGCCGTGTAGGGTCGGTCCCATTCTGTGGGGTTCCCTGATGCGCATCCGATCCAAAGCTGAGATGGCAACGTCCTCGCCGAAGCGCTTGGTGGGTAAGCATGCCTTGAAGGTATGTAGTTTGGAGGACGCGCTCGGTAAACTAGGGTCGGGGAAGATGACACCGCAAGACTTTTCGGTGCTTCAGGAGATGGTAGGTAAGCTACAGGGCGGACTGACTCTGCCAAGTATACCGACAGGGACCAAATAAGGTGCTGACCAACAACCCCCCCGGCGGCACCGAGAAGGTCAACCCCTTCGTCGAGGAAGTGACCAATATCGAGTTCCAGGACGCGCTGGCGCGGTATATCCGCGAGCGCTACGTCGAGGCCTACAACCACAAGGTCCAGAACGGCACCGAGGCGCGGCTACTGCGAAATCTGCGCGTAAAGAAGGCGGTGTATCAGCCCGAAGAGCTGGCGATGGTGGGCGAGATTGACGTGTACATCGGCATCGCTGCGCTGAAGTCCCGCGCAGCGGAGTCGTGGCTGCTGGACGTGGTGATGAACACCATGGAGAAACCATGGACGCTGACACCCTCACCGATCCCGGATCTGCCAGCTGATGTGAAAGAGCAAGCTATCACCATGCTGGCCAACGAGGTCAATGACCCAAACTCGGGCATGCAGACCATGGACGACGTGCGTCAGCGCGCGGGGGATCTCAAGAAGTCTGTGTTGGCCTACCTGGCCAAGAAGGCGAAAGAGTCGACGGGTCAGATGGAGAACCTGATCGAAGAGCAGATGGACGACGGTCTGTGGAAGAAGACCTTCGCCGAGTTCCTTGCTGATCTGTGCACCTACCCGGCCGCCATCATCCGTGCGCCGGTGGTGATCCAGAAGACCAAAGCGACCTACAAGGGCAACGCGGTCGTCGCCGAGAGCGTGGGGCTGCCCACTACGCGTTGCGTGAGCCCCTTCGATGCCTATCCGTCCCCGGCCAGTACCACGACGCAGGATGGTGACTATTTCCTGGAGCGGCTGCGCTTCTCGCGTGCCAAGCTCTATGAGCTGAAGGACATCGAGAGTTTCGATGAAGTCAATGTGCGCCTCGCGCTCAAGGCGTATCCCAACGGCTTTCAGCTCAACCAGAACCACGACTGGGAGCGCGACCGTCTCGAAGGCACGGCACCCGATATCCAGTACAGCACACGTTTGCTGGACGTGCTCATTTTCAACGGTGTGTTGCCGGGTCACTTTCTGATCGCCAAGGGCGTGCTGGTCGATGATCCCCAGCGGCACTACGAGGCGGAAGTCTGGGTCTGCGGCGACTTTACGCTGCGCGCCGTGCTCAACCCCAACCCGGTGTCGGCGCGGCCGATCCACATGACCAGCTTCGCCAAGCGCAACGGGGCGTTCTGGGGCGATTCGCCGATCGACCTGGTATATGACATTCAGCGGGTGTGTAATTCCCTGGTCCGCGCCATGGTTCGGAATGCGGCATACAGCTCAGGCCCGATGGCCGAGGTGGCGGCGGATCGCTTCGCTTCGGGTGAGGACATCACCCAGATCGACCCCTATCGCATGTACTTCGTGCAGCCCGATCTCAGTGGCACCGGGGGTAAGGCCATCCAGTTCAATAGCGTGCCCTCGGTGCTGGCCGAGCTGACCCCCACCCTCGACCGCTTCATGAAGATGGCCGACGACATCTCGGGCATCCCGGCTTACGTGATTGGTAACCCGCAGGTGTCCGGCGCGGGGCGCACGATGGGCGGCCTGTCTATGCTCATGGGCAATGCGGCCAAGGGTATCAAGTCGGTGATGCTCAACATCGACAACGACTGCATCAGCGAGGTGGTGAGGAGCTTCTACTACTTCAATCTCGTCACGTCGGATGATCCGACCATCAAGTCCGATGCCGACATCGTGGCGCAGGGCACCAGCGGGCTGCTCCAGCGCGAGCTGCAGCAGAGCCGCATGACCGAGTTGCTCCAGCTGCTTACCCCGTACGTGCAGCTGCAGGTGGTGACACCGCAGGCCATTCAGTACATGCTGCGCCAAGTGCTGCAGGACCAGGGGCTCGACGTGGACAAGATCATTCCCGATCCGGACGCGCAGGAAGCGCAGCAGACTCAGGCGCGGCAGCAGGCCATTCAAGAGGCGGCCGGGGGTCAGCCGGGGGTCGGGCCGGACCAGGCCAAACCACAACAGCCGCCGGTGCCCGGCGCGCAGGGCGCGATCAGCGCTTCGGGGCCGCCTGCCGCGACGCCACCACAGGTCGGCATCAAGTACGCGTTGCCGCCTCCTTCACCTTCTCCAGGAGCCTAAGTCATGGCCGGTCCCTTTCAGCCCCTCAATCAGCAAGTCGCGCTGCCTAGCGCGGACAGCGGTGGCGCGGACGGCTTGGTGCTGTTCAACGCGCAGTCCACGTCCCAGACCAGTCCTACGGTCCAGATCGTTGCCACGCCGGTCGTGCTCAAGGCGTACAACCTGCAGGAGGGGCAGAGCGTTGCGATCAACAACTACTACGCGCAGACGAACCAATCCTCGCCCTATACCCGCGCGGGTACGGCGGTGGTCCTGACGCCGGACAACACGACGGAGGTGCTGTTCCTGACCGGTGCTTACCAGCTGGTCTTCACGGGCACACTCGGCACGCTGGTGGTGACAGGCACGCCGCTACCGCAGGTGAATATCGTGGGACAGGATGCTGACTTGGTCAGCCTGCTGCGTTCGCCAGTGGCCTTCCCCAACCCCTTGTTCGGCCCGTCGAGCACGGCGATCGTCAGCACCAAGGTGCAGGTGGGTCCGACGCCCATGGTATTTCGTGCGTATGGGCTGAGCGGCGATCAGAGCATCACCGTGCTAAACGTCTTCTCCCAGAACGGCACGGACACCGTGGTGCCGCTGAGTGTCGCCGGCGTGGACGCGACGATCACGGCGACCAACAACCAGCTGGTGCTGGATTTGTCGGGCACCTATGCCTTCCAGATCGAGACGCCGATCACCGGGCTGGTGCTGATCGGTCAGGAGACGGCGGCGGCGTCGCTTGACCCCTACACCCTCTACGAGACGCAGGTGGCCTCGGAAGCGGCCGTGGCCGCAGCCGCCGCAGCGCTTGTTTCCCAGAATGCCGCTGCGGCATCCGCTACCAGTGCCGCTACGTCGGCTTCGACGGCGTCGGCGGATGCGACGAGTGCAGGAGCTTCGGCCACCAGCGCCACAGCCTCGGCAGCGACAGCGACAACGCAAGCGGGTATTGCGACGACCCAGGCCACCAATGCAGCAGCCTCCGCGACGGCGGCAGCAGGCAGCGCGACAACGGCCGGGACGGATGCGACCAATGCCGCCGCGTCGGCGTCGACGGCATCGACAGCGGCGACGACAGCGACCACCCAGGCAGGCCTCGCCACCACACAGGCAACCAACGCGGCGACCAGTGCGTCGACAGCGTCCGCCGCGGCCACCACGGCGACGACCGAAGCAGGTACAGCGACCACGGCGGCCACCACGGCGACGACGCAAGCGGGTAACGCCTCTACCAGCGCCAGTGCGGCGGCCAGCAGCGCGAGTGGCGCAGCTTCCAGTGCAGCCAGTGCAGCGACCTCCGCGGCCAGTGCGGCCACTTCGGCGGCCTCCCCGCGTACTCATCCCTCGCAGGTGATCAACTCCAGTAGCGGCGTGGTCACTATCAATCTGGCCAGTAACGTCGAGGACTACTACCTGACGCTGACGGAAAACGTCACGAGCTGGGTATTCCAGAATGCGCCGGCCTCGGGCTTCGACGTGAAGATCAACGTCATTCTGCAGCAGGCGGCGTCAGCCAAGACCTGCGTATCTCCAGCGACCTCGGGCCATACGTCGGGCGGGGCGTGGACGGTAAGTGCGACAGTCAACTCGGTCCAGTGGCTTGACCTTGTCGTCAACAGCGCAGGTACGGTAAAGATGCTGCCCGAAGCGGTGCTTGCATAATGCAGAATGCCAACCTCTCGACCGGCCGCCGGCTTGTCAGTGTCCCTACCGTCGCGGTGGGCGGCACGGACGAGCTGGTGCTGTTTGGGCGGTACGCGACGAGCCCTATTAGCCCTATGGTGCAGGTAGGTAATGCGCCAGTGGTGTTGAAGGCGTATGGGCTACTGGATGGCGAGACGGTGACGGTGCAGAATTTCTACGCACCGACAGGGACGATGGTGCCCTACAGCTACAAAGGCAACCCCACTGTTCTGACCAACCAGCAGTCAACCGCGGTGCTGGCGATCACGGGCAATTACAAGCTGGTGTTTGCTGGCGCGGCCCTGGGCAATGTGCTGGTGACGGCGACGACGCTCAGTGGCAAGAACGAGAGTGTGGATCTCGGGGCGCTGCGCAGCCAGCTAGCTAATCCGAATCTTTACTTCGGGCCGGGCGTTACCAGTACGCTGAGTCAGAAGGTGCAGGTCACCGGCGCGCCTTGGGTATTCCGTGCGTACGGGCTGACAGCAGGCGTGACGATCCAGGCGCTGAATGTGGTGCAGACGGAGGCCGGGGAGACCACAGCTCCGCTGACGCAAGCGCTAGAAACGTACGAATTGTCGGAATCCGACACCACGATCGTGCTGGAGCTGGCTGGCAGCTATCGTTTCCAGGTGACGGGCGATCCGACGGGCGTGCTGCTCGTCGGCAATGAAAATCCCATCCTCTTCATCGACCCCTATATTCCGCAGGGCCCCCCTGGTCAGCAAGGCCCACCAGGGACGGGGGTGACGGTTATTGTCGCTACAGCGCAGACGAGCTTGTCGGGCGAAAGTGTCGTGGCTATCGCCAACGGCTACGCCTATTATCCTGACCTGACCAATCCCGAGGACGTAAGCAATATCGTAGGGATCACGCTGGAGGCAGCAGCAGAAGGGGCCTCTGTACAAGTGACAACAAATGGCTCTTTTACCGAGAGCGCATGGAGCTGGTCGCCAGGACTCATCTTCTGTACGGTGTCGGGTGGCCAGCTAACGCAGAATCCCGCGAGCGACGGGGCGATTATCGAGGTGGCCAAGGCCACGACAGCAACCACTATCCAGACCGGCATCGGCCTGGCCATTTTGAGGTAACGACGTCATGGCTGGAAACACCTATCTTGCACGCGACACCACGACGCAGCTTCCGAAGGAAGTCGCGGCTTCACAGACTTCAGCAGGCGCGGGTAGCGCAGGGCAGATTGTTGCCCTGAATTCATCGGGGGTTCTCGACTCCACACTATTTCCCGCAGGTTTCGGCGAGGCGTCGATAACGGCGGTGGCTTCGGAGGCGTTGGCCGCAGGAGCAATGGTTAACCTCTGGTCCAATGCGGGAGTACTTAATGTGCGTAATGCGAATGCGACGGACGCTACCAAGCCCGTTTCAGGGTTCGTTACTGCGGCTTTCGCCTCTTCGGCAACAGCGACAATTTATTTCTTCGGCCAGATCGTAACGGGCGTCTCGGGCCTGACGATCGGCGCGCCGGTGTACCTGGGTACGACAGCAGGTGTAGTAACGCCGACGGCACCGAGTGCCAGTGGCAACTTGGTATGTGTGCTGAGTCAGGCAGCGATCAGCGCCACGTCATTTGTGCTGGAAAAGGTGAGTTCGATCATTCATGCCTAATGCGCTGATTCGTGACCCTACGACGCAGTTGCCCGCTGATTTTTCGGCGGGCTTCCTTGCGCCACCGGAATACATCGACGACCTGGAACTACAGTACGCCAATACGGTCGGCCTTAATGTCATGCCAGGATCGTGCTATATCCCATCGCTGGGCTACGCCGTCAATAATCCATCGACGATTTCTCTTTCCAGCATGACGGTGACAGGAGGTACCTGGTATCACGTCTACGCTTACATGTCGGGAAGTACTTTCTCCGCGGAGTACAACACGACAGCACCCGTGGCTTATTCGGGCTCACAGGGCTACACCAAGACGGGCGACAATTCGCGACGATACCTTGGTAGTTTTTACGCCCTTTCGAGCATCAATATCGCCAAGTTTTTGCAGACTGGTAATACGGTGCAGTGGCTGGCTACCGTCACGCTGCTATCCGCTGGAACGAATAGCACCGCATATACTTCAGGGTCGCTTAATGTGGTGACAGCGGGTGCTGCGCCAGTCACTGGACGCAGTCTTTCTCTGCGTTTGGTTAATCAAGCGACCGTAGGAAGTGTCGGTTTATCTAATGCCGATGCCGCTCTGACGATACCTTCCGCCTTGGTCGTCATGATGCCATCGACCAGCGGCTATGCACCGATGCCTATAAGCCAAGGCACTAGTCCGGGTACGATCCAATACTGCTACACAGCAACGCCTACCGGGGCGTCTGTAACTATTGCTGTTATTGGGTATACCTTCAACCGATGACTCCCTACCGCCAACAGCACAAAGCAACGTGGTGGCAAGCAGTTGCCCTGTCGGCCTGCCTGAGTGCCGTGGGTTTCGCTTCGGTCCGTTTGGTGGACACGTACCGTTCCAGTGCTGTAAGTACCGCGCAAATACCCGATATCCTTACCCGTCTGGGTGCCCTCGAAGCGAGAAAGTGTCCATGACTGCTGCCCGTAAAGTGATCGTCGAGCACCCCGCGCATCGTAACTTGGTGCGCGCAGCGCGTGAACTAGGGAAAGCCAAATTGGTTGACGGCATACCTGACTCGGCTATCTATCTCATCGAAAATGCGGATTCTCTGGTGCGTGGGTCGATTGATGTGTTGCTCGAACTCGATCCTCTGAAGAGCGAGTTGGGAACCATTGTCATGTTTCTCAGGGAATCATTAACCCGGCGTATGGAGAAAGTCGAAGGGGAGATGCGCGAGGTGTACGAGATTACCGACGAGTACTTGCTTGGGAAGGCGGCGCAAAGGGCATTTGCGTTGCCTCGCATGTTCACTAAAGGGGATGGCACATGAAGATGATCCAGCTGGGCGTTCCGCTACACCGTCTGTGGAGCCTTCGCTTCAGTATCGCGGCGACAATCTATAGTGCCGCCGCTGGCGGCTGGGAAGTCATGCCGCATGACTGGCGTCCCGACTTGACCCATACCGAGCAGATGATCCTGGCCGGCATTGGTGTGCTTATCCCAGCTGCTGCGGCCGTGTCCCGCGTGATTGCGCAGCCCAGCTTGCACGAGCCGCCTGCGTCGCCGGACGATCCAAAATGCTAGACACAGCGACGCTTGCCTCGTGTACGGGCGCGAGTGTGGCCAGGGCTACATTGTTTGTGGATAGCCTCAATGAGGCCATGCAGGCGTATGAGATCAACTCAACTGCCCGGCAGGCGGCGTTCCTGTCAGAGATCGGGTATGAGTCTGGGTATCTTGTCTACACGACGGAGCTGTGGGGGCCGACGCCGGTGCAGCAGGGCTATGAAGGCCGGGCAGATCTAGGCAACACGCAGCCGGGAGATGGACCGCTGTTTCGCGGGCGCGGACTCATCATGATCACGGGCCGCGCGAATTACACCGCAGCGGCGGAAGCGCTTTGCTTGGACTGTGTTAACCAACCTACGCTGTTGGCTATGCCTGAATGGGCCTCGGTAAGCGCCGCTTGGTGGTGGTCGACGCATGGTCTAAATACGCTGGCGGATGCGGGCAACTACGAAGCCATCACCCGAACGATAAATGGCGGACTGACAGGGTATGAAGGTCGGTGTACGCTATGGGCGCAAGCCAAACAAGCACTGGGAGTAGGCACATGAATTTTTTCAAGCGATTGAAGGCAGCATGGCTGGTGTTGGTCGGTAAGTGGGAAGTGCTCGAAAAGGCCGAGCTGGTGAAGATCAAAGCTGACGCCAAGGCGGCCGAGAGTAAGCTGCCATGATGGCGTCGATCTACGCGAAGTTGGCTGGCGTGTTGCTGATCCTGGCTTTGTTCGCTGGGACATTCCTTTGGGGTGACCATCACGGCACGGCCAAAGTGCAAGCGCAGTGGGACGCTGCCAAAGTGGTGCAGCAAGTAGCCGTAGCCAAAGCCGAAGCTGCCAGCGCAGCCCAAGCGAAGGCACAGCAAGAATCGTTCAACACTCTTGAGGCCAAGTATGAAACAGCTATTCAACCAGCGCCGCTTCTATCTGCCGCTCTGCCTGCTGCTCTTGCCGCTGGCACTCTCCAGTTGCGCGACCCAACCGTGTGCCCAAGTCGTGGCGACGTCAGCGCCGCTACCGCCGCTTCCCGCGCCGCTGATGCTGCCGCCACCCAAGCCCTTGCTGACCGCGCCACAAATTCAATCGCGGCTGTTCGTATCGGGGACGCCGCCGATGCCCGCGAGCGCCAGCTCGACGCTCAAATAGTCGGGCTTCAAGGACTGCTTAAGGCGGAGCGACAGCCCACGCCATAGGTATAGCTATTCAAAGTCAAGGTTTTAGCGTACGGTTTCGCTCCATCCACCCGTTACCCCATCAGGAGACCATCGCCATGGTCGCGTTTAACGACAAGAAAAAGAGCACGGTCCCGAGCAACGACAAGGGGTTCGGGCGTGGCAGCAGCATCAACCAGAACATGCCCGTGTCGCCGAATCAGTTCGGTAATGGCATGACGCCCTACAAGACCAACGTGAAATCCGAAGGTGGATCACCCATGCGCAAGCCCGAGCAACCCAAGTCCATCAAGACGATGAACAAGACCTTCCCGGCGCAGGTGCCGATGAAGGGCGGTGGCAAGAGCAAGGTGGGCATGCCGCAGTCCAAGAACGTGGCGACCATCAAGACCATCAAGGGCAAGAAGCGCGGATGAGTCTCAGCGTCGATGCACAGCGCCGCCTCGATAGCCTCTTGGCTGGACATGGCGGCGCTGTGCTGAGCGACTGGCTCACGGACGAGCTGGAGCAAGTTAAGGGGGCATTATGCGTGGCACCGCTCGAGCGACTACAACGGCTTCAGGGTGAGGCGGCGGCCTACACCAAGTTGCTGTCCAAACTAACCAAGGGTAGGGAGTAAACATCATGGCACTTGCCGCACCATCCAAGCTTCCCGCAGCGCAGCAGAAGCGCCGCGAAGCGCTCGTCACGCTGCACACGCCGCCGGCCGAAGTGGTCGACCCCGTTGTTACCCCGGCAGAGCCTGTTGCCGATCCTGTAGTGCCTGTTGCCGAAGCGCCGGTGACGTTGGCTCAGGCGGAAGTGACGGAGCTGCGTGCAGCCGCCGCGGATACCGCGCAGGCGCGCCGTGCGGCGGAGCTGGCTGTGCTGGAAGCGAACGAAGCGAAAGCCCGCTTGACAGAACTTGAACGTGCGCGTAATGAACAGCCCAGGGTCGTCGCGCCGCCGGATCTGGGGTTCGACGCCACGGCAACGGAGTTCACCCCGGCAGAGCGCGAGACCTTCGATGAGCTTTCTGAAGGGTTTGTGGTCAAGGTGGTTCGGCGGGAGCTGGCAGCCGCGTTCCAGAAGTACGGATCGCACATCGACACACGGCTCGAAGGTGTGGAGAAAGCGGCAACCACGGCTACCGTAACGCTGCAGCGATCCGCCGAAAAGAATTTCATGGCGAAGGTACAGGAGAATATTCCCGATGTAGGCAAGCTGGTGGGGCATACAGACTTCAAGAGCTGGATGAAGGAGTTCGTGCCCATGACCAACACGACATTCGACCAGGCGCTGGCAGAGGCCCATCGAGTGGAGAACCTTCAGGCAGTCATCGACATTTTCGATGTGTTCCGCAAGAAGGTCGGGTTGGTCAAGCCCAGTACGGCAGGGTACGCAGGCGCAGCCGGTTCCGCTGCTGCCATAGAGCCAGCCGCCGCGGCCGTCGGTAAGCGCTTCACCATGACCGAACGCAAGCAGATGAGCGAGAAGCTCCGCAAGAAACAGGTTTCGCAACAAGAGTTCGACACGTACAAGGCGGAGTTTGACAAGGCGAACGCAGAAGGCCGCGTCGATCCGTAAACCCACACACCCCGGTTGGGGTTAGTCCACGAGGAAGAAGTCCATGGCCATCCCAGCCGCCGCAGGTTACCCGCAGTATTCTGGCAATCTCATTACCCCGCTGTTCTCGATGGACCTGCTGGAGCGGTTCTACGCCAGCACCATCTACAGCGAAATCTCCTCGACCGAGTATACCGGCGAGCTGGAGAAAGGCGGCGATCAGATCACCTTCTGGCGTGAGCCGCGCGTGCGGGTTCGTGATGCGATCAAGGGCCAGCCGATCCAGCATGACACGATCGAGTCTGATCCGATCACCATGACGATCGACCAGTCTAAGGATTTCTCGATTGCGATGTCGCAGGTGGATGAGTTCCAGATCCAGAACTTCCCGACCTGGAAGGAGCGCTTCCTGCAGTCCGCTGGCCGCGAGCTGGCCATCGCTATCGACGGCCCGCTGATGACCGAGATGTACACCTCGGTGGACATCCACAACCAAGGTGCGACCGCGGGCAAGAAGTCTGGCAATATCAACCTCGGCACCGTCGGTGCCCCGCTTGCCATCACCAGCGCCAATATCACGCAGATTTTTGCACAGGTGCATCAGGTGCTGGACGAGCAGAACGCACCGACCGACAACCGCTTCATCACGGTGCCGCCGGCTGGTATCACCGCGTTGCGCAATAGCGACTTGCGTGCAGCGTACTTGACCGGTTTGAGCTGGTCGCCGCTGACCAATGGTAAGTTGCCAGACGAAGTGATGGGCTTCACCATCATGAAGTCGAACCTGATCCCGCAGGCGACGGATGTGGGCGTCAACCTGCTGGCCTACCACGTCGTCGCCGGCGTCAAGAACGCCACAGCTTTCGCTGCGCAGATCGAACAGACCCGCGTGATCGAAGACAAGGACGACTGGGATCGCTACTACCAGGGCCTGACCGTCTACGGCTTCAAGGTGCTGTACGACGACGCGCTCGTCCACGTCTACTGCACGTTCTCCTGATCGCGCAGCGTAACCCCCTCCCCAACAGGATCAAGGCATCATGAGCACTCGTGAACTGTATATCGGTGGTGGCCCCGCCTATAACTACCCTGGCATGGCGATGTTCCCGCGCGCAGCGTTTAGCGCCACGGACCCGAACATGCTGGCGCTCACCACGTCGTCCCAGAACGGGGTGACTCGGGTGCTGGACTTCGAGTGGGATGACTCGCTGAAGCAGTACGTGGCGGCGCAGGCTACGGCCGGCACGCCCATCGCTGCTTCCGACATTCTGGGCATCGCCTTGCTGCCACCGAATGTCCTGTTCCTCGGCATCTACGTCTCGGTCAGCCGACCGCAGGCCGGTGTGGTTCTCACGCCAAGCACCCGCAATGGCGAACTGACTTTCCCGGCGATCAACTGCGGTGCGATCCAGCTTGGGCAGTTCGCTGCTCCCGATGCGACCTCGTGGGTGACGGGCGGTCCCGGCGCTGAAGTTGAATCGGTAACCTTGACTGCGGCAGGCTCGGGCTATACCACAGCGCCGACGGTGGCCTTCTCGGGCGGCGGTGGCACCGGGGCGGCAGCGACGGCCAACCTCGTGGGTGCAGGCTTGTCCGGCATCTCCGTGGCCAACGGCGGCACGCTCTACACGTCCCCGACGGTAGCGATCACTGGTGGTGGCGGTTCGGGTGCGACGGCAACAGCGACGGTATCGAGCGGCGTGATTACTGCCTTTACCGTGACCGCCGCAGGCACGGGCTATACCTCACCCCCGACGGTTACCGTGTCGGACAGCACCGGTTCCGGAGCGCATGGTGTGGCGGCAGTGACGGCCTCGGCCGTGGCCAGTGTCACGGTGATCAATCCGGGCTCGGGCTATACCTCGGCGCCGACCGTGGCCTTCTCCGGTGGTGGCGGCACGGCAGCGGCAGGTACGGCGGTTCTTTCGGCCGCAAGCCAGACGGCGGGTATTTCGGGGGCGACGTTCAACAACGCCCCGGACATCCTGGACTTGACGGTGACGGCGCTGCCGGTGACCAACTTCGGCAACTTGCGGGTGACCATCGCTCCCAAGCTGATGAGTTTCCCCGTCGGCCAGCACTGAGCGAGTAAGATCGCGCTGACGCTGTGAACCTTAGAGGGGGCGCCTATCGCCCCCTCTTTTCTTGGGAGAAAGCACCATGGCTTTTGTGAAGGCGGGGCACCGGTACTACTACAACAACACGTCGGGCGCGGTCTATCCGTGGAGCCCCGATCTGGAGAAGGTCAAAGGGTTGACGCTGTTCCACGCGCCACGCGACGGCGAGTTCGATACCAGCATGACCCTGGCTGGCGAAGCGCCGCAGGAAGTACCGGCAGCCCCGAAGCGCGCCCCGGTAAAGAAGGCTCCGGCCAAGACCGTAAGGTACATAGGTGCTGAAGCGCCGCCTGTGCCCGGCGAAAGCCATACGGTGGAAGTCCCCACGGCCTCGGGCTCGGCGACAATCCCGGCGGTCAATCTCACCTCCAGCGATCTGATTGACGAATGAGAACGGTCCAGAGTGTCATCTATGCCGCCTCGGTGCAGCTGTCGGATCAACGACCGCGGCAGGAGTACACGCGCTGGACGCAAGCCATGCTGGTGCAGTACCTCAATGACGCGATGGCGGAGATATCCAGTATCCGGCCGGAAGCGTTCGCCCTGCGTCGGTGGGTGGAGTTGGTGCAGGGGTATATCCAGACGGTGCCCGAAGGCTGCATGCAGTTCGTCAAGATCGAGCAGAACCCCGATGGCACCATGGCCTATGAAGGCGATGCTGATCTACTGAAGTCGATGGGGACGACACCGCCCAAGCTGGTGCGGCTGCGCTATGATGCTGACGGCAACGTGATCTTCAACGTGCGGTCCTACTCGATCGACTCCACTGACCCCAAGACCTACTACATCAGCCCGCCGGTGCCGCGCGGTGTCACAGTCAACGTGCTGGCATCGTTCGTGCACAACCCATGGCATTACTCGGTGCAGAACTTGGCCGAGCCCGTGGACGTCGCGCCGGGCATCTTCAATCTGGCACAGGATTACATGCTGGGGCGCGCCTACGAGATCGACAGCGAGTCGGCCGAGTCCAAGAGCAACAGTGTCAAGCACTTCCAGCAGTTCTACCAGTTCTTCGGGCTGAACTACAAACAGACCAGCGCCTACCAGTCGCAGAACTATGGTGGCAATACGGCAGGCGGTAACGCGGCGACCGGCTCATGAGCTACGACACCGAGTATGACGAACAGGGCAACGCGATCGTCCCATTGGATTCGCTGCTGCCATCGGTACTGATGCGGGTATCGGCCATCCCCTACGAGTTGGCTGTGCAGATGCTGCGGGTCAAGTACAACGAGTTCGCGCGCAAGGTGGGTAACGTGCGGATGGTGCTGCGTATCGACGTGCAGAAAGGTGTCAACCGTTATCCGCTGCCGATCCCACCGGGGCATTTCCTGCATACGGTCAAGGCGATTTCGTTCGGTCGGCATCATGGCGGGTATCGTATGGCGCTGCCGGATTACTGGCGCGGCTGGAACGGCATGTACCGCGGTCAGCGCTATAGCATCGACGAGTCTAATGCCCTCGTGCTGGACATGGAGCCAAAGCGCGACGAAGAGCAGCCCATCCGCGTGCATGTACAGCTAGTGCCCGATGCCGACTGCCAAGACATGCCGGCGGATATGGCAGCGATGTATGGTGACGCGATCGCGGCAGGTGTGGCTGGCGAAGCGATGAATATCCGAGGCAAGCCGTGGTATGACCCCGGCAACAGCGTGCGCGTCATGAAGTTGTTTTACCAAGCCATCACCGATGCACGCGCCAACGCTGAACGCGGTAAGCTTGGGGTCGCCTACATGAGGACGCGTCGATGGACTTGAGGATTGGCCAGGTATCGACGGATGCGCCACGACTGAATGTCCAGACCATCCCTCGGTCGGACGTCGTACTCAGCGAGGTTGAACTGCTGATTCGCCGTGTGGGTGAGCCGGCGGACTACGCGACCTACAGCCCCATCAATATCGTGGGCAACGTGCTCACGTTCCAGTTCGATACTCTGCTGTTCGATAATCTCTACGGGCGCTATGCCGGCACGTTGTCGTTCAATGGCACGCCCTACGCCTCGCTACAGTTCCAGTACACTTCGGCGGTGTCGATCAACCCGGCACTTCAGCTGTCGACGATTGGTCCCTACAAGAAAGACCGTGAGTACGCCGATCCGAACTGGAGTGGCACGGGTATCGCAGGACCCGGCACATTCATCGGGCTGAAGGATTGTCCCAAGACGTACGCCGGAGCTTCAGGCAAGCTACTCTCGGTGCGATCGCTGGAGAATGGGATTGAGTTCGTCGGATTGGTCGCCGGGGATAATATCTCGGTGGTGGCCACCGAGGGCAACATCGTCATCGCGGCGACCGGCCCTGAAGCTAGTGGGGTAGACTCGGTCGTTGCTGGGTCTAACATATCCGTGAACGACACCGATCCTTCTAATCCGGTCATCAGTGGACCGCCCATTTACCAAGCAACTATGGTGCCTGCGGCGCCTAGCCAGAACGGGGTATTGATGGTCTACCTAGGCCAACTAGCAGGTAATCCTAGCACTGGCGGTGCTGCTTATTCCTTGAACGGTGGATGGATCGACTTATTTTCCGGCGGCGCTGTCCCGGTAGGAACTTGACGATGACCATGATAGCAACTCCCGGTGTGGTCGGCGTGCTGCAGTCGGGCGCACCCGGCTCAGCCTTGGTCATGACAGTGGACGGTGCCTATGCGACTTACCTGACCGGCTTGCTCGTCGGCGGAGCGTGGACCTACGCAAAGTCCCGTGTAGGCAACGCGGTGGAAAATATCAAGATCACGGGTATTACTGCACAAGTCATCACGGTAGATCGCGCACAAGATAATACTTCGCCACTATCTCTCGCCACCGGCGCGGAGCTAGAGTTTGTCATGGGAGCCAGTGCCGTAGCGGACCTGATTGCTGCCGCTTCCATGGCGCCGGCCATTACTATTTCAGGTGCGGGGGCGGCGGTCGTGACAGAGCCCACGACGAACAATTACGTCGTGACGGTAGCGGCAACGGAACTCACCAGTACCGGCGGCTCTCTTGTCGTCACCTCGACAGGCGAGAATCTCTTCAACGCAGAAGTCAACACCAGCACCATCGGCTGCTGCGCCAGCAGCTAATCAGGAGCACGACGTGGCCTATAAGAACGCGCATGGGGTATCCGGGTATCTCACCCAGCCTCTGCCTGCGTCGCTCACGGCGACGACGATGCAGCTCGATGCCTCAAGCGCGGCACAGCTGAAGAACTTGTTGGGCTCGCCTGACTGGACCTTCATGCTGATCGGCACGGGCGCGACCTGTGAAGTGGTGCAGGTATTCTACAGCGCCTCGACCAACTTCCCCATCACGCGCCAGCAGGATGGCAGCCTGCTCAACGCCCACGTTCGCGGCGATCCGGCTCATTTCGAGCTGACAGCGTTAGCTGTCGCGGCGGAAGTGACCCCGGTGCCCATGACGGTCACGGGTGAGAATCTGGCCGTCGTATCGACGAGTGGCCTGGATGTCAGTATTAATGTGGCGGAACCTGCTTTCACAGGTAGCGGCTTGGCCATCACAGGCAGCTGGCCAAGCCTCACGTTCACCGTGACCGAAGACGATACCAGCTGCTGCGGGGGATCGAGCGGCGGCGGAAGTGGCGGCATCACCAGCATATACGGCTCGGGCCTGGCTGAAGCGGCGCAGAGCGGAGCCATCGTCACTATCACCGTACCGGAGCCGGCCTTCACTGGCTCGGGCATCACTATCTCGGGAAGCTGGCCGAATCTTGTATTCACAGCAGGCGGAGGCGCAGCCGGCACGGTGACATCGGTTACGGGCGGCACAGGTATTACCGTCACGGGCACGCCGTCCATTGCCCCGGTGGTCAACCTCAGTGCGACAGGTGTCACCGCAGGAGCCTATGGCGGCCTCACGGTCAACGCGCAAGGGCAGCTGACAGCCGTAGACCCTGCGTTCAACCCGCCCAGCAGTATCGTCAGTGGCAGCGCCGCGATTACTTCAGCGCGCGTAGGCAATGTCCAAACGCTGACGGCGACGTCAGCGGCAGAAGGTACGGTGGGTGTGGTAGCCCTCGCCGACGCCAGCGACCCGCTTGATCCTTCGGATCACTCTACCGCGGTGAATCCAGCCTTGTTGGCCGCCGTGATCGACTCACTGGCCGCGACCTCCGTGTCGGGTGTATCGACGTATACTGCAGTCTCGACCGGGCTCTACACCAATATCATTTCCGGCGCCGTGCTGGCTGTGAATATCCCCTCGGGCGAGTCGCTGTTGGTGCACGCTCATGCCACGATGGTCAACACGTCGACGCCGCTCACGCCGGTGGCCTTTGGGATGGCTATCTTCAATACGGCTGGCTCGGGCACGATCATCCAAGGCGACCAGTCGATGACCCAGTCGCAGCAGTCCATGAGCATCATCATCAACGGCCCGCTGGTGACCAGCCTGGCTCTTCTGACGACGGCGGTGCCGAGCGGGTCGGCGGTGCTTAGCTACGGTCTGGTGGCCCTGGCGCCGGGATGAGCAGTATCGTTATCAAGCGTTTCGCTGGGATGCGTCCGCTGGAGGACGCTCGCCTGCTGGACAACAGCGAGGCGCAGATCGCGCACAACTGCCTCCTTACTGACGGGTCGCTGCGCCCGATGCCCCGGTGGGCGCAGATGGGGGCGCAGACGCCTGCCATTACCGTGGGGCGGGCCAATACTCCCTACACACCGGTGCCGGGGATCTGCGGCATGGTGTTCAACGGCCCCCCCTTCGGGCTGCAGACCATCTACCTGGATGGCTCGGGCAACGTCAACCCCGACGCGAACAGTAGCGCCAGTGGCAGTATCAGCATCGCCCCCGGATACCTCTCGCAGAAGGCCGTGAACCGCGTCTATGGGGTGACCTCGGTGCGCGTGTTGGGCGATGTAGCCTACGAGTCGGCGCTGACCATTCTCTACGGATCGAACCCGGACGGCCTGATGTACGAGGGGGATATCGCCACCATATCGGTGGCCTGCACGGGAGACTATGCACGGGTCTACCGTAGCACCTCGGACGTGACGACAGGTGCTGGTACTAACGGCGCGGTCACGGCGAACTGGCAACTGGTCGTGGACCAGCTTCCGACAGGCGAAACGTTCATTGACGGCGGTTCGGCGGTATCCAACCCGTTTGATACCTACCTCTATCGTGGCCCTCTCACCCCGCCGTTCAGTGCGATGGCGATGGGGCTGCTGGAGAGCGGCTTTGTCTGGCTCATCTCGACGGACGGCCAGATCGCCTTGTCGGATCGTTTTACGTGGGGTATCTGGCCGGTGGAGAATCGTTACAGTCTGGCGAATGCTCCGGCGCAAACCGGGCTGCTGGTGACGGGCGCCGTGTCTGTGGGCGATCGGCTTTATGTGGGAACCCAGCTGGGGGCGTATGCAGGTGAGGCACACGTCACGGATGCCGGAGCCGTGGTGCTGCAGATGCTGCCTATCCCCGGCTCCTATGCCTGCCTCCCCAACACGATGGTGGCGACGCCCGATGGGGCGCTCTATACCTGTGCCCAAGGTGTGGTTGCGCTATCGGGTAATCAGGCGCAGATGCTGTCTCGCGATATCGCGCGGGGTGTGGCCGGTACGCTACCTGCGGGTGCCGGCGACGTAAACTTCAGCCAGGTCGACCAGGCCTTCTACCACAATGGCCGGTACTATGCGTTCGGTGGGGGTAACCAGACATGATCGTGCTTGGTCTTCAAGGAGCGCACACGGGCGATATCCTCATGGCGCTGCCGGCGATCGCGGCGCTTTTGGCACGTGGAGAAAAGGTCGGCGTGGCCTGTCCTGAGCCCTTCGCCGAGCCACTGCGCCATCTGCCGGTGACCTGGGCACGCGATAACCAAGCGACGGACTTCGCCGACTTCAAACGCAAGCACCATACCGATGCATGGCTTGACCACTTTGGCGTCACCCCGATCAAGATGCCCATCAACCCGCAGCGCAGTGTGATGGACCCATGCCTCCCGAAAGGGCGCTGGTGTCTGCTGTCGCCGTGGGCGGATGCTCCTGATAAGCGTTGGGATTTGCTGCGCTGGATCGCTGTAGGCCGAGCGGCCATGCGTGAGGGGTATCAGGTGGCTGTCGTAGGGCCGCAGCGAGCCAACATGCTCGGCATGAAGATCGCCAACGCCTGTGGCGCAGTAGACCTCGTAGGGCGCTGCACGCCGCGCACCTGGCCTGCACTGTTGGCCCAAGCTTCGCTGGTGATTACCCCGGACACGGGTGCAGGGCATATGGCTGACGCCTTGAGTGTGCCGGTCATCGGGCTCTATGGTGCGACGCGGCTGTATGACTGTGCCCCCTACTGGGATCGGCGTTACTGCGTGGAGGCTAAGGGTATGGACGCGATCAGCACGGCGACGGTGATTGATCAGCTGAGGGCAGCCTGATGGCGAACCTGCTCCTTACTGCGTCGAACTGGAAAGACTTCAATGCCGTCACGCCACCGGCAGACTGGACAGGCACCCAGTACACCACTGATTTTTCAGCGGGCGGCGGGGCGTTTTTCGAGCTGCAGTTTATTGGCTCCTTCGTTGACGGCGACACCTTCACGGCCAATATCACTTCAGAGCCGGCGGGGTCTTCGTTTGGTTCACCGGAGATTTTCAGCGGTGCCGCCTATCTCAACTTCGTCAACACCTCGGGCGACGTGGTGTGGGCGTCGCCCGCGTTCAACTCGACAACGCCAACCAGTGTCAACATCCCGGCACAAGCGGGGTCGTTTGTACTGGCGGCTTCGTCATCGGCCAATGCGGCGCAGCATGCCTATTCTGGCATTATCTTCGTTACCCCCGTTCTACCTCCTGTGCCCGGCCCTGGTTTCGTGCTGGCGACGGGCGACACGCTTAGCCCCTCCAGCGGCCCTGGCGCACTGACGACGATGCTCCTTCCGACGCTATCTAACATCGTTGGCTCGGCGCCTAGCTATGTCCGCGCGCCGTGGGGCGCGGCGCTGGTGTTCTACGGTGGTAGTCCGGTGTATTCGCTTCCCCTGCCGGAAGACGTAGGACTTCCTGCCTACGAGGGGGCACCCAAGCAGAAGTTTACGTGGCGGTCCAAGAAGTTCGTCTTCCCCGGCCAGACCACGTTTGGCGCGGCCAAGGTGGTGCACTCGTGTGCCGGCGGTGGCGTACGCTTCAAACTGTATATAGACTGCTGCTGTGTCTTCGAGACGGTCGTACGCGGGTGCGTGCCGTTTCGCCTGCCGGCTAACCTCCGGGGCATCACTTGCGAGATCGAACTATCAGGCTGTTCGCGGGTGACCGAGGTACGCGTGGCTTCATCTATACGGGAGTTGATGGGCGATGAATGAGCTGGAAAACCGAATCACCGAAGCCTTCAAGGGCAACAAGCAGTTCGACGAGGACGTGCGTAACGCCATGCACCGTGCACTGCAGCTGGACGAACATAAGAGCAAAGAAGACCCGGCGTCGCAAGCGCATATGGCCCTGGGATTGCTGGCGCTGGAGGTAGCGGTTTCTCTGGCCAACGCCTTCGCCGGTCTGCGCCGGCCGAACGAGGCGCGCTATGTGCGGCTGTTCTTTGACATGGTGATCGGCCTCAACGGCAATCTGTTCTGGGGCCAGCATGCGCCGTCGATCATGCCGTTGGTGCACACCATTCTGATGGACCATCTGGACTCGGTGAGTCTGCAGATGGAGCGGGGCGAGACGAAGATCAGTCCGTGGGATAAACTGATCATGGGTGCTGAGGCCTCGGTCATGGCACCGTTCTCACAGATCCTGTTTCTGGTCGGTGGCCCGGCGCTGCAAATGGCCGGCTCCGTGGCGCTCAAGAAAGAGTTGATGCCCCTCCTGATGAAGTGACTTATGGCCGCCGCGGTTTTCGAAACGGATCTGACGGAAATCATCACGCAAGCCGTCGAGGCGGCGGCCATGATTGGTTCTCTGTGGTCGAGCTTTGGCGTCGTGGACTTGGCGCGCAGCTACTACAACCTCTACAACGCGCAGCGCCAGTTCTACTACTCAACGTTCCAGCAAGGCGCTGAAGCACCGTTGGCCGTGGCCGTCTACAACACCCCGATTGCCACGACACAATACGCAGGATCGGCGGCACAACTCTACAGCCCCACTGGTGTGTTCGGCGGCCTGATGGGGGATATCGACGGGTGGTGGGCACGGCATAGCCAGATGTTTGGAGCAGAGCAGGCGATACCGATTCTTACCGATGAAGTGGCACAGGACTACATCCTGATCCAGAGCCAGTGGACCAACGTGATGTTCCGTTTCGCCGAGGTCAACTTCGATCTGTTGAGCGAGCAGCGCTGGGATCACCGTATGAAGCTGCACAACGTCGCCCTGAAACAGATGTCGACCGTGCTGGGCGGACTGGCGTCGGCGGTCGAGTCACGCGAGGATACGCTGTCGGATCGAGCATCCAATTTTGCCGATATGTCCAACAGTGCCGCGCAGCGTCGTGGACTCGTGCAGGGGCACAAAGATGTACAGGCGCGCTACGCGGCGTTGGCAGGTTCGGCAGGGAACAACTATCAGCCACCTGCGGGTGCAGCACGGGCACGCACGGGCGCGAGCACTATGCCTTACAGCGCATCGACGTTTGCTTTGAACAGCCCTGGCGCCGTGACGCGTGGACAGCAGCTGGGCCAATCCATGACTACGGTGAACTGAGATGGCCGTCGACAACAAGACTTACACCGGCGGTAACCAGACCCAGTGGGGTGCTGACTCTCAAGCCGTCTCGGATATGTCGGGTGGCAAGTCGGCGGGCGGCATGCGCGGCATCGGCCTCATCGCCTTTGTCCTCGGGCAGATATTCCTCAACAACAAAGCCCTCGACCTGTCGCAGGACTACTACAACACCAACAAGCAGGACTTTGACTTTTTCCAGCACACGCACCAGGCGCCCATGGCCGCCAGTGCAGCGGAGGCGTTCAACCCCACTGACAACCCGACCTACCAGCAGGATCTCTATGTCGCGACCCCAGCGGCGGCGGCTCGCGTGGCGGAGATGGACCGCCAGTGGCTGATGGCCCGCAAGAGCCTGTCACGGTACGCTACCGGTGCGGGTAAGCGGCTGGACTACGAGTATGCCAAGAATCGCGTACAACAGATGGCTGCGAACTGGTACATGGGATTCCGCAGTGAGCTGACCTATGCGCAGGATCACAACGAGCGGCAGTTCAACCGGCAGGTGATGGTCGTTAACATTGGCATCGGCGCAGCGAATGAAGTGGCGAAGGGACTAGCCTCGGCAGAGAGTGGGCTGAACAAAGCGTATACTCAGGCCGGGAACCAGCTCGGCTCCATGGCTAGCGGGTTATCGGGGTCGATCGGGCAGAAGCAGGGGCAGGCTGATACCAAAGCCACTTACAAGTCAATCACAGGATCTTGAGCCATGGCTGATTACGTCAATCCCTTTGGTGGCTACGCCCAGGGCTATACGCAGGGATCGGAGCTGGAAGATCGTTTGCAGCAGAACGCACGGCAGGCGCGGCAAGCGGATTGGGAAAACCGATACATCAATCCAGACAAGGCTCAGCAGTCGCATGTCGCTACGCGCGAGGCGCAAGCGCAGGAACCGTACTACAACCAAGGGCTGCAGCCAGCACTGGACGCCTTGAAGGCAGACTCCTTCATGAAGCAGCTCGGCGCAGGTACACAAGCCGCAGACATTACGGGCAACGCGGTCGGTGTCCAGAACTCCTTCCTGAAGAACTACGGGCAAAACACAGGGGCAACTGACGCTGACATCGTGGGGGCCGTGCGCCTTCCTGCGGCAGAGAACTTCGCGCTCGGTTTAGGGCGTAATCAAGCCCTACAGACGACGGCGGGAGCACGGGGGGAAGCAGCCGATGCGTCGATGCAGCGAGCGCTCTATCCTGTCGCTCCGGCGCCTGCTGCGGGTGGGTACGACTACAAAGGGGCGTTGAACCCCTTCGGTACGCCTGCGGTGCCTGCGGCAGGAGCGACGCCAGCACCCCCACCTGAAGGCAGCGACGCACCGGGGGTTAACCCCCAAGGCTCCGCGATCACGCCGTTCCACCAGTTGGACCCGATGGCCCAGGCACACGCCATTCACTACACCAGTCAGCTAACTGGGCATCCCCCGGAAGCCGTTGCGCAGCACATCGCTTCGCAGATGCCGAGGAGCAATTTCAGCACTGACCAGCAGACGGCGTAATGGTCTCCTCTATCGACCAGATCCTCGGTCAATACGGTCTAGGCGCCAGCACGCCGGGGGCGACGACGGCCGCGGATAATCTCGGTGCGCAAAGCACGCCGTCGCCGGGCGCAGGACCTGTTGACCCCGCTATCGGACAAGACCCCGTGGCGAACCTGCGACAGGCCGTGGACTATGCTAAGCAATTGGGCGAGCAGGCGCGGAGCAGTATTCACGCCGGCGCACAAGTCGCTGCCAAAGCGCCAGGTATCGTTGGCACCCTCGGTACAGCAGCCGCACAAGCCACCGCCCCTACGCCCGCCCCGGTGGACGCACCTTTCGTCGCCAGCCTCATCAAGCAGCACGAGTCCGGCGGTAACTACTCGGCAGTGAATCATGACCGCCCTGGCAACACGGCGTCGGGCGCGTATCAGTACACGGACCCGACGTGGAATGGCTATGGTGGCTATCGTAGCGCCGCTCTCGCGCCTCGGGCAGTGCAGGACCAACGGGCGACGCAGGACATAGCGGCTAACTTGCAGAAGTACAATGGTGACGCGTTCAAGGCGATCGCCCATCACTACCTGCCCGCCGCGGCGAACGACCCCGCAACGTGGTCGCAACCCTATAAACTACCCAACGGGCACACGGTCGCGCCGGTGCTGGATTACGTCAAGGCTACGGTCGCCAACACACCACTGCAGGGGCAACTCGATGCGTACCTCCGACACTACACTGGCTGATGTCAACCCCAAGGATGGCGGGAACTCACTGGTCAACGAGCTGCTGAAATACAACGTCGCCTACGATGAGGCGGTCGAAGGCGTCACCGAGGAAAACCCCTTCCTCACCTATTACGCCGGTGATGCGCTCAGCGTCGAGTTTCCCGGCTCGTTGCGTGAAGCCTCGGACGACCACCGCTCGCTCTATATCGTCGCACCGGATAACCCGATCGAGTCCTTCAGTCTGCTCGCACGCAAGGTCATCCCCAACACGCTGGCAAAGCTGCCCAAGAGCGCCCTGCGCAAGGCCCTCGGCACCCTACTGGATAACGCATGATGGACAGCACACAGACGGCGGTTGATCCTTCGGCACCGAACCATGCCTCCGATGCAGACGTCAACAACTACATGGCTGGCCGTCTGCAGCAGATGCAGGCGCTTATGCCGCCCCCGGTGGATTCGAACGGTGCTCCAGGCGGCGCACCGCCCCCCGGCCCTAGGCCACCTCCGACGCCTGCTGTCGACGCTCCGAGCTGGAACGATGAGCTGAGCGCGGCAGAGAAGGCTAATGGAGGTAAGCCGCTGGAGCCAGACAAGCTGCAGGACTTGTCCAATGCCCACTGGGCACGCTCGACGCTGCCTTCGCTCTACCTGGCCAACAAGACGTTGCCGGTGGCGAAAGTCGCTGCGTTGAAGAACGCCTATGACGCCAACTTCAAACAGTTTGCTGATCAATACCACGCCAAGAACGGCGCAGCAGTCCCACCTTCAAGCAGCGCAGCTGCCGATTTTCTGAAGTCAGCTGCCGGCTCTATCGGTCAAGGGCTGCTGGAGGCCGGACGTTATATTCCTGGCGGTATCGCCGCTACCACCGATGATCTCTACAACGCCGTGCATGGCACCACCGGCAACCCGCAGGCAGATGCCTACTTCGACTGGTACAACAAGAATGTCGATACACCGGGGCGAGAGGATGCGCTGAAGAAGATGCAGAGCGATGCAGCCGCCAGCTCCCCGGTCTCTGCCTTTGTAGGGCAGCTTCCGGGGGCGATCGCTTCGGGTGGCACGCTGCCCGCCTTGAACGCCGTAGCTAATGAACGCGATGCGGGGGGCACCATAGGGCAGCAAGAAGCCACACTCGGCCTGAATACCGCAGCGAACCTCGCTGGCATGGGCATTGGTGGTGGCCTCACGGGCACGCTGGGCCGTCGTCTGCTCAAAGGCGGCCTAGCCAATACGGCATTGGGCGTAGGCCAGACGGTCGGGTCCAATCTGATCGATCCCAAGAACAACCCCATCGACGCCAAGAACGTAGCCATGCAGGTCGCGCTGGGCACGGCGCTGGGTGAACTAGGGCATCAGGTCAATACCCGTGTAGCAGCCAACAAATTCGCTGGTGCTGAAGGCCACGCTTCTACCGACCCTGCCTACGCAGCGCGTAAAGCCTATGCGATGGCTGGCGGCGACCCCACAACGTATGCTCCGGGCATGACACCTCCCAATGGGGAGACTACACAGGCCAAGACCCAATTCAAGGCAGCCGCGGCCGCAAAAGCAGCGTGGGCAAAAGCGGGTGGCGACCCCAAGGCATATGGACCTGCTCCTGGTCCTGTCGATCTTTCTGGCAAACCTGTGGTGGATAGCCAGGGTAAGCCCGTCCAAGTGGCCGACGGCATCGAGTTGCCGACTAATCCTAATGTCCCCACAGGCGCCGGCATACCCGACGCACAGCACGCCAAGATCGTGGCGGAGGCATCAAGTCGAGCCGCCACACCTGCGGGCGTAGCGACAGCGAAACTGGCAGCTACCCGATCCGACGCCGCGGCGGAGATAGTAGCCACGGCACAGAACACAGCGAAGAAAGCCGCGGGTCCGGCTTGGGACGCCATGACCCCGCTGCAGCAGCATGCCGCGACTGAGGCGGCGGCGGTTACGCTGAACCGCGTAGCGAAAGCCGAGGGTGTTCCCGGACTGCTGGACCAGCAAAGACAAGCGGCAACAGCGGCAGGCCAACCTACTCCAACGGTGACTGAGACAGGCCAGCCGGATATTCAGGGCCAAGCCCCCGGCATGCCGGGCGCACCGCCGCAGGCCGCACCACAAAGCGAGCCGGGTGCCCCGGCCGAAGAAGTGCCGGGGCAAGAATCGGGTGAACCCCTCACGCCCCATCCCGAGCTGGGACAGAACCTGGCCGCCGAAGCCATGGGTGGCGATCAAGCCGCGAGTCCGCTGGACACCGCACCGAAAGACCCACTGGACCAGACGGCAGCCCAAGCCGATACGCTGCAGAACAAGCAGCTGCACTCGGCGCTGGATCAGGCGCTGACCAAGATCCGCAAGGGAGTACGCACAGCATACCCGACCAACAAACTCGCCAAGATGACCTTGGAGGAGAAGTACGCGGCCTACCAGAAGGAGACGACACCGACACCGAGTGCGACCAAGAGCGAAGCGGTGCCCGGTGAAACTATGGGCAATATCAGCCCTGAAGGAAAGATCAGCATCCGCCACCGCGATGGCAGTGTAGAGAATGTGCGTAATCCAGCGCGGCCTGACGTTGAAGCCGCTGCCGCGAAAGTGGACGCCCCCGGCATCAACAAGATCAATGATCTTGGCCACCCACGGCAACTGGGCGAGCCGCTCAGCAGCAAGACGCCGGTGGTCACGACCAAGGACGTGCACCTCGCCGGCGGCGTCAGCCAGGACGGCAATACGATCTACATCGACCAGCGGATGCCCAAGTACGTCAACGTGGGCGGCCGGCGGATCAACGTCCATGAGGCGGTGGCATTGCACGAACGTGTCGAGTGGCCCCTGATGAAGGAGATGGGTGCGGTCTATCACGACGCGCACGACGCCGCCACGGCGGCGGAGAATCACTTCATCCGCCAGAAGTACGGCGTCGACCCGCTCAAATATCAGGATGCCTTAAAGGCCGCGATCAAGAAGGCCGGCATAGAGAACCGCCACCCCAGCGCTGACATCCCCGCCGATCTGGACAGCCAGCCCAATGTGGACTTGGGCGACACAGCACCCTTGGAGGGGAAAGTCGTCCCTCAACGAGCCGGCCTACGGGCAAAAAAAGCCCCGGCTCCAGTGGAAGCAAACCCGCTGGAGCCAACCGCCTCAAGCGAAGCCGCTGATGTTGTAGGCCAGACGCTTGAGGGCAAAGTCACGCCCGCCGATCTGGCCGACGTGCGAACCATGGTGGAGCGTGCCCAGAACGGCCTGCCCGAAGACCTGCACGCGCGTATCCACGAGATGCGTGAAGACGACGTCATTACCGCCAACGAGGCCAAGGCGCTGCGGCAGGCGGGGCGAGAGACACCCCGTAACACCGCCGAGCGGGACACGGGCGTAACGAAGGCAGTCGACGCTGGTCACGAAGAGCTGCTGGAGGATGCCCAGCGCAGTGAACCCCCGACGACCGATCTCGGCCGGGCTGCCGATGAGGTGGCGCGGGCGGCGGATGAGATTCCTACAGGTCTCAAGAGTGACCGCGCGCGTGCGGCGGAGACTATCGCCAAGCTGCGCAAGCTGTTCCCCGACAGCCCTAACCATCAGAAGGGTATCGACTTTCTCGCGTGGACGCTGGGCAAGAACCCGGCGCTGATCCGCACCATCAAGGGCGTAGCGCGTACCCCCGAAGGGGTGAACTACGGCGGGCGCTTCGGCTCCGTCTCGCGCATCCTGGAGCTGGTCGATCGCAAGGACATGGCGCCCAACACTGCCGTGCACGAGCTGATGCACGCGGCCGAGTCGCTGCTGCCGCAACCGATCCGCGACGCCGTGCTCAAAGCGAGAGAGGCCGAGATCAACCGTCTGGCACCGCAAGCCGCCCCGGCCGAGAAGGCCATGTTTGAGTACCTGCAGAACGGCCTCAAGGCGTCCAGCCCCGAGGAGCGGGCGCTGTATATGCAGGGTGCGAAGGACGAGCTGCTGCATCTGCGCGACAGTCAGGGTGCCACCGGCAAGCGTATCGGTGAACTCTACTCGCTGGTCAACAGCTCTGAATACTGGGCCGTGCACGCTACTGACATGCTGCAGGAAGGCTATCTGCGCAAGGGGCTGTGGGCACAGGCGCACCAGTGGCTCAAGGGCTTCATCGAGCAGATCCGCTCGCTGTTCAGCGGCAACCCGAACCGCGACGCCATCATCAACGGCCTGCAGCACATCATGGGGACGCAGGAGACCGGCACCCAGAGCTTCCTGCGCGACTACGAGCTGACCAAGGAGCGATACGCCGGCCAGCCGGATGGTCTGACGCCTGTGGCCGCTATGGGGCAATTGCATGACCTAGTGATGGACGCAGCAGACGAGCATGAGAACCAGATCGAGCGCTCCCGCGACATCGCCACTAAGTTCGAGGAGACGGTCGCTGACCAGAAAGCGTTCCTGTTCAAAGCGCAGGAGGGGCTGCGCCGCATCCTTGGCGTCGACGCCATCAAGCAGGCACACGACCTGGTGGACGCTGCCCGGCTCCTGAGCGGCGATCGTGGCTGGCTGGTCAAGAAGGCCATGACGGATTATGGCCATACTTTTGAGGCGACCTTCGCTGCGCACAGCGACGCCATCGACATTGACCCGGTACGCGCGGCAGATAAGCTCGGCATGTTCACCCAGGCGCGGCACACCGTAGAAGCCCTCTACCCCGAGATGTACCGCCGCGAGGTGCCGCTCAACAATGGCGAAGAGATGTCGCGCCAGGAATTGAACGAGCAGTTGAAGAACCTGACGATCGCACCGAAAGAATATCGGAAGCAGATGACCGACTTAGTGCGTCAGAATGCCAGCCAGCCTTTCAATGAATGGGCACATAGTAAGTACGGCAAGCTGTTCGAGCAGTACAAGAGCAAGCTCAAGGAGCTTACGGACCAAGGCGTCCGCGCGGCTGTCGAGAAACACTTCGATGGCCCCATGCAGGCAATCAACGAAGAGTCTATTCGCCTCAACCATGCCTCGGGCCGGGTAGCCACAGACGATCCGTATATCGAGGCTAATGGCTTCCCGCATTACGTCCCGCTGCGTGGGCACGCACTTGACGGCACCTCCATGGACGAAGCCGCTCCGACGGACGATTTCGGATCTATCCGCCGCCCATGGCTCAACTCTGGCAACATCGCCAAGGAGATGAAGACAGTCAAGGGGCGGGCGACATGGGCGCAGAACTCCGCGCTTAGTCTGCTTTCCCGCATGCAGGAAGCGGCTCGCGGCGTCGCAGATGGCCGCTTCACCAAGACACTGCTCGATACGGTTACCGCACATGGCGAGGCGCTCCAGACCAAGGCTGAGACGCTGGAGAAGGCACTCGGCGCGGAGACCAACGAGGCGCGTAAGGCAGCTCTGGCCAAGCAGCTGCAGGAAGTCAAAGCCAGCGAATTCTCCAACACTACGGTGCGCTCTTTCACGGGTACGCCGCGGGATGGCTATGACGACATAGCGACGGGGCAGCACTACGACGAGATGCCTAAAGTGCCCAACTCGGTCGTGCACCACGAAGGACGCGAGCACTACCTTATCCAGTTCCCCGAGAACAGCGACACGTACCGTGGGCTACAGGCGATCAACACCAACTACGATCCGCGCGAGTTCCCCATGATCGGGAATGTGCTGGGCTTCGTGGAGCATCAGGTACACAAGGTAACGCGCCCCTTGAAGCTGGGCGAGCCGACGCATTTGATCGGCAAGAGCACGGCATTCATCGCGCGGACCAACACTGTGTTTAACCCGGTGTTCACTGTGGGCAAACTCCTGCTGCGCCTGCTGCAAGAGAAGGGCGTCATGTTCTCGATCCAGAACGCGAAGGGTCCGATCGACAGTGGTGTGATGCTTGCTAAGGTCTATGCGAATTATCTGGGCGGCGTTTTTCACAAGGGCACAGGCGAGGCTCTTGTGCTGATGCTGAAGCATGACAACGCGGGGCTGCGCGCTCTAGGCGCCAAAGATCCGGATAGTTTCGCCGGCTTGATGATGCGCATGAATGAGGCTGGCGCGTCGACTGAGTTCAATCAAGAGATCACCATGCACGAGCAACGTAACGTGCTGGTGATGGCGGCGCTGCGCAAGCAGCAGAACCTGCTTTTCAGAGGCGTTCGCGCCGGGTCTAATGCGCTGTCGGGACTGGCCGATATCGCCGAGAATATCCCCAGCGTGGGTATCTTCCGTTACCTGACCCAGAAGGGCATGAGCGACCGGGAAGCCGCTGCGCGTGTCAAGGGGTCCTTCGATCTGCAGCAGCGCGGCACGGCAGGTAAAGCGATCAACGGCGTGCATGCGTTCTATCGCATCGGAGCAACCGCAGGAGACAACTATCTGCGCGCCTTCCGGCACCCCTTGGGGCTACATACCGAGATGGTCATGGGGCGTCCGGTGCAGACCTCCGTGGACTGGGCCAAGCTGGCGAAATTCGGAAGCGCTTGGGCCGGTGTCGCTTTTGCCAGTTACCTACTGCAGGCAGAGACTTTGGGCAACGACGACCAGGGTAAGTCGCGCATGTCCAAGATCATGAGCATGGACCCCACCGCCGCCGTGGAGCACACCTTCATTGGCAACGGTACAGACAGCCCCTTCTCCTACCCCACGGGGTTAGGTGCGACACAGTTCCTTACTGCTCCCGGTACCCTCATGGCCGCTGTCGCGCGCAAGGACATTACCATCGAGCAAGCGGCCGATGCCTACGGGCACATCCTCATGCGTAATATACCGTTAGCCGAGGGCAACCCGGTACCGAAGGACGCCGGTCTACTAGCCCATCTATTCGCTATCGGCATGGGCGCAGTGACGCCCACTGCGGCGCAGCCAGGCGTCGGCTTGGAGAAGAATCTCAACAGCTTCGGGGAGCCTATCCATACTACACACGATAACCCGGCTTTGTTTGCCGCAGACCAGGGTAAGACCAATACGCCAGAAATGTGGAAGGAAATTGCTCAGTCACTTCGTGAGCATACGGGGGAAGACTTCTACCCCGAAACCCTACAGTTCCTTTCCGAGAACTACATGGGTAGCGTACCTACCGATCTGCTTCGCAGCACATTGGGGCAAACCTCTCGGGCTGCGGTCGGCCTTCCGAACAATACCTTGGAGTCCGTGCTGAAGCTGACGCAGGATACTTCGTACTATGACTCCAGCCACGTCTATCAAGTGTCGAAAGAACTCAACGAATCCCTTCAGCAACTCGACAGCATCCGCTTGGCTGCGGGCCCTAAAGGGTCTCCTGCTTACGAAGAAGCGGGGCAGCAGTGGCTCTCCAGTAACCCCGACGCGCAGAAGAAACTGGTGGCGCTGAACCAGCTCACGGCGGCGCAGAAGACGTATCAGGCGGGGCTCAAGGCGTTGGTCAACTCCAAGGATGGGCTGGAGAGGAAGCAGTACAACAGGAAGAAGCTCGACTCGGCGTTGCGCACGGCGACGGATGCGGCGGAGAAGACGCTTTAGACCCCCAACGCCTCGTACAGCTGCGCCCACGACACCGATCCGTCGCCCTGCTTGCGGATCTTCCTGATCGCCGCGCGCACCTGGTCTTCCGTCTTGGCGCAGGCTTCGGCCACGGTGCTGATACTATGCCCTTCCCCGCTGATGCGCGCGAGGGTGAAACGATGGGAGGCTTGGGCGCGCTGCACCTGATCGGGTGGACTGGCGCTGGGGAGGCGGATCGTGGTCATTTGCTCACCTTTATCTCAGCATCAGGATTGGTGTCGCAGGCTGTAACGACACCCTCTAAAAACTGCAGTGCAGTATCATATTCGCCCCATCCGTTACTTGGAGTAAGTGTTTGGTATTTGCTCGGGTGACGCCGCATGTCGCTTAGCCCCCGTTGAAGTACAGCCAACACTTCTCCTGCTGTCTGGCCGTCGCTATTGTAGAGTGCATCATAGACACCTGCAGCGCGCCACATCGGCCCTAAATTATGGCGATTATCCCCTACTTGACATTTCATCGTGACGCTCCTATGCTGTGTTCCAAGGCATCAAGGGGTACACAGTCATGGCCAAGAACGCACCGATTCACCAGCTCAGCATCCGCCAG